>Ga0163215_101552_pt1 | contig 12190 bp, 12 predicted proteins | sample SynspAceP_FD_185934 | JGI IMG/M metagenome (GOLD analysis project Ga0163215, IMG submission 185934) | Saline lake microbial communities from Ace Lake in Antarctica - Synechococcus sp. Ace-P (Hybrid Assembly) | ecosystem: Environmental > Aquatic > Non-marine Saline and Alkaline > Saline | place... | reverse complement strand
GTGTCGTCAATCGATCGGCCAAGGGCAGTCTTCAGCTTGGCCAGGGCCTCGCCGGTCTGATCCGCTGACATATCCCAGGCAACGCCAACCTTGGCGGCAAGCTCCGTGAACTTGAGCAGTTCGTTATTGGCGATACCCGACTGTCCGGCCGCGGCGACAATCTGGCCCAGGCCATCGGCGGCCATGGGGATGCGCAGGGACATCTCGCGAATGTCCGCGCCCATTTGCTTGAATGCAGCGGGCGATTCAAAGTCCACGACTTTGGCCACATCGGCCATGGTGGATTCAAATGCGATCGCCGAATTGATTGGCGCGGAAAGGCTGCGCGCAAGCAAATAACCCGCACCCACGGCGTCCATCATCCGGCCGCGCATCTTGTCCATGGCCGCGCTGTTGCGGGCCTGCATGCTGTTGAGTTTGCTGAGTGTGCCGCTGATAGCACGGGCCGGACCGGAGAGCCGGTCCAGCAAGGATACAATGAGTTTAGCTTCCTGGGTTTTAGCCATCTACGGGTGCCCCGTTTTTCTGGTTGTGCCAGCGCACCGCGGATTGCGCGTATGCAATAGTTTTTTCGGGGGGATAGCTTTCGACCTCCGAAATGGAAGTCGAAAGCTCAGATGCAACGATCGTTATGATGTCGATCCACTTACCGTCGATGGCGCCGGCTCCCCCAACAGTGGGGCAACCACTTCGGAGATGGCGGTGAAGTCATCAAGCTCGATCTCTTTGAAGGCGGGCAAAGGTACGTCGCTGATCGCGGCAAGCAGGGCCACCATCTTGCTTGTCTCGCCCTTGAAGTTGTCCAAGACCATCATGTCTCCCGTTTTTGGCTTGCGGAACGTGAGTTCCGTATAGGTCTTGCCGTTGTGGGTGACTGGCGTTTTCAGTGTGTAGTTCGTGAGCATAGTGGTGCCTCCAATTGCTGGCGGATGGTTTCGATGGTGATGGGTGTGTCGGTGGATTTCGGTGGCATTGCCGCTTCGACACGGCCAAGCGTGGCGGCCTGAAGGCGCCGCATGTCTTCGATGATTTTCATGATTATGCCTCGTTAAGCTCGGCAACCAGGATGCTTGAAAAGCGATCGGATACTGATCGAACTTCGTACCAAGCTGTCAGCCCGGTGGCGTTCGATGCCCGCACTTTGTCGCCGGTCTTGAGTACGACTGTAGGGTACGCGGCCCGCTCGATTACAAGGGCGGCACCGCTGGCCGATATCATTGTGATCATGCCGTTGCCGATGGATATTGCACCATCGGCCGCCGGATGATGAACGACCGCCATGATATCCTGAAGTGGACGGGCCGGATCGGCCACCCCGTTTTTCATAAACGATAGCCGGACGGGTTCGGCAAAGGCGCGCACGACGATTGCGTCTGTGGCAGCCTCTAGTGCGCGCCAGTCCATATTAAAGCACCACGCGGCCGGTGCCGGACGGGTTCGCCGCTACGGCGATGTTCTTACCGATCAAGGTGTTGCCGCTGGACGTTGTCGTCGCGAGGCCGGTACTGGAGTCGCGGTAGATTGCAAGGCCAACGGTTGCCCATGCCTGAGCCGATGTTTTCGCAAGATCGAAAACGCCCGTGGTCTTGATGTTAAGGGGCGCGCCGGATTCGGCATCGCCGGTTGCGATACCAACCAGGGCACCGATTGCAACGATGTCACCTGAGGCAACGGTAGCGGGTGCAGTGACTTCGATAATGTCGCCGGTAGAGATGAAGTTCTTCATTAGTTAAATCCGTCCGAAAATGTTGGGAGAAAGCGGCGCGGCTTGGTGCCGCTGGCCGTTGCGATTTCGCGGTCAATGGCGGCGATTGCGTCCGCCATTTGGCTGTCGGTCTTGTATTCGACCTCTCTGCGCGTACCGCCGCTGACGAACACTGTTCGCAATGCGCCGGTGGAGCGGGCGGCCACAAGGGCCGCCCTCATCGTTTGCAGTTCGAGAACCGTGGCCATTACGCGCCGGCGTTCTTCACGGCACCACGGAAGTCGATAGCGCCGACAGCGAAGTCGAGCGATGCGGCAACCTTAAGCGCCTGCGTGTCGAAGTCCGTCGCCGTGCGGCTCTGCGTGCCTACTGATCCGCCGACATAGCCGAAGACGATCGTTGGTGCTGCGGACGGGCTGGCGAATAGATAATGCTCGGTGGCGCCTAGTTCGGCGTCGATCACAAGCTGACAAAGGTTTGCCCACGGATTGACGTCGCTGGTTTTGGTTGCGTTGACGGCGGTGAGCAACGTGCGGGCCGCAACTTCGAGGTCAGGTGAAACAACGAGGTAGGCGGGTGCCAGGTTGAGGCGCATGCCGTCGAGCGATGTCTGGCCTCGGAGAGCTTTGACCATTGCCGCAACGGTCGTTGCGCTGAAAGCGGCGGCGCTGGTCAGGTTATTGTGGTCTGCATGGAACAATGCAGCGCTGCCCACAGTCGGGTTCGCCTTAACGACGCCATATGCGAGCGCATTCTCGTCGTTGGCCGCGCGCATGGCGATGCCGGAAGAGAAGTCACTGAGGGCGCTGAGATCGTCGTTGATCAGAAGCTTGCGGCCGATCGCGATGCCCGTGCCGTACTCCTTCGCGGAAACCTTTTCCGCGCTTTCCGACATTGATCCATAATTGACTTCGCCGGACTCATTGATCTCCTTGAAGGCGGGAACGTCGCCAACCCGGAGGAACGAATGCTCCTTGAAATCGACGAACGGCTTGCGTGCCGAAAACGTCCGATAGGTGGGTGCCGCCATTTCATACTGCGCTAGGAGCGCTTTGTTTGCGGCTGCGCCGACAAGCTCTGGAAAGTCGCTGCTTGAATGCGCACCGACTGCTCGTTTAAGCAAGGCGTCCTTATCACGAAGGTTGACGCGCTCGCCGCGGGTGACGGCCATGTCGCCGGCCATGTCAAGCAGCGTATGGCCGCGGTATTCAACGGCGCGCCCTTCCAGCTTCACCGCGCCAGGCGCAATGCGGTGGGCAAGCGCGTCTGCCATAGCGCCGCGGATAGCATCCGGATCGTTGTGATCCTGGCCGATCTGGATGTTTGACGGCGCTGTGGTGGTGCGGGTGCCAAGTTGTGCAATTGCATCGGCGCGCACAGCGTTCAGGTCGACCTCGTCAGCGTCAATGTGGGTGGTTGCCCAAGTGTCGGGAAGGCCGGCAGCCTTCTGGATCGAGCGGACTTCGGCATTCAATTCTTTGCGTGTCATTGTAGGCCCTTCAGTTGTGGTAGGTTTGGAGCGAATGCCAGCGGCCGCGTCGGCCGGAACCGAAACGAGACTGCACTCTAGGATCTGGAATTTTCGAGCCGTAAGCGTCCGCTTGCCGCCCGTCGTGGCTTCGGACCATTGGCCCACATCGTAGCCAATGCTGGCCGCGAATTTTCTTGATTCCGAAAGTTCGGCGGCGATCCGCTTTGCTTTTTCGGAATGCTTAGACAACTTGGCGGTGCCGATGATCTCGGCGCCTTCAAGTCGAATGTTGGTAACGTCGCCGATATTGTCATCGAGCGAACCGGATCGATGCGAATCCAAAAGTGGAATTGTCTCTGGCCAGGTCGCGCCGGCCAGGTCGAGGACTTCGGTAAAGCCGCCGCGTTCGACGGCCGCGCCAGTCGATAGTACGATATCGAACGTGAGATCGTCTGCGTTCCAGGTAGACGCGCGGAGGGGTGCGGCACGCTGTTGCGTGCCGTTGGGTAATGTCATGATTTACCTCGGGGTTATGCCGCCTGTGTGGCCGGCTGGTTGTCATTCGCCGCGGGCGGCGTTGTGGAGAACGTGAGGCCCAGACTTTTTGCCAGGGCGTCATCAGCGGCTATCTCAGTCATAAGCTGCTCGTAATCGATACCGCGGGCCGCAACAGCTTCGCGTCGGGACATCAATCCGGCCGCAACTGCTTCGATTTCGGCGCGAACGTCCTTGGCTGGATCCACCCAATGGACCTTCGGTGTGATCCAGGACACCGGCAAAGCTTGCTCGACGGTGGCGTCGACACGGCCGGAAAGCACTTCAAGCGTGGACCATCGGCGCCAGACTGGCCGGAGGAATTGGAAAGCCAGAAGGCTATGCTGAAGGGCTTCAACCCGCCGTCTGAATTCCACCATACCGGCGCGGATGCTCGAATAGTTCACGTCGCTCAAGTCACCGCTGAGGAGGTAGTCGGGCAGGCCCAGTCCAACGGCAATTTCGCGTTCCGTTATGTTCGCGAAGTCGATCGAATCTTGCCCGGTCTTAGCGGGGTCGCTGAACCTGATGTCCTGGCCCGGTTCCAAGTATTGCAACATACCAGGCTCCCACCCGCCGATCACTGTGCTGCCGGTTTGCTCGCCAGGCAATGGATCCGCTGAACCGTCGGCAGAGGTGACGAATCCCCCCAACATGGCGGCCATCCTCATTTTCATGATGGAAGCATCACGCCATCCGTCGAGATCGTTGAGGCGGACGATCACCGGAGCCAGCCATGAAATGCCGCGAACCTGGCCAGGCACCTCGCGCCGGAATACATGCAGGACTTCCGAAGCGGGATAGCGGGTACGCTTCCGCATTGAGGCGTAATCCATGCTCGCCGGCCGATCGAAGATGTGAAACGCGACACGCTTGCCGCTAACATCATGCTCCACGCCTTGGACCACGACATTGCCGTTTACAAGGCTAGCCGTGTAGCTGGCGTCAAGCTGCTCTGCCTCGACTACCCGCAATGAAAAACGATCGCCATCCTGCACCATGATGGCAACAGCCTCGCCGTCGATCACGACACGTCGAACAATGAGCGCTTGCTGGCCGTAATGGTCCATGATGCCGTCGGCGTCGGCCTCATCCGTCCAGTTCTCGAACGCATCATTGAGCAGGCCACGCAACGGTGCCGGCGCTTTTGCCTGGCCTTTGACGCCCGTTCCGACAAGAGCCGATACCCACGCCTCAACTCCGGATGCGGCCAGCGGATTGTTTGCCGCCAGATACCGCGCCCGCGCCGCAAGCGTGCCGCGTGACGCAGCTATCGACATGAGCGGGTGGTGCATGGTCTTGAGCGCCGAACCGCGCCGGCCGCCGGCCGCCGCCTGGTAGCTGCGGGTGCCGGATAGCCAATCCTTAAGTCTCTTGAGCATCGGAAGCCCTCGCCAACATATGCGCAGTCACATCCCATAGCCCCGAAAGATCGACGGCAATGATTGCGAATACGCTTTTCGTTCTGAGATACAAATTCAGATCAGGCCGTGCCTCGTCTGCCGATGCCTCAAGGATTTGGCGCAACGTTTCGGCGTTCAGCGGATGCCCCGCTTTCGCCAGGCTGGCCGCGATACCAAACTGGTAAAGCTCGTGCGGGCTGAAATTCCAGACGCCGCGGATCTTCTCACCGAATTCGAAGCCCATGGCCAGGATCAGACGGTGCCACGCAAACAGCGTGTCAGTCGGTATTTCATTGGTTTTCGCGACATCTGAGTAGGTGATAAAACGCCCAAGCTCCGATGTCGGCAATGCCTTGATGGTCGCCATCGGCGCCTCCTTTTGATTTTCGATTTGCCATGTCAAGAATTAGAAATGGATACAAAAAAAGACCGGCCCTTCGGCCAGTCCGTTCATGAATAGTTGCCGTCGACCGTTTCGCGCCGGTCGACGGCGTTTTATCCCGGCTTGCCGGAAACTATGCCGGGATCGCGAAACGCGATCGACCGGCTTGACCAGCGGGAAGGAAGACACCGCCGATTCTGGAATTTGAAATTGTTTGGGTTGGGGTTTGTTACCCCTCATACTAACCAAGGCTGGTGGCAATCAGGTTATAACCCGATGCCCTACACCTACCGCGCGGGACGCTGTTTGAGTCCGTACTGGATACCTTCATACTTACCAAGGCTGGTAGCAATCGAGGTGAACCCCACCCCTCATACTTACCAAGGCTGGCGGCACTTGAGTCCGTACTGCTCTCACCTATACAGGCGACAACTTCGCGTTTTATGGACCGCCGGACGCATAATTGTTGATTGCAGCGATCAAATTTTCGTTCGCAGCGATCAACACCCTTCACCTATAAGGGGGACAACTTCGCGGAAAGGGGCATTTCGGCGGAAATAATCTGCTTCCCCTCACCTATACAGGTGATAACTATTCAAAAAGCGGCACGTCGGCGGAAATAATCTGCACCCATTCACCTATACTCCCCATGGCGGCGATGGTTTCTGCCAAATCAAGCAAACTTTTTTGGGTTTCGGCGAAAAAAACCTACACCTCTTCATCGTATAACCCCATGGGAACGGGTGTTAGTACGGTTTCCGCGAAAAAAACCTACACCCCTTCACCTATATCCCCCATGGGAACGACGGTTTTGCCCGTATTCACGAAACTTTTTTCGCCAGGTGGCAAACGTGCTTGCCGGTGTGCAAGGGATTTTCTCCCCTCGCACCTACCAATGCTGGCGGCGTTTGAGTGTACACTCAGCCCCCTATTACTACCGCGCCGGACGGCAATCAGGTTATAACTTGATGCCCCTACTACTACCGCACCGCGCGCCGTTTGATGCATGCATCACTGCAATTCGGATATGTAAGGTTTCTCCCCGCCCCTTATCAAGGTTGGCGCCGTTTGAGGTGAACCTCACCCCTCACCACTACAGGGACTGAAAACGCAGAAAGTGCCACTTTGGCAGAAACAATCTGCAACCCCTTCACTACTACAGGGACTGAAAACGCGGAATTTAAACATTGGGCAGAAACAATCTGCTTCCCCTTCATATATATACCGAACGGAAACGGGGTTTTCGGCTTTAAGTTTGAAACTTTTTATTGCAATCCGGTAGGATATATGCATAATATTTACCCCCTTGTCATACAAGGCCGCCGCCAATGCGTGTGAGCTTGCGGAACGGGTGATTGTGCCAGCGCAGGCCACGAAACGCGCTGCTGGGCCGCTGTGTGGATTTTTAGCTAGGTGTGGGTGCCCATACTAATGTTTGCCGACCGCCTTGCGGTGACTTGCTGGTGCTTTGACATGCCGGCATCACGGGCAGCGTCTTCGCGCGACATCAAGGTATGGGCACCCATACTTTGATATTCGTTAGATTTCCTATCGCCGCCGCTTTGCGGCTCAATCTGCTTCAGCAATTCCCCGGCACGCTCTCGATGCGGCTATGTCGCGGGTCTTCTCTTCGGAATATTGTGGAAAATTTTCCACCTTTTCCCCATTCGGCAATATTTTGCCTGTTGCCAGCTTTTTCGCGGGCTTCGCCGGTGTCATCCGAAGGTGGAATTTTTTCCCCTTTCGAGGTGTTGCGGCTTTATCGCCGGCCTTGCCCTTATCTGTTATCGGGTCCGCAATTTTTTGCGTACCCGATTTCTGATCGCCACCACCAGCAGTTGCGGCTTTATCGCTGGTATTCACAGTGTCTTCCCGTTCCGGAATTTTTTCCGGGACGGTAGCGTTTTGTTTTAGGGCTGCAAGTTGCCGCTCCTTCTATCTGTTCACCGTGAACAGATAGCGTTTCGCTCGACGGTGCGTTCTGCTGGCTCACTGATAGCCGTTATCAGTATCCACGGGGCGAAGGCTGCTCACAAACGGCTGACTAACCCCCGCCCGCCTGGCAATCTCCCTATCCGACCACCCGCACCATTCATCGTCTCCCATAAGCGTCATGACGGCCCCATATTATTCTTCACTTTTTCTGCGGCCCGCCCCAGGATCCTCTTCTCTCTTTCTCTACGGCCCGCCCTTCACCGCTACCGTCCGTTACACCACTGAAGGCGCGCTACACGTTACATAGCGTTACAACCACACACCCTTATAGGTGTGTGGGTATTGTAACGCTTTTATGTAACGCTTGCTCGCCATGTTGTGGCCGCGTTACAGGGCGTTACAATTGTAGCGTTATGTAACGCTTTGTAGCGCTGGTTTCAGATCAAATTTTCCATCAACTTCAATGACAAATTCATCCGTCAAAACTTCCTTATGCCTTGAAAACCTTTGTCTTTTCGTTCCATCCTTGACGTCGCCAGCCGCATCATAAACCGCGGCGCGCCACTGATCTTCAGAAACGGGCTGATTATCATTTGCTGCGACGGCGGCACGCAAAACCGCCAGAGCGTTACAAAGCGTCCGATTTGGTTTTTGTAACGCTCTTGTCACGCTTGGCTGTGCGCATTGCACCAAAACGGGGGCCGTGGTGGCAACGCCGTCATGCTCAGAAAGCGTCACCGTTTCCATCTGGTAGGCACGGCAAGGGCGGTCAGCACTTTCATTGTTCTTCATCACCTTCGCTGTGGACACGCCCCGCTTCCTGGTGACGAGGATGGACATGTCAGCCGCCGCCTGTAGCTGACCACCGCCGCGCATCCGCATGGCGCCCGAAACCGGAGTGTGGTGAACCACGACAACCGTGCAGCCGAAGGTGTCGCCATCGTGGCGGTTTCCGCAGCGTGTGGCGTCAGTGAGATTGAACACGGCCCGCGCCATGCCATCCGGACTTGAATCACTCACGCTCATCGCCGCGGATAGCGTGTCAATGACGACGACCTCAATGCTGTCGTCGAGCATCAGATTGGCGGATCGGATAATGGCCCGGAGCGCATACGGTTCGGCCAGATCAATCGGCCCGTCATACACAATGATGTTGTCGAAGTCATCGCCACCGTGGTGCTTTACGAATGCGTCAATCCGGCGTTCGACCTGGCCGGCACGCTCAGCCGCTATATAAAGGACGTTGGAGCGATACCGCAGATCCTTGCCGTCAAAATCAATTCCAGCGGCAAGACGGCAAACAGTGTCAACAGCAAAAACCGACTTACCAGCCTCGGAAGGTCCGTACACCACTAGCAAATCATTGGCCGCTACCCATCCCGGCATGATCCAATACTTGCGAGTATCGCGGTTCTCGCGTGAATGTAACTTCAAGCCACCCGCAATTTCCGAATATAATTTGCTGTCTGTATCAAATTCAATCCAGTCTACACTTGACAAATTTGTCATAATGGTCTAGTTTCCTTGTGAGCTATTTAATTTGCCCGCCCTGATTTTTCAGTGGCGGGCATTTTTTTTGGTTTGTGGTTAGGCCGCCTCTTGCTCTGCCATCCATCTGCTGAGCGTCGAACGGCGCGCCGAAACAGACCCGCCGAGTTTGAAATGCGGAATGATGCCGTCATAGGTCAGGCGATAAACCTGGCGGGGCGAAACGCCCAAAAACTTGGCAATGGCCGGTGCGCCGACGAGCAGGTCGCCGATGATGATTTCGTTGTCATTCGCTGCTTCCATTTATTTTGCTCCTTGGGGGTTGACATGTTTTTCGAAACGTGCGATTATTCAATCGGGTTACTATGCCTACATTTCTATATCAAAATTACAAATATGTCAAGGTCGCCTTGCGCGAGCCCGTGCGCCATGATTTCATGATCCATGAAATCAGGAGGTCATGACGTGGCAACGATAACAAAGCGAAAATGGAAAACCGGCAAGGGCGAACAGCGTGAGGCGTGGGTTCTCGCCTACACCGACGCCGCCGGCGCCAGGCGCAAACAGCAATTCGAAAAGAAACGGGATGCCGACGCGCGCCGGGTTGAAGTCGAAGGGCAGATTGTCGGCGGCACGTACCGTCACGAAGCGGCGACTAAATCAGTTGATGATGCCGTTACTGACTACCTCAACGATCTGATCGCGAGGCGCGATCGCGGGGAGCATGTAACCGAGCACTATTACAAAACGACGAAGGCCCAGCTTCTCAATTATGTAGCCCCGCAGCCGGGGCGCGCGATTTCATTTGATGGCGGTATCGGTGGCGTAAAGCTCTCCCAATGCACGGCACGTACTATCAGCGATTTCCGTGATCGCCTTCGGGATGCTGGCGTCGGTGTCGTCACGACGCGCCGCATCCTCGGTAGCCTTTCACGCGCCCTCACCTACGCTGTTTCGAAAGATATGATGGCCGCCAATCCGGCCGCAACGGTCCGCGTGACTGGCAAGCGTGGCGAAGGGGCCAAAAAGGTTGTGCCGCCGACCAAGGATGCGCTGGCCGCTGTTATCAAAGCGGCGGATATAAACTTTGCACTCAAAATCAAATTCGCTGCAGTGTCAGGGTTGCGAGCATCTGAGATGCACGCTTTGACGTGGAACAAGATTGATTTCGATGCCAGTGAAGTCACTGTCGACTCCCGCGTCGATGTCTATGGGAACATGGACACCACAAAATCGGAAGCTGGCATTCGCAAGATACCGCTCGCCGCAACCATCGTAACGGAATTGAAGGCGTGGCGGATCCGGTCGAAGTTCGCACGCGATGGCGATTTGGTGTTTCCAGACACCAAGGGCGGGTATGTGCAACACGGCAACATGCTCAAGCGAAATTTCCGCCCGCTGTTAGAATCGGTCGCAAAGGAGCAAAAGAAGTTCAAGCCGTTTGGCTGGCACGCCTTGCGGCACTTCGCTATCTCGACATGGATCGAGGCGGGGATGCAGCCGAAGACGATCCAAACATTCGCCGGGCACTCCTCTCTGGCCGTCACCATGACTAGATACGGGCACATGTTTCCAAGTGAAAGTCACACCGCAGCGATGGACAAGATTGCCGCCTCAGTCTTCGGGAATGGCGCATAAATGGCGCATGACTGCTATTTATCCTTTCTTTTCAACACTGCTTTACCTGATTTGTAATCAGGGGGTCGCGGGTTCGAATCCTGCCGGGGGCACCATTTTTCATATAATTTTCAATGATTTAGTATGTGAAATGATTCCCATCCTTGGACAATAACGCGCTGGGGTTCCGAGAGGGTTCTCGAATCAAGCCAACGTCCGTCTTCTAGACAAGCAATACGAAGAAAAATTTTGACGATGCGTTCGCAACGAGCCGCGCCTTGACCGGATAATCGGTTAGGTGACACGATCGGGGGAGTTGGGCGGACGGATACGATGACGAAAAACACTCTGATATCTGTTCTTGCCTTGGCCGTCCTGTTGCTGGGCAATCGCCTGATACACGTTGAGAACCAGCGATATGCACTAATTGTTGGGATGTGTCGGAATCCAGATGGGTTGCCGGTTCCTGACTTGAAATGCCTCCATAGTGCCGAAACTCGCACCCATTGGCTTTGGCATCTTTACTACGGGATCAAAGGCTGATGGGATTGAGAACATGCACCGCGCTAATCGCTGCAATGACCATCGGCTTATCTGGATGCTCGCCTGATGAAGGGCCACAGTGGCTGATGATAGCATTCGCTAAGCAGATGAACCCCACGACAGTTACAACGCTGTATGCGGTATCAACCGGGCGGATATTTGGGTCGGCAAATGATTGCGCGGTCGCTCTGGCAAAATTCAGCTCACTTCCCAAGAGTGGACGAGAACTAATTCCGCATGAGGTGTCAACGCCGGACCAAAAACGCACCGAACGCCGGAGAGAAAGTGCACCACTTGGCTGGATCTGGCCAGACTAAAACTGCGCCAGCTTGTTGGGTTTAGGTTTGTCCATAGGCCCGCACGGCGGAGTGCCCCCACAGAGCAACGAAGCTGTGCGGGGCTGTGGTCAAACCGGGGTGCGGTGTTTGCGCTTTAGGTTTTGGCTGATTGGCGGCTGTGTTTGAGGCGATAGCTCTCGCCGTTCATTTCCAGGATGTGGACATGATGGGTTAGGCGGTCGAGAAGAGCACCTGTAAGACGTTCGGAGCCGAAGGTGCTGGTCCATTCGTCGAACGGCAGGTTGGACGTCACGATGGTTGATCCCCGCTCGTAGCGTTGCGAGAAGACCTCAAACAGCAGTTCAGCGCCGGTTGGTGACAAGGGCACATACCCAAGCTCATCAATGATCAGCAGACTGTATTTGCTCAGTTGCTTCTGCAGACGCAGCAAGCGTTTCTCATCGCGGGCTTCGAGGAGTTCGTGCACCAACGCCGATGCGGTGATGAAGCCGACGGCCAGGCCCTTCTGACAGGCAGCCAGCCCAAGGCCGAGAGCGATATGGGACTTGCCGGTGCCGCTGTTTCCCACGGCGATGATGTTCTCGTTACGGGAGATGTAATCACAGCGCGCCAGTTCCACCACCAGCATCTTGTTCAACGAGGGCATGGCCTTGAAGTCGAAGCTGTCGAGGCTTTTGGTGGAGGGGAACTTCGCAGCCTTGATCCGCCGTTCCACCATACGCCGTTCCCGGTCGATGAGTTCCAATTCCGCGAGCCGCAATAGATACCGGGAATGATCGATGCCTTCTGCCGCGCATTGTTTGGCAACTTTGT
>Ga0163215_101551_pt1 | contig 12198 bp, 10 predicted proteins | sample SynspAceP_FD_185934 | JGI IMG/M metagenome (GOLD analysis project Ga0163215, IMG submission 185934) | Saline lake microbial communities from Ace Lake in Antarctica - Synechococcus sp. Ace-P (Hybrid Assembly) | ecosystem: Environmental > Aquatic > Non-marine Saline and Alkaline > Saline | place... | reverse complement strand
CAGCCGCCCGGGCCGCACGAGGGCCGGGTCCAGCAGGTCAGGATAGTTCGTGGCCCCGATGATCAGCACACCGTCACGGCCCTGATTGCCATCGATCTGCGCGAGAGCCGCGTTGATGATGTGGCGGTCATAAGAAGAGTTGTGGTCACTCCGCCCGGCGCGTGAGCCGAGGGTGTCGATCTCGTCGATGAACAGGACCGCAGGGGCCCGGGCGCGCGCCTCCTCGAACGCCGCCGCCATCGCCGCCAGCATCTCGAAAAACCGGCCCTTGAGGTGCCAGTCGCTGCAAGTCGTGGCAATCAGCGGCAGGCCGGCGGACCGGGCAATGGCCGCCGCAAGGGTGGTCTTGCCGGTGCCCGGCGGTCCGGCAAGGATCAAGCCGCTGGTCACGTCCGCCCATGGCAGTGTGCCGTTGGCATAGGCACGCAGATCGCTGACAATCCCGCGCAAGGGCGTGCGGGCGGCACCCAGCCCCGGAAGGTCGTCGAGCAAGGGTCCGGTGTTGGTGTCGGCGCTGGCCTCGGAGCCTGCATTGGCCCCGGCGTCTACACTCGCAGCGGTGTGCTGCGCGCATAGGTCCGCGAGGCGCGCGGCAGTGCGCAGCGGACCACGGGCGCGGAAGGCCAGCGTAAGATCATCCAAGGCCAATGTCGCCAGACCGGCGGTGAGACCAGCGGCGGATGGCAGTGCCGCGCGCACCGCGGCGGTGCTGATCACACCCGTCGCAGACTGCAGCTCGCGCAGAGCAAACAGGATCTCGTCGTGGCCCAGAGAGGCCAGCCGCAGAACCGGCAAGCGCGCCAGCACCTGGGGCAGAGCGGTTTCTTTGGTTGTCAGGATGACAAGGGGACCGGCCAGCTTCAACTTGTCCCGTGCCCGGTCCAGCATGCCGGTCTGTGTGGGCCCCGGGTCTGCGGGGACGATCACGACATGGACGCGGCGCTGCGGGGTGGCATGCGGCGTGCCGTCGGCATAGGGCGTAGCCCTCAGGCTGGTGTAGAGCATGTCTGACAGCGCGGTCATCTCTGCGTCGTCAGCGCAGATGATGACAGTGGCGCAGCCGTCCGACAAGACACGGTCGATCCCGGCCTGGTTGACGCAGGCGGCACACAGGCGGGCCAGTGGCAGCAGCTCGGTCAGATCGAGATCATACGGAGGACGGCACGTCCCGGCGTCCCGGTCGATGGCCCAAGGGTCGTCCTGCGCCGCGATCATCCCGGCAATCTGCGGCGGGGTCAGCTTGGTGGCCAGAGGAACGGATGGCCATGTCCCACCAGAGACAAACGTCATGCCATCAGTGTCAGCACCAATGGCGTCGCCGGCACTGGTATCGGTCCCGTCCAGATCCGGATGATCGGCAATCAGACCCGCGATGACGTCAGCCTGCGTGGACAGGGCAAAGGCAGTGAACTGCGACATCAGGCCTGCGTCGCGCAGAGACTGCCGGTCCGGTTCGCGCAAGTTCAGGGCGCGCTCAGCGACCGCCACCCATGCCGGGAGACCATCCGCCGTGCCGGTGGCTCGGGAACCGGCATCACCAGGGTGTGCTGTGTCAGGGCGCAGGCCAGCATGGGGTGCCATCGATGTGGTCGCGGGCATGGTCGCTGCGGTCTTTGCGGTCGGTGCGGTGTGAATCCGGTCACTGGCATCGCTGCGGCGCGCGTCCGGCATCCGGGTGACGGGTGGTGTAGTGGAACGGGACTGATGGGTCATGGGGACATCCAATCGAGGCAAAAGGGGGGGTGACCCGCGCGTCTGACGCGCGGGTAGAGATGGGACGGAAGGGTGTCCGTCCAGGACCGTGAACAGGACCTGACGCGCCGCGAAGGTCTCCGACGCCGCGGGGCTCTGCCGTTCGGGGCTCAGCATCGCCCGCACGGCACCTTGACACCTCAGACCGGGTGCTTTGGCTTGCCTTTGGTCCGAACGATCTTCTCTCCGGGCAGGACGGCGGATGTCCCCGGTTGCGCGATGGTGATCCTGCGGTACGGATGGCGCAGGGCGACGGCGTCCATCAGGGCATGGAGCAGCGGGGCCGCTGCGGCGTGGTAGATCTCGCCCTGCGTGTTGATCGCCGTCCCGAACACGGCCTTGGGCACCACCATCTCCGGATGATTCCGGTGCATGATCCGGTGGCAGGCTTTCTCTTCGCGCTGCGTCAGATGGCCTGACGCCAGCGGCAGGACGCGCAGGATCTCTGTCGGCACATCGCGTCCGATGTCGAGCTGGTGCCGCAGCCGTTTGGCGGGCCGCGCCGAATGGCCCAGCTTCACCACCGGCAGACCGGGCAGGTCCACCGCGAACATGTAGATGAACGACGGCTTGGCGGACCACGTCGCAGCACATCCCGCACAGCTGCAATCCCCCCAGAGCATGTTGCCAATGCTGATGTCCTGCAGGTGGCCGCAGCCATGCCGGTAGCTGCGGTAGCCGTCGGGGGCATCTACGGCAGGTCCTGCCAGCGTCCAGCCGAATGCACGCGCTTCTTCGGCATATCGTGCCTCCCGGCAGGTCGGGCAATCGATGGAGAAGCCCACCTCTGCGGCTCGCTCGATGCTCTGGTACTGCCTCCGCACGACATGACCGCAGGACAGGACGAAGAACCCGACGCGCATGTCGTCAGGGGTAGGACCGACAAGGTTGGCACCGACAGCAGCCGCGGCCGCCGCACGACGCGACCTGATGCAGGCATGGCACAGGGGCCGGGCATCGCGGACGACACTGACGCGGACGGCAAAGGGGCTGTTGCAGGCCCGGCAGCACAGCACGAGGTGGTCCTTGTCGCGCATGCGGCCGATGACGTCGAAGCCGTGCCGGTCGGCGGCAAAGACCCAGCCCGGGGACACAGGTCCGGCCAGATGGCTGCGCCGACGGCTGTCGGTGATGGGCTGTGCCTCTTCAGACAAGGCGTGCGCGGGGACGGCAACCGCTGCGGCAGACATGGGAATGTGATCGTTCATTGGAACGCTCCTTGAAAGGGGGCCAAGGGTCAGGGCCAGATGGAGATGATGAGATCCGGCACAGGCGTGCCGTCGGCATCCGGAGGAACAGGATGCCGTGCGTATCGCGTGTGCAGGCGATGGGGGTGTGCGGTCAGGCCGGGCCGAAGTCCGGCACAAAATCCGGCGCAGAACCCATGACCAGATAAGGCTCCGGCACAAACTCCGGCATGTCATTGCTGAAGGTGTCGATCAGGTCGATGTCGGTCCTGACGGGCCGGACTCCGACAGTGCGCAAGCCATCGGCATGCATCTCGCTGGTCCAGATATCGTCCTGCGCAAGCGCGATCAGCTGGTCCAGCAGATCGGCCGCCATCCACATCCGCCCGGATTTGTAACTATTACCGGGCAGGTGCAAACTGGCGCAGATTATCGCGTTGTAGCGCAATGTTGCGCACCGCTCAGACAGCATCTCAAGGTCGCGGCCGTCGTCTGCGAACAACAGCAGCAACAGCCAGGCGGCATCGCACAGGTCGGGATCGGCCTCCGGCTGGCAGCGAAAGGCTTCAAGCGCCATATCCGCGCAGGCCTCCGCATCAGCAGCTTCGACCGAAAAGGACGCCATTGCCGGATCGCCGGTCCAGCCGGCGACGTCAGCATTCGCCGCAATCGACCGGCTCACAGCTGCTAGGCAGGCGTCGAATGCCGTCAGCGACGCAAGGAGGTCCGCCGGAATAAAGGCGTCAGTGACTTCGTCAAAAAGAGGGATGGGGGTTTTGAACACGCTCATGGGCGTGGTAGGTACATAAACAGCCATGATGATCTCCTAAGGATCGTTGAGGTCAGCACGGAGGCAGAGCACCAACTCTTGCTTCCGTGTGAACAATATGTATTACTTGTAATCATTAAATGCAAGAGGAAATGTGATGGCAGGTCGAGGAAGGCCGCGGTCTGCGGATACCAAGCCTGTTATGGTCAGGATGACAGACGATCTCGTCGACAAAATAGACGAAGCCCGCAAACTTCAGTCCGATCTTCCCACACGACCGGAAATGATACGCAGGATGCTGCAAGAGTGGTTGGCGCGGGATGACGCTGACCGGGTTTCATAACCAGAACATGATAGGTGCGGCCAATGCGCGTGCTCATAGAAAGACCTTCAGACATCTGTCGTCACGGGTCGCAGCGCGGCTCCCGGCATTGAGACGCGCAAAGCTGTTCTCTATTTAGTGGCAGAGTAGCGACGCAGAATGGTTAAGCAAAGGCAGGTTTCATTCCATGAAATTGACACTCAGGCTCATAACCTGAAGGTCGTAGGTTCAAATCCTACTCCCGCAACCAAATCTTCCTCGTAATATCAATGACATAACAGCCACCTTCGGGTGGCTTTCTGCGTTGCCGTTTTGCTCGGTGCTACAGCGGTGCTACGAATGGACGCTGCGAATATCAGGGGCGTTAACGTAGGTGCCGCACAGCAACGCCTCACATCCGCTACGCGACAGATGGCTGTGGCAACGAAGGGCGGGAAGGAGCCATTCGCTGCACCTGCGAGAGCGTCACCTCAGTTTAACGAAAGCAGACATTAAAGGGGACCGATGCGTCAACTCTTATGCTGCGACCGCCGCCAAGGACCGCTATGCGCAGAAATCGCCATTTGCAAAGTCGGGATCAACAACTTGGCCGGATGGTGCGACCGGCCTAGACCAGACTTTGCCATCCCGGACCAGCGCCGCTTCACCGGACCAGCCGTTCTTGCACGGCGCAGCATTTCCGTAACGGCAATGACTGGGTCGCGGACAATCAGGCCTAATGCAGTTGCGAAACTGCTAGGACATCATCGCCAATCGTGTCGACCTATACGATCTCAACAGGAGATCGCTGAATTGACGTGGAAAGTAAGCGCTGTAAAAGAGTGGCTACAAACATAAAGAGAAATCAACACCACATGACACAGGCGGCTCGCATTGTTTGGTTTAAACGAGATCTGAGGATCAATGATCACGCCCCCTTGCTGACTGCGTCGCGGACAAACGCACCCATCATACCGCTTTACATTGTTGAGCCTGAATATTGGCAACAACCCTTCGCATCTCGTCGCCATTGGCATTTTATCCACGATTGCCTTTGTGATTTAGACAGTGGCTTGGCTAAGTTGGGTCAACACCTTGTTGTTAAGGTTGGCGACTCTTGTGACGTGATCAAACAACTTCATTTAGAACACGATGTAAGCGATGTGTATGCACACGAAGAAACAGGAAACCTATGGACATATCACAGAGATATAGCCGTTCGGAAACTGTGCCAGAACCACGGCATTGCACTGCATGAAGCACCCACTAACGGGATTGTCCGGCGGCTGCGCAGTCGAGATGACTGGTCCAAAATCCGAAACGCACGCATGGCTGCAAAGATACTGCCAAAACCAATTTCTCTAAATTTATTTCCGCCGTGCAGTTCAGATACCCTACCTGATAAAAATGATCCTATGTTTGGCAATGTACCTATTGGCAAAGTGCAAAAGGGCGGGCGAAAACATGCGGTTGCTGATCTGAGTAGTTTTTTAAATCACCGATCTCGCCAATATCTGTACCATATCTCAGCACCTGATTCATCTGAGTTCCACTGCTCTCGCCTCTCCGCTCACCTTACATGGGGCACCTTATCTGTGCGTGAAGTGGCGCAATCTATCGTCAAACGCCGTGCCCAGTTATCGCCTGACGAAAACAAAAGCTTTGGGCGTAATCTTACAGCTTTTGGCTCTCGCTTGGCATGGCGCTGTCACTTTATTCAAAAGATCGAAGATCAACCTGAAATAGAAACGCACTGCATGCACCCTGCATTCGAAGAGCTACGTGTTGGCGAACACAATGATCTACATTTTCAAGCATGGGCGAGCGGTCACACTGGGTACCCTTTCGTTGATGCCTGTATGCGCAACCTGACTGAAGAAGGCTGGATCACCTTCCGCATGAGAGCAATGTTGGTAAGCTTTGCCAGCTATCAACTATGGCTCGATTGGCGCGTTACGGGCGAACATCTGGCACAGCTGTTCACAGATTATGAGCCCGGGATTCATTATAGCCAGCTGCAAATGCAATCAGGTGTCACGGGTATCAACACGATGCGCGTCTATAATCCGATCAAACAATCGATGGAGCATGACCCAAAAGGCACTTTCATTCGAAAATGGGTGCCTGAGCTAAAGAGCGTTCCGGATGAGTTCATTCATGAACCATGGAAATGGGAAAAGACACTGATTAACGATCGTGATTTTACGCTTGGGCAGGACTATCCTGCCCCACTTATTGATCAAGCTATTTCTGCGAAGGCTGCAAAACAACAGGTCTCAGCCATACGGAAAAATCAGGACTTTGGGATTGCGGCAAACGCCATTTTCCTCAAACTAGGAAGTCGAAAACTTGCTTCAAACCGCAAGAAGAAGATCAAATCTAATAATGGCAATCAATTATCATTGTTTTAAGGCAGGTCTCTTAAACCCACGAGCCGCCATTGGGGTGCTGCAGCGAAAGCTTAGATTCAAGTTTGAAGTGCGACGGTTGGTGTAGAACGTCAACTACCTTGTTCGGGAGCGACAACCATCTTGGCCGGTTTTCAGGCCGCTGAGGTTGGCGTGTCGTTCAATGTTGCTGGTTAGATGTCTCCTTCGTTTTGGTTGTCGGTGATGGTTGTTGGCGGCGTTTCGGCCATGGCTTCGGCGGGAGTTCTCCATCCGAGTATCTTACGAGGACGGTGGTTCATCATGCGTGCAACGTCGTTCAGGGCGGTTTGACTGAGGCAGCCTTAGGTCGGCCCCTTTCAGGAAGAACTGGCGGAGTAGGCCATTTGTGTTTTCGTTTGACCCACGTTGCGCATCGCGCTGGAGGAAAGGTCACATGGCTCAAATCTTAGTGGAAATTATCCGCCAACCCGGCTCACTTCCGCGTGGAAATCTACAAGTCGGCCATAAAAGTCACGATTCCACATCCCAAGAACGCGGTCTTGAGCCCCGGTGCTGCCCAAAACCCAAGCACTCGGGACTGCATATCGCGGACATGGCATTGCCAAGTTGTTTGGCCCCACCTAGTTGGCTCTGCGGCCTGATCCAACACTTCGGCACGTACATGCGGCGGCTTCGAAAATTGCGCCTTCCATGTGTACAGTGACTTGTTGCTGATCCCCAGTCGCTCAGCGACTTCGCTGACCGCATAGCCACGCTCAACGACCTGCGCTACAGCGTCCCGCTTAAACTCATCCGTAAACCGAATTCCCTTGCTCATATTCGCCTCTCCTTGGCTCCAAAATTTCCAAGCAAACCGTTTACAAATCTAGGGGCACCTCAACTTAAGGCTGATGGGTATGCTTCAACTGGAAAGAGGAACGTCATTCACGATACAGGACATAAGATAGCGGCGCACCGTTTCGGCCATCCCATATATCAATGCATCGCAGAACAGCGCATGACCAATTGAAACTTCAGCGACGGACGGGGCGCGAGCAATGAGTTGAGCGGTTCCAATGACCGTTAAGTCGTGCCCCGCGTTAACCACCAAGCCATGTCGTTCCGCCTCTGTGATAGCCTCTATAAGCCGATCCAGCTCCCGCTCTTGCGCAATAGCTGTGTGGTATGCTCCGCCGTAGGGGCCAGTGTATAATTCAACGCGATCAGCCCCGGTTTCTGCTGCACCTTTCATGTGATGTGCATCTGGGTCGGCAAATAGTGCGACGCGATGTCCGTTCTTCTTTAGATCAGTGACGATTTTAGTAAGCTGTTCACGTTCCACCACAAAATCCCAGCCGTGATCGCTCGTTGCCTGATCATGGGCGTCAGGAACGAGCGTCACTTGGTCGGCCTGAACGTCCTGCACCAGCGACAAAAATCGGGCATCGGGGAACCCTTCGACATTCAACTCGCATTTGGGAAAGTCCGCTTTGATCAGCTTGCGAAGATTGCGCACGTCGGAGGGTCGTGTGTGGCGTTCGTCAGGCCGAGGATGAACGGTCAACCCGCCCGCTCCAGCCTCAAGTGCGATGCGGCCCAACTCCACCACGTCGGGCCACGCATGATCTCGCCTATTTCGCAGCAGAGCAGCTACGTTCATGTTCACCGATAGCATTGTCATGATGACCTCCTGTTGTCTTTTTTAGCATTTTTCAGTAGCCACGGCATTGCCACGTTGTTCAGCTTGCATGATCAGGCTATTTCAACATCATGAAAATCCCATCCAGTGTGCTGCGCCTGAAGGGCTTCCGGTTCCCTAGCGAAATCATCGCATACGCTGTTTGGGCTTACCATCGCTTCGCAAGGCATCGTCACGTTATCGGCCCTTCTGGCAGCGAAAGCCGGGGCGCTAGATCTCAGGCTGTCTTCAACTCACGCGTGATTTCGTCCCAAATCCAGTGGGCATCGGCTCTGGTCTGGCGATAGGCATGTGCTGAAAGTGCATGGCGGCGCGGACTGAAGATGATTTGGACCTGATCATGAACGGAAAGAAAACGCTGGGCTTGTCTCGGAGATTTGAACCTCCCCATAATCTTTTCTCGCCGTCGGGTGGGGCGATGTGACCCCTCGGATCGATTGTTGAGGCCCTTGTGGCTGAGGTGCTCTATTCTCGGTGCGAGGTTTTTCAGGGCGGCCTATAGCTTCGGAGTTTGTCCGTGACAACAACTCGCGGTTGGCCAAACGCCCTTGAAGAGTTTGCGAAAAAACCGAGTTGCGGCCTGTTTGTTACGCTGAGACTGGACCAGGATGTCTAGTACATCGCCTTTGCTGCCTACAGCACGCCACAGCCAATACTTCTGCCCTTTAATTGGAAGGACAACTTCGTCCAGGTGCCATTTGTCCGCCGCACTAGGGCGATCCCGGCGGATCACCTTGGCATATTGCGATCCAAATTTCGCAGCCCAAGCGCGGATGGTTTCGTAGCTGACCACAACCCCGCGTGTGGCGAGCAAGTCCTCGACATCACGCAAGCTCAAGAAAAACCTGTAATATGCCCAGACAGCGTATCCGATGATTTCAGGAGGAAAACGATGGCCAGAAAGGGCACCAGATTGCTTTGGTTTGGTCATGCGCTCACATACTGGCTTTTGAGATGTCTCACAACTTGACGATGCCCTTTCGGGAGCTGTACTCCCCTGAAATTGATCATACTTCTGCCCCGTGCGCCTGAAACCTTCAAAAGCAAACCATTGCTACAGCACCTGACGAAGTGAAAGCCCGAAATCGTTGCGACAGAGCCCGTAATAGTTTTCCGTCGCGACAACCCATGGTCAGAGCCAATGGGGCTACTCGCGCTCACGTGACGCAACTTGTGTGGCTTTGGCCCGTTAAATCCTCATATGATGTTCGTTGCTTGGCGACGTTCTCGATAAAGAAGGAGTGATAACGATGAAACGACGTAATTTTTTGACAGCAGCGTTCGGTGCAGGGCTGATCGCTCCGCTCGGCGCAAAGCGGGCGGGGGCAACGGTGGAGAATCCGTTGGCGATGCAAACGACCTATGGGCATAATCTGATTACGCTGCCGCTCGATCAGATCACGATGAGCGAAGAGGAATGGCGCGCTCGCCTGACGGAAGAAGAGTTTGCGGTGTTGCGTGAGGACGAGACTGAGCGGCCCTTTACCAGCCTGCTAAACGAAGAGAAACGAACGGGGACGTTCATCTGTGCCGGTTGCGAGCTGCCACTTTATCGGTCGGAGACCAAGTTCGACAGTGGCACCGGCTGGCCAAGTTTTACCGAAGCCATCAAGGGTGCCGTCGGGACTATGCCTGATCGGAAACTGATTTTTCTTGTCCGCACAGAGGTGCATTGCGGCCGCTGCCAAGGGCACCAGGGCCACGTGCTGAGTGATGGACCGCCGCCCTTTGGCAACCGGCATTGCATCAATGGTGACGCACTGCATTTCGCGCTCGATACGGCGTAATCGCAATAGGGCAGCATCTGTACGGCCCCGACGCCGTCGAGCAGGCTGACGAACCGCCACCACCTAAAATACTACCCATTCACTCTTCAAATGGAGGATATTCTTATGAAAGCCGCGGTGGGTTCAACCGGTCAGCGCAACATCTTTGATTTAAGATGTTCTGAAAGGACTTACGATGGCACGAACCGGTCGCCCTGGCTTGTCACATGAGCAGAAGACTGAACTTTGGCAGCGTTGGAAAGCTGGCGAAACGCTCAGTAACATCGGTCGAGCTCTGGGCAAGCATGCAGCTTCGGTATTTGGTGTTGTTGCGGCAAAGGGTGGGTTTGCGCCGGTGCCACGGTCACGCAAGCCGGGGTCGCTCAGTTTGGATGAACGAGAAGAGATATCGCGCGGTCTTGTGGCGGGGCAGTCCTTTCAACAGCTTGGTCGAGCTCTGGGACGTGCAGTTTCGACGATCAGCCGTGAAGTTGGAGGCAACGGTGGGCGGCAAGCATACCGCGCCACCCGTGCCGATGAACAGGCACTGGATCGCGCTCGCCGCCCCAAGCCATGCCAATTGGCCTTCAACCCGGCCCTGTGCAAACTGGTTGCCGGGAAGCTAACGAACCAATGGTCGCCACAACAGATCGCAGGATGGCTGAAGGCACAGTTTCCCAGAGACCCTTCAATGAACATATCGCACGAGACGATCTACAAAAGCTTGTTCATTCAAGCGCGTGGCGTCCTTAAAAAGGAGCTGCTGGCACATCTGCGCAGCCGTAGGATCATGCGTCGGGGGCGCACATCAACAACAGCCGGGCAGACGCGAGGGCAAATCATTGATGCCGTGTCGATCCGCGACAGACCGGCGGAGATTGAAGATCGCGCCATCCCCGGGCACTGGGAGGGCGATCTTATGAGCGGTTCAAAGAACACCCACATCGCAACATTAGTCGAACGCAGTTCGCGGTTTGTTATACTGGTGAAGGTCAACGGCAAAGACAGCGACAGCGTTGTGGGTGCTCTGATCCGGCAAGTGCAATTCCTGCCGCACGGGCTGATGGCTTCATTGACTTGGGATCGGGGAACGGAGATGGCCTACCATCGAAAGTTTACAGTCGCGACGGATGTCAGCGTCTACTTTTGTGACCCCCAAAGCCCTTGGCAACGTGGCAGCAACGAGAACACCAATGGCCTGCTTCGCCAATACTTCCCGAAAGGGACAGACCTATCCGTCTACACGCAGCATGACCTTGATCAGGTCGCATTGCGCCTTAACTCCAGGCCGCGAAAAACGCTTGGCTTTCAGACGCCGGCTGATACCTTTAAACGAGCCGTTGCGCTGACCGGTTGGACCCACCACCGCGTACTTCGCGCGAGAGTCTAAGTGAGGTACGCGTTTATCGAGGCTCACCGCGCAGAGTTTTCAGTGCGATCAATGTGTCGGATGCTGATGGTTCATTTTAGCGGTTTCTATGCATGGCTTAAAGAACCGCTAAGTGCGCGTGCGCTTGAGGATGCGCGTCAAATCGAACTCATCCAGCAGGCCTGGGCCGACAGCGGCAAGTTCTATGGCTATCGCAAACTGACGGATGATCTGCGTGACGCTGGCGAGACATGTTCCGAGAACCGTGTGGCGCGCTTGGCCAGTAGCGCAGGCATTGCGGCGCAGATCGGATATAAGCGTCGCCCTGTCCGCTATGGCGGTAAGTCTGCTGTCGTCGCTGACAACACGTTGGATCGTCAATTTTGTTGTGAATCGGAGTGAAGTTGCCGCCAATTCGACGTAAAGATTTAGCCAAAACACTGCGCAAGTCAACATGATGTGACTCAACGATCCCATTATCTAGATGTGGTGTTCGCTTTCTTGTTTGGATTGCGATTGAATGTCGAGGCCTGATGTCGCGTAAAATTCGTTGCGAAGTAAAAGAGTACTGCGGGCATTGCCAAGTTGTTTTTGCTGATTGCGAAGTTGCGCGGCAATCGAATTCAGGGAGCCATCTGGATGGCATAGTCGGTCCATAGACCGAATGCGTCGGACCTAGCGTGGCGGTAGGATTTGGCGGTGAGGCGATAGCGGCGGGGACGGAAGATGGCGTTGATCTGATCGTGGGCAGCGAGAAACCGTTGTGCTTGTCTGGGGGATTTGAAGCGCCCCATGATTTTCTCTCGTCGGCGTGTTTGCCGATGACTGCCTTCGATCCGGTTGTTGAGCCCCTTGTGGGCCCGGTGATCGGCGCTTGGTGCTTGATGAGCGATCGGCTTGGTGTAGCTGCGCAGCTTGTCGGTAATGACGACCCTCGGGTGGCCAAATTGAGAGATCAGCCTTGCCAGGAAGCGTTTGGCGGCCTT
>Ga0163215_101548_pt1 | contig 12218 bp, 12 predicted proteins | sample SynspAceP_FD_185934 | JGI IMG/M metagenome (GOLD analysis project Ga0163215, IMG submission 185934) | Saline lake microbial communities from Ace Lake in Antarctica - Synechococcus sp. Ace-P (Hybrid Assembly) | ecosystem: Environmental > Aquatic > Non-marine Saline and Alkaline > Saline | place... | reverse complement strand
CTTTCACTTATTGCTATTTACTCTTTTTGTGCCTTTATCACTTTGCGTTAGATCTACGACTATGCGAATTACCAAAAAAACCTCCCAGATACAAAAATCTATGTCTCCTACTCGTAAGCCAGCATCAAGCTCTTTATATCTTTTAGCGCTAATCGTCCTTTTTTCTAGCTGTGTAGAACTTGCAAGAAATAGACAAGGCTTAGCAGAGCAAACTAAAGATGAAGTACTTCGTCAGCTTGTTCCCGATAAAAGAGATCTTGTTTTTGAGCCAGAATTATCTTTCGTTGGTGGTGATCAAATCTTACTTACCGGCTATTCCGAAAATCCACAAATTACTGACACCTTAATTCAAGCCCTGAATCAGCTTGGCTTTAGCGTTTCCGATAGTGTTAATGTGCTTCCTTTGCAGAAATTTGTTGACACCAAGGCCTTAGTCCGACTTTCAGTTGCTAACGTAAAGGCTAAACCTTCCCACTCTAGTGAGCTAGTAACGCAGTTTTTACTTGGTCATCGCGTCAGAATACTAGATGAACAAAGAGGTTGGTACCGAGTTAGAGGACTTGACAATTATTTGGGATGGATTGAAAAAGATGCCGTTCATATTATGTCTACTCAAGATGTATTAGTTTGGAATAGCGCTGCAAAAGCTATGATAGATGAAGAAACCGTTGCTAGAACCAAAGCAGGCGATGTGGCTTTTGACGTATCAAAAGGCGGCGTGGTTATGCAAGGATCTAGAAAAAATGGACTACAAGAGATTATCTTGGCTGATGGTCGTAGAGGTTGGATTCCCGCAAATGCACTTATTCAAATTGAAGAATGGCAAAAAAATCAAATTAAACAGCTTCAAGCAGATTTAGTCTTATCTGATGCTAAAGAACTTCTTGGCAGACCTTATGTTTGGGGCGGAACTTCTATGCGTGGACTAGATTGCAGTGGATTCACCAAAACGGTATTCCTGCAAAATGGCTGGATGTTGCCTAGAGATGCTTCCCAGCAAGTAGAAACGGGCATTGAAGTAGCTTCTGATACCACTGAATTTATGAGCCTGCAACCTGGTGATTTGATCTTTTTTGGGCGGAAAGAAACCCCTACGCAAAAGCAAAGAATTGTGCATGTTGGCATTGCTTTGGGAAATGGCCGAATGATTCACTGCGCAGGATCTGTAAATATTGAAAGCTTAATTGCTGGCGAACCAGATTATAACTCCTACAGAGCTAGGACTTTTGTTACCGCAAAGCGACTTATTGGTTTAGAAAACGAACAGGGTTTCAATTGGTTAACAGAAGCGTCGTTTGATTTGTAGGCATAGTTTAATCCAAAATTTTTCCAAAAAAAAGACGCTAAAATTAAGTTTTAGCGTCTTTTTATTTATCCTGTTAGCTATTTCCTAAACAGAAACAGCTAAATTTTCTTTTCTTAGCTCTAAAAGCTTTTTCTCCACAATTGGGATATGCTCATCGGTTTTTATCACAGCTTGTAGCTCAGTAAGTAACCTATAAAGCCCAATTTGTACTCTTGAACTAAAAATAAAGTGCCTTGAGCCACGAACTTCTGCTTGTCTTGGGGCAGATTTTATGAATTCCCGAATGGTGTTTTCAAATTCTTTATTCCCAAAATCGAAAGTACCTTTTCGGTATGGCAATGCAAAGCAATCACCAAAGCCATAACAGAATTCCGTAAGTGCTTCTTCATGAATGGTATCATCTGGTTTGTCTTTCAGAATCTCCATGTCAATATATAATTGACGCATCTCAACCTTATCACCATGTAAATGGGTTGGCAATAATCGAAGATATAATTCAAAGAAATCTGGCGGGAAATTCTTTACGCAACCAAAATCGATAATGCCCAAGCGACCATCATCTAAGAAGAGGAAATTCCCTGGATGTGTATCAGCATGAATCATATTACCACGTTGAATTTGCTCGTGGAAGAAGTCCCACATTAGCTGGCCAAAGTTGTTACGCTCATCCTGTGTAGGATTCATGGCCAAAAACTCTTTCATGTGTTTCCCTTTAAGGAAAGTCATGGTCAGTACTTTATTGGTTGAAAGCTCTTCTATCCATTCAGGCGTAGCAAATCGATCTGTATTGTAATTCTTGGCAAAGAAATTAATCTGATTGCCTTCGTTAATATAGTCGGTTTCCTCAAGTAGCTTATCTCTAATTTCCTCGAAATATTCCTCAATATTACCTTTAACTAAGCGCTTTAAAACGGCTCTACCCATGCTCAAATCTGAGTCAATGGTGTCGCGCACATTAGGATACTGAATTTTAACAGCCAACTCTTTACCTTCTTTGGAAATAGCCTTATGAACCTGACCAATTGAGGCTGCTGCAATAGCTTCGTCTTCAAAAGAAGCAAATAGTTTCTCTGGTGCTGCACCCAATTCTTTCTGAATAATTTGGCGAACCAAAGCTTTATTTATTGGTGGGACTTTATATTGCGATTGCGCCAAAACATCAACATACTCATCAGGTAGGTATCCCTGATCCATACTCATAGTTTGCGCAACTTTTAAGGCAGTACCTTTAAGCCTAGAAAATTCTTTGAACAGCTCGTTTGCATTCTCTGTGTGCAACTTATTCCGAGAACTTTCCTCATCCTTCGGATTAAGACTTTTTCGTACATAATGCTTAGCATAATTTGTACCCATTTTAAGTCCAGTACGTGCAAAGACTTTACCTCTTTCGAAGCGTGTTGACGGAAAATCGCTCATTAACAGAAGCCTATAAAATTAAAATAAAAAACAAGTGATAAATTGGGGAGTATCCAAAGACTAAAACCAGATTGATTAATCTTCATTGCAGGATAAGCTGTCAGACTATCTGGAAGAAAAGTCTGATTGTTGGAAAATGTACTTAACTGTATCTATGGTTTTGTCTACAACTTTGCTGTAGAACAACTCTTCAATAAGCGTGCTAAGTTTGTCGGTAAGTGCAACAGTTCGTTCAGCGTTTTCGCTTTCGTCTGTTTTCCAGAAACGTAATAATTGGAAATATTCTTTAGTCAACACTTCATATGTGAAAGAACCGATGAAAGGTCTTGCACTATCAGCGATTTGCTCGTCTTCGGTAATCCAGTATTTGAGCATTGTCTTGACATCTTTGCCCATACCTTTAGACGTGCCAACTTTGATGACCATTTTGTCGAAGGTGTGATTGAAGAATTCACGTTGTTCGCCAAGCATATCAAAGCTGGCATAGGTGAAATTTTGCATTTTCTCTGCTAGGGTGTAGCTAGCAAAATCTTCAATTTCTTTGGTCATTTCTTGGTAATTTTTGACCAAATCTTTGTAAAATGCCTTTAGAATTGACTCTTTGGTTGGGAAATGTTTGTATACCACTGCTGGTTCAATTTCCAGCTTCATAGCAACATTTCTCATGTTGTATTTAGTTTTATCTTCTAAATACAAATCGATTGCAGCGTGAATAATAGAGCTTCTTAAATCAGTGTCTTTAGTTTTTGCCTTTGCCATACAGATTAAACAGCCTTTTAATTATTGGTAAAATGATAGCGTTTGTTAAATTCATTAGGTTAAACGAAGCAACAGCACTTGGCGTTCATTAGATCTGTGTTATCCGTTAGCAAAACTATAATAAAACAAGCCGTTTATACGTTCTAGCTTAGCACTAACTTTTCCCAAAGCACGTAAATGTCACAACCTATTATTGATACTCAGCATCAACTAGCAGACCGAAGAGATCACTTCTATCTATTGTTATCTGCACTTTTCCTAACCTCTCTGGTGATGGGAAACATCATTGGTACCACCAAGTTTGTGAACCTATTTAGCATAACAATAGCAGACTGGTTCAAAATTTTTGTGCCAGACCTAGTTATAAATAATGGGGTATACACTATGTCTGTGCCGGTTGGCATACTGGTTTATCCGATTACTTTTCTTGCAACAGATTTGCTTTCTGAACTTTACGGTAAAGAAAAAACCCAGCGTGTAGTATGGATGGGCTTTTTCATGAATATCTTTTTGATTGCAGCCATGAGTCTAAGCCATTTTTTGCCAGATTCAACAGGAATTAGCGGCGCTACGAGCACATTTGAATCGGTTTACCAATTTATGATTGGCAATACCTTGGCTAGTATGTTTGCTTATTTAACGGCACAGTCTATTGATGTTAAACTCTTCCATTTTTGGAAGAAATTAACCAAAGGCAAACACCTATGGTTACGAAATAACGGTTCAACGATGGTTAGTCAGTTAGTTGATAGTACCGCTATTTTAAGTATCCTATATTTTGCAGGAAACCTTGGTGATGCCGTTAATTCAATAGGTGCGTTAACCATCTTAATCATCAATTCTTATCTATTTAAGTTTCTGTTTGCGCTGCTAGACACACCTATATTTTATTGGGCTACATATAAATTACGTGCTCACTTAGCCATAAATGATGACATTTAATCCTTGATGTATTTAGGTAAATAGCTATATTTCGTTAAACCTTACAATTAGAACGATATTACGTTTTACTATGATTAATGAAAATGCTTTTTGGCGTGAAGTTATGGATCAACTTCCGCAGCTAACTATGGTCTTTAGAATTGATGAATTCGACCAAGCCCACCTTATATTTGTAAACCCTAAAGTTCATAAGCAATTAGGCTATACGCCTAAAGAGTTTGTAATTGAAAGTGAATCTGATGGTGATCTCAAGCACGTCATAAAATCTATGATTGCAGAAATTGCCCGAAGAAGCCATGATATTGATAAGATTTTGCCAAAACCGGTTACTTTTTTGGATAGATCAGGTAGAGAGCATGATTATCTGTATGATTTTAATCTTTTCCAGACGAAGCAATCGAAAACACCGATGCTTGCTGTAACTTTGCGAAGTGCGCAGGACGGAACTACAACTGCGCAAAACATACAGAATAAGGCTCACCGAGCGGTTGGACAAGATGGACCCGAATTACGTCCAGTAAAGGCGGTTGAGTTACAAGAGCCAATGTTTATAGCGCAATCTCAGGTAATGAAATCGGTTCTTTCCCGTTTTAATGCATTATTAGATCAAAAGACCAACATTTTGTTACGCGGAGAGAAAGGCGTTGGTAAAGGCACCTTCCTACAAAAAGCTATTCAGAAACTAACGGATAGAGGCGTAACCGTTAAAAATTTACGGAGCAATGCCAGCACGTTAAACGACCTGTTTTCTGCTCCATCTGGTACTGCTATTGTTGTGCCAGATATAGACATGCTTTCACAAGAGCAGCAAAATGTATTGAAACAATTAATTCGTGAAAGAAGTCAAGCTTCACTAAGTACTCAATGGCTTGCAACCTCTATTCAAAACTTAGAGACAGAAACAGAAACCGGTAATTTCGACCTAGATTTATTTTACCAGTTAGGATTTAATAGTATAATGATTCCGCCATTAGTTCATAGAAAAGATGATTTAGAAGAAATTCTTTCAACCTATTTAGCTAAAACGGCTTATGTGCTTAACCTTTCTTTACCAAGAATTCCTGCAAGCTTGGTTGATGAGGTATTTACTTATGGACTGAAAGACAATTTCAATGACTTATATCGTTTATTAGCAGAAGGCTTGATAAGTAGCTCGGGAAATGAAGAATATCAACTTCCCGTTTACTTTAAAGGAAATGCAAAATCGTCTGCTAAAAATGGCGTAGATACCTTGACCATAAAGCCCTTTGATCAGACGGTTAAAGAGTATTTAAAGATGGTGTTAAAACAAACAAATGGCCGAATTTACGGGAAAACTGGCGCCGCGAAGATGTTAAAGATGGCCCCTACAACGCTACAAAGTAAACTTATTAAGTATGGGATAAAGTAAAGCTATGGCCATTTTCCCGAGTGCTTATTCAGTAGATACTGTTGACACACTACTAGCTCGTTTAGACAAACTTGAGCCACAGACTAAAGCGCTTTGGGGGAAAATGAATGCGCCACAAATGCTTGCTCATGTATGTGTAAGCTACGATATGGCTTATGGTATTATTAATGATAAACCAGGCTTCCCCATCAATTTAATTATGCGTTGGATAATTAAGCCTATGGTAGTTGGGCCAAAACCTTACCCCAAGAATGGAAAAACAGCACCGGTATTTAAAATTGTGGACGAACGAGATTTTATGCTTGAAAAGGATCGATTAATCCATAATATTAAACAAGTTCTAAAAGATGGAGAACAAGCCTTTGAGGGAAGGCCAAGTCCAAGTTTTGGGCCATTAACAGCATCTGAATGGAGTATTCTGTTCTACAAGCACTTGGATCACCACTTTAAACAATTTGGCATTTAGCCTGCCTAAAAAATCACTACTTTATCAACGAATAACACACTAAACAAATAATTTCAGAATTATGAAAAACCTCCTTTATATAGGCTTAGTTGGTCTTTTAGCATTAACAGCTTGTTCAAACAAAGAAAATGATGCCAAAGCACTAGCAGACAATGCCGCTACAGATGCCGCAAAACTTTATGGTGGCTTATCTGTCATTACCGCTAGTGGTGGTGAAACGGGACTTTCAGTTGGAGAAGCACAAGCTTTTTATATTAATTATATGCAATTACGAGGCTATTTGGTTGAATCTGATGGCAGAAATGCACAGGCAGCTGCCGAGTATATGTCAGAAGATCTAAGAGGTATCAAAGGTATGTATGCTGAAGATATTTTGGCAAATATTAACGCAGTGAAAGCCACGCAAGATCTGGATGAGCAACGAGTTGCTTTTGAAAAGCTATCTACTACACTATATGAAGTAGTGAAAGCTGTTCAAGTCATTGATACCCCAATCTATGTGCAACATTGCCCAATGGCTTTTGACAATAAAGGCGCTACTTGGTTGAGCGATAAAAAAGATATTTATAATCCATACTTCGGTGACGCTATGTTAAAATGTGGTGCTAACGAAGCGGTTATAGCGGCAAAATAAGCAGCTTTTAATTGTTTTAGGTTTATTGAAGGCTGAATTCTGAAATGAAGAATTCAGCCTTTTTTTATTTTGACTATCCATACTCATTGTCCAAAACTTACAATTCGCACCTTGTAATAATAATTCATTTTTGTTTGGCTTTCTTAATTTGGTATGATTTATAGTACTACTATTGGTAATATTATTTGCTCCAAATATATTATACCTAGAAAAAAATAAACAAGATACCCTGTTGTTAAAACGGTTAGTTTTAAGGTTGAAGAAGCAATTTTAGCAGAAATTGATGCCCACAGTGAGCACACAAAAACAAGCAGAAGTGCCTACATTAAAAAGCCTTAGAATTATACAATGGCCAAATTCAAAAAGAAAAATTAGGCTAGAGTTTGAATATGTACACACAATATACTCTTTGGTTGGCCGACTTAAATCCAGGATTTGGAACTGAAGTGGGAAAAGTGCGACCTGTTCTTATGGTTCAAACCGATTTATTGAACAATATTGGGCATCCATCTACCTTAATTTGTCCTTTAACAACACCGATATTTGCTGATGTTTTTCCGTTGAGGTTATCTGTTCCCACTTTAGACAATAACCTTCAAAATGCTAATGATATCATGGTTGATCAATTGAGCTCAATTGACAATCAAAGATTTAACGAATATTTGGTAAAATTAGACGAGAAAACGATTGAGCTTTACCAAATTGCTGTAAAACAAGTTTTGGCAATTTCTTAAAAAATAGACCGCTCAGATTTTGTGGTAAACTCTTCTAGAAATTTCATGCCTTTGTATGAATTCCCCTTTTTATTGAGTCTTGGGCTCCACGTTACTATGGTATATTCTTTGGGATGAATGGCGACAATACCGCCACCAACACCACTTTTACCGGGCAATCCCACTTTGAAAGTGAATTCTCCAGATTCATCATAAAATCCCGAACTTTGCATCAGAGCGTTTACTCTTTTTGTTTGGCTTTTACTGAGAATCTTATCACCGTTTAGCAGCATTTTACCGTCATTGGCTAAGAAGAAAAACAGTTCTGCTAACTCTTTGCAGTTCATTTCAATAGAGCAAAGGCTGTAATAAAAATCTAGCACCTCATTGGGGTCGTTATGTATATTCCCGAATTCCTTAATCAGATTACATAAAGCTACATTTCTGAAACCTACTGACTTCTCAGATTCTACAATTTTGGTAGAATAGGTAATCGCTGTATTGCCTGATAGACGTTTAGCATAAGCTAGAAAATCGTCTTTTGGGTTCTCAAGATGGCTGATTAAAATATCACAAATCACTAAAGCGCCTGCATTAATAAAGGGGTTTCTGGGTATCCCCTTTTCTACTTCTATCTGTATTAAGGAGTTGAATGTTGTACCCGAAGGCTCTACGCCAACCCTTTCCCAGATCTTTTCCCCCAAAATAGTATAGGCCAAGCAAAGCGATATAACTTTTGCGATACTCTGAATGGAAAACTTTTGCTGATAGTCTCCAATACCAACGTTATTTGCATCTATTGTGGCAATGTACACACCAAACATCTGTGCATCTACCTTCATTAATTCAGGAATATAGGTAGGCACAGTACCGATATCGTCTATATGCTTGACCTTCTGGTATATTTCCTGAATTATTTCATCAAAATTCATGCTTATCAACTTCTTTAGGCTACTTAGATTCATTTTTACTAGCCGAAGGTATACAAGTTCAGACGAAGTCTACAAATTTAGAAAAGATTTTTAGTCATTGGTGTCTGATATAAGTAATAAAAGCATAGACGATTTATTATGCCTGAATTTCTATTCCCCTTACCCTTATAAGTATTGGTTTAAGAACCATCTATTCTAAAATGCTATGGATTCCGCTAATAAAATAGAACCGTTTTTATTCGTCATTCTTAAACAGCTATTTTCTCTTAACACTTCAACTGCCCGTATTTTAGGCGGACAGGTGAAGTCCAAGTTTGGAATAATGTTTAGAGGTAATCATTATAAAAATTATGGCTATTGGTTAGTGTATATGAGCTGTAGCGATTTCGAAGCACTAAACCGTCTGCCACCGCGTATCACGAGGTGTGGCAGAATGCTTCATTTAACCACTGAACCGCCAATTTTTTGTAGGTGATGTTAACTGCTGCCATTTATCCAGTTTGTTACTATTATTCCTAAAATTGTCGATAACACAATAAGAATTAAACTGTACTGCCAGTGGTCTTTTGCTAGTTCAAAAAGCCCTTGTGGATTAATTCCGTAAATGTCATGAAGTTTTGATTTTGTTTTTAAATCATCTTCGGCTGTCATTTTTAATATATTCTCCATTACATCAACTTTTGCTAAAGTCGATTAATGAAGTTTTACATATTCTTTATCGTCAAATGCTTTTGCTTCTTCGTCACCGTTTAGCCAATGTTTAGATGAAATTTTATTCATTTCTAATATTGATGGTAATCTTGGGTGACTAGAATAACCTTTGCCGTATTTGTCGATTAAAAGCCTTGCAAGGTCAAACTTGTTCTCATCTTTGATGTCAAACGTGTGTTTCTAAAATTGTCGCACGATATTTAAGAGCTTCAAAACCATAATTAATGTTACGCATATTCCAATGTATCCATTTGTAGTCTTTATGTTCTTCAACAAACTTGTAAAAATCTTTAAGCATTTCTTTTTCAAGTTGGTCGTAATTACCGTTTATCTGGTCGATTGGAATTTGCTTTAGTTCTGCAACTTTATGGATAGAGAAGGATTTTGTTTGTGCTGTATTCAAATATCTGACAGCGACTGATGTAATTCTGGGTGTCTTACCATCTTTAATTTCATAAAAACTTTCGCAGGAATAATGAATTAATAAACAATGAGAGTCATTTTCATAGAAGTCATTTATTATATTCTTCGCTTTTCTATGTGTTTTAATTCGTCTCAAAGTTTTACTCATTCGTTTTATATTGGTGGTTCACTATGGTTACAGTTAACGTTTTTGTGTATGAGCTGTGGCGTGTTTTAGCACGAACCTCTCCAAATATAAACTATCTTTGGGGAAACAATAAATTTTCCAAATAGGCACAGACCCAGCCATAGCTTATATACGGTGTTATGTGTAGGCTTTACTTCACGGACTTTAATATATAGTTCGGTATCATTTCGTTTGGCGGTGTACTTTTACCATACAATTGATAAGAATTATAGTTTCCACCAGTAAATACTGTAATCATATCGAGTTCAGGCCAAATATTAATTTTTTGTCCGCCGTTTCCCGAAGCTAAATATGAGTTATAAGTTCGTCCGTCAACTATAAAATATTTATGTTCCCAAAGATAGCCGTAATCTCCTTTGTCCATATTAAATGTTTTATCAATCCAACTTTTTGATATTATTTGATTTCCATTCCACTTACCACCATCTTTAAATAATTTTGCTAATTTAATCAAGTCTCTTGGTGTAAAATACGTTTGACTAAAATCGTCACTACTCGTTTGATTTGGTTCAAAAGTCCATTTGTAGTTTGAAATGTTTAAAGGTTCAAAAAGATTTTCTTTTGCAAAATCCTCAATTTTCTTGTCTGTTGCTATTTCAACTAAACTGCCTAAAGTCAAAGCACAACCTGTACAATAAGATGATGATATACCCGGTTCTCCAACCATTGGTAAATCGAGCGTGTATTTTACCCAATCTTTACTTTGCATCATTTTTGATTCATTTCCTTTACTTTCAGGATTATTGTTTTCACAATCCATTCCGTGTCGATACATTAAGAAATTTTCTATTGTAATTTCTTTTTTTCTTTTGTCTAAATTGGCGATTTCTGGATATATAGAATTAAAATAGGGTAGTAGTCCATCTTTTTCACTTTTTATAAATCCTTGGTCAACCGCTATTCCAAGAATTCCGCCAATGAAAGGTTTTGTGGCAGACCTTAGTTGATGTGGTGTATTTTCATCATAACCGTAAAAATATTCCTCAAGTACTAATTTATTGTTTTTATAAATCAAGATGCTATGGACATCGGGAAAATTACCCTTAATGGTTTCTTTGACCATATCGACTATAAGTTTGGAGTTTTTGAATTCTTCATCCAAATTGCCTGTTGCAAGTCCGTCATTAGTTTCTCTTGGTTGCTTATACTCGTAATTTTCTGGTTTATCGAAAAGTTCTTTTCTCGGAAACATATTCGATTTATCAATGTCTTTTGTTAGTAACTTGAATTCTTGACCGTCAGATTTATAGCTAATTACTTTCTTTGAGTTGTCCCTTTCAAAAATCACAGAACTTCCTCGCATATCTGTAAAACTGTCTATAGCAATAAATTTCAAAGGATATTTCGCATTATCTATTACTGCATAAAGCGTTGTGTCCATCGCTGATGCTTTAAGTTCTAATGTCGTATTATCAACATATTCGTATTTTCCTTCGTAGTCGAAAAGACTTTCGTATTCAGATTTCTCTTTCGTTGACGAACAACCGATAAGTAAAGGAATTATTAAAAGTATTTTCTTCATTTGAATTCTGTTTTTGGATAAGCAGGTTTTTTTTTCAGCTTGCACACAACGTCTCCGTATATGAAACGTAGCGTGTAAAAAGACACTATCGTTTCGGATTATATACGAGCCGAATTTTTATTTTTTCTATTTATCCTTAATGTTCTAAATATACAAAAATAAAAATTTGGCGGACTTAATAAAGAAGCAAAAAACTCTCGAAAGCCTGTAATAGCTATGTTTTATATACATTGTTGTGCATAGTGCTTTTCACGTTCTGCTTGGTTTTCCGATGTTTGTTATTTAATACAGATGTGATCGTTGGCAAGACATACTCTTTTACATTTTTGGTGGCGCGTTGGCTGGCGCGACTATAAATGTGGATGGCTTTGAGCGTTGGAATTATTCAGCACTTTTTTTATTTCCAACTGCGATTATCACGTCATTTTCAATGTCATCAATTCGGCTTAAAATTACTTTTAAATAGTCACTTCCTAATCTTCTTCGTAAGTCAATAATATTCTCTATTAACTTATTATAATCCTTGTTCTTTAAACTTAACTTTCTTAAAGTATTAGTGGGCAGGGTTTTATATTTACTGATATCTTTTAATAGTGTATCAATAAAGGATACTAATTCTTGATTTAAATCGTCTCTTTTTTCTTTTAATAGAGTTTTCAAAGCAAATTTAGCTTGATTAGAATGGGCTAATTCACTTCTTCCAGATTTATGATTGGGCTTAAACTTTTTTATGGACTCATAAGAATTCCAAAACGCACTATTTAACGGTAAACGTTCTGCATCAGAACCACATTTTACATATTCAATTAATTCCTCA
>Ga0163215_101547_pt1 | contig 12231 bp, 16 predicted proteins | sample SynspAceP_FD_185934 | JGI IMG/M metagenome (GOLD analysis project Ga0163215, IMG submission 185934) | Saline lake microbial communities from Ace Lake in Antarctica - Synechococcus sp. Ace-P (Hybrid Assembly) | ecosystem: Environmental > Aquatic > Non-marine Saline and Alkaline > Saline | place... | reverse complement strand
GTGAGTTGGTACTCGAACTGAAAGACGGCGGGCCGATTGGTTTCTTATCAGAGCGTTTCCCAGCGGGCGACATCATCTTTCGTGAAACCCCAAGTGATTACGACTTTAAATGGCATCCAGCACCACAACGCCAGCTGCTTTTCATCATTAAAGGGCGATGTGAGTTCAAAGTGTCTTCAGGTGAAACACGTCAATTCGGTGGTGGTGATTTACTCCTTCTAGAAGACACAGAAGGTGAAGGCCACTGCAGCAAAGCCTTGTTTAATGAAGTGAGGCATTCCATCTTTGTCACCGTAGCGGGAAATTTGACTTTCTAAGCCCGAAGATTTTTAGTTCCTTCCCCTTGTGCTTTCCTTGAGTGTAATGATCTTAGAAGGTCCTATAGCCTATAATTAACTTTAATATAGGAAGCACATCATGACCATTAAGCCCCGTAAAATACGACTAAATTACACGCCTAAATAAAAGTATGAATACGCCAGATTGATGGTTGAAGAGCATTATTCCAATCAACAAATTATGGATATATCTGGTGCTGGAGCCACAGTGGTAGCGCGTTGGAAAAAGCAGTATTTAAACGAACAGCGCGGTAAATTTACAGAAGATAAAGTCCCCTTAGATCTCGATAAGCGTTTAATAGAAGAGCTCAAAAAAGAGTTAGCAGAATCACGAAAGGACGTTCGACTGTTTAAAAAAGGCAACCGCCTTGTTCATACGCGATAATCTAAATTTAAAATGATTTAGCAGCTGAGCAAGGCAGAACCTTACGTCTCCATTCAGAGGCTGTGTTGCCTGCTTGAGTTACCCGTATCAAGCTATCATTATAAGTCGGTCCGTCGATCGGTAGATAAGGTGATTGCAGATAAAGTGCAGGCTCTTTTAAAAGGTTCGTTTCATTCTTATGGAAAACGCCGACTGGCTTTTGAGCTACAAAAAAAATCCTTTTCTATTGGTGTATTTAAGGCTGCTCGATTGATGAAACCTCTAGGATTGGTTGCGAAAAGGCCGAAAAAACGACACTACTACATTATGGGCAAAGAGCAACCGACGACTCAAGGCTGATGTTTCATTCAGATCAGAGTGTGCAGTACAGTGCCAAACTGTTCCAAGAAGCACTTCAAACTCACAACATAGTTCAAAGTATGAGTCGACGCGAGAACTGTTGGGATAATGCGGTTCAAGAACGTTTTTTTCGTAATTTAAAAACGGAGTATTTGAACGATCTAACTTTTATTAATCACCCGTCGGTTGTTGCTGCTGTTGAACGATATATTGGGTTATATAACTACAAGCGCCTTAACTCGGCAATTGATTATTTAACACCTGTTCAAAAACAACAAGAATTACAAAAAGTGGTTTAGAAACCCTACAGGATTACTTGACCATTGCAGATTTTTCCATAATATAGAGAATCGTCATAAGGTCGAGGTGCGCACCCCTACCGTTTTAAAGAGTGTGATCTCGTCTTCAGTTTCCAGACCTACTTTCCCACAACAAAGTTGATATAAATCGGCTTTTACTGCTTCTTCTTTAATTATTCCGGCATGAATAGGAATTGCTAGTTCACCAATATCGTGAATTGCTGTTTCACGAGCGTCGACAAAAATGTTCGATTTTAATAAAAGTAAATCATCAGCTTCACGCATATCTGGTCGATAAGCCCCAATGAGGTCAACATGCGTTCCGCTCTTAATCCAATCACCCTGCAAAATAGGTTCAGTGGACATAGTGGAGCAAGAGACGATGTCGGCATTCGCTAATGCATCAGGAAGGGTAGTAATGGCTAATGCTTGCGCTTTGGAAAAGGTTCGATTCCAGATCTGTATAGTTTCCAATTGAGGGAAAACCTCTCGATAAGCATCAATAAGTGATGATGCCACCGCACAAGCACCAACAATGGTTAAAACCTTACTGTTTTCTCTAGCCAGTAATTTAGCTCCTAACACTGAATCAGCAGCTGTTTTCCATTTTGTTACTAAACTACCGTCAACAAAAGCTTTCGGTTGCCCTGTATCACTATCAAAAAGAGCAAAAATAGCATGGACACTTGGTAAACTCGGTTCTTTTTTTACGTTATTTGGAAAAACGGTAGCGACTTTAACACCGATACCTTTGCCTTTAATCCAGGCGGCTCTATTAATTAAGAAGTGCGTTATTTCCATGTTTAAAAAGAATGTCATCAATATCTGCGCGCGGTAATTGATGGCCGTCATATAAAGCGCTAACTAACTCATTCCAAGTTAACTTGTATTCAACATCTTGAGTGTGAATAAAAGGAATCATTAAAAGCCGTCTCCTATTTTAGTACTTAATCGTCCAGCCAATTTGGTGAACTTTCTGTTAATTTTTCTCTACAAGCTTCGTATACACAGCGTTCAAGACTTAATAACTTAAATGACCGTCCTGTCATACCCGGACCATAATGTGCGTATTTGGCTGAATTAGTACAAATAACTTTGGCATTAAGAGGGATGACAGGATCATTAATCATGCACCAACAGGTGTCAGTGATAATCTTGCCACCAAACATTTCAATCGCATCAAGATAGCCGGCTTTGCGTGCTTTTTCGACCACCGAACGACCCGCAGTAATCAGCAATTCCACTGAAACGGATTTTTTTTTCCCTAAGCATAATAATGACAATTTTTTAAATTCACTTAACGAAAAATGTGGGTTACCTAAAGAAACCAGATCCGTCGTGAGTGTGTCAGCCTTATGTAACTCGAACCAACAGTCTTGCAAGTTTTTGATAGTCACAAGCCTTTTTTCATTGGATCTATTCATATCCATACAGCTTGAAAGTGTTTTTGCCTCCGGTGTCACACCAAGAATATGAAACATGGGTGCACTGGATACGGTTGCAAATGCGGCACCAAAAGCTTTTAAGTCATCTTGATCAGGGACCAAATGAGCTATTCCGTCAATAACAGGAATACAATTTCCTGAAATTTTCCCTACGTGATACCCCAAAAGAGGATAAAAAAGATCTTCTATCTCATTGATGCCTTCAAAAGAAAAATAAAAGGTAGCTTTTCGATTTTGATCTAGATGAGCGCCTGCGTTTGGTGCCCTTCCAGTTAATGCAATACAGGCATCTAGAAAATCTGGGTATTTCATGGTTCTTGCACCAAGCACACTATTTGCAAAAACCACAGCGTTGGATTCTGCCCATGCAATTTGTTCGTTTTCATTTGGTGCCGTTTCTAATAGATAAGGTGCACAGGTAAAGGTATTTTTTGCCCCCATCGTTATGTAAGCATCTGCCAGTGCGCTGGCTTGTTCACCAAAATGTGTCGAAACGCCTTGTTTCTGCCAATGTCGGTAATCTACTGAAATGGAGTTCAACGAAGTAGGAACTGCGACTTTCCCTCCCATCTCAACCAGCTTCTGTGCGAATTGCAGAGAAGCATCACCGGTATAAATACAGCCATCAATATGAACTTGGCTTACATCAATGAGTGATTTTGCTCCCGCTAATTTGGCCATCTCAATAATAATTTTCATAGCCACCTGTGAAGCAGCGCCGTTATCGCCATTTACTAAAGATAAATCGTGATCAGTAAGATGAATATCTATCTGAGATTCATCAAGAACAGTTGATATGAGCGCTATTGTCTCTATTAAAATAGGACTGTCATCACAAAAAATCTGATTATTTGTGACAACGGCATATTTTTGGGTTATTAGCTGCTGAAAATCGTTATGTTCAAGACAAATTACAGGGATAGAGGTATCAAATAATTCGCCTGCAATCAGTGCACCCAAAGTAATAATGTCATCAGGTCGCGACACGATAATAGCTGCCGGACCTTGACCATTTACAATCATTTCAAGAATAACACCGCTACCAGAACAGGAACCTCGGCCTCCAGGTAACGCTAAAATTTTACCTTTTAGCCGTTCACCACTGAGTGGATGATGACGGTCAATCACTTCACCTGAAAGTGGATCAACACCGCCCCAGAAGCTCAATTCGGTCTCACAAGCTAAAACGTCACCACTTGCTTCACCTTCAATAAAGGCGGTGCCTATGAACCTCTTCAAAGATTCTCTCTGAATAAGGTTAGATTTATCGCCTTCAAACGGGACCTTAGCCAAGCTCAATACTCCTATCACGGGCGGCTTCCATGGCCTTGAGTAGCAGTGGATCTAATCCGGTACTTTCGTCTTTAAGTATCTGAAGTGCGGCATGAGTGGTTCCTTTCGGAGAAGTAACCGCAATACGAAGCTGTTCAGGACTGTCCTCTGATTGCGCCATCAACTTCCCTGCCCCTAAAATCGTTTGCTTAGCTAATGCTAAGGCAAGTTCTTCAGACAATCCCAATTTTTGCCCTGCAGACACCATACTTTCTGCCATTTGAAACAAATACGCAGGCCCTGACCCTGAAAGTGCTGTCACAGCATCTATTTGCGCTTCTACCTCAAGCTCTACCGCCAAACCTACAGAAGAAAGCAGTGTTTCAATTACAGGAAGATAGGGCTTAGCCGCATCATTGCCGATATAAGCCACCGCGCCTTCCATAACACTCACTGGGGTATTGGGCATAGAGCGCACAATCGGATGTTTAACTGATAACATACTTTCAAAGCTGCTAAGGTTCGCCCCTGCTGCAATGGACAAAAACACTGTTTGATGAAATTGATCCGATTTCCACTGTTCAATTACCTCAACAATCATGTAAGGCTTTACTGCAAAAACAACTACTGCTGGGGCTTGTTCAGGCATTTTATTAAGGATTAAACCTGCAGACGCTTGCTTGTTTAACCATTCAGAAGGCGTTGGATCAATAACCGTGACGGAACTCAGCTCAATACCATTTTTAAGCCACCCTTTTAATAAGGCAGATCCCATATTGCCACAGCCGACCATGACTAAACCGCGGCTATTAATTAAATCAATAGACATATAAATTTCCTATTATTTTTTAATTGACTTAATTAGCTGTAAGCCATTTCTGTATAAAGTTCTCTAATTTTTCGAGTTATAGGACCAGCACCTTTACCCTCTCCTATGTCTTTGCCATCTATCTGTATAACTGGTGTCTGAGCACCAAAAGTCCCTGTCAAAAAGGCTTCATCAGCAGATACAGCTTCGTATATAGAGAAATTTTTCTCATAAACAGGAATATCATTCAGCTTACAAAGATCGATCACTTTCTGACGAGTCACCCCTTTCATGCAATAATCACCTGTGGATGTCCACACTTCACCTTTGCGCACGATGAAAAAATTACAGGCATTCGTTGTGTTAACAAAGCCATGGGTATCAAGCATCAAACCTTCATCCGCACCCATTTGTTGAGCTTGTATGCACGCTAGTACACAGTTAAGTTTTGAATGGCTATTGTATTTAGCATCTTGGCTCATGGGTAAGCCTCGTACTTGTGGCACGGTTGCCAGTCTTATACCCGTTTCCAGTAGATTGGTTTTGGGCTTAGAATGTTCTATTATAATAACAACAGTTGGCCCCCATTTAGAAAGGTTAGGATGCTGGAATGGTTTCGCTTTTTTACCTCGCGTTATCATAAGTCGACAATGAGCATCCGTGGTCATTCCATTAGCTTTTGCCGTCATAGCTAATGCATCCGCGATGCCTTCTCGAGTCATGCCGATATCAAGACTTACGGCTTTACAGCTTTCAAATAAACGATCCATATGTTCTTCAAAAAAAGCCCATGTACCATTATACAATCGCATTCCTTCCCACATGCCATCACCCAGCATAAAACCAGAGTCATACACGGATATTTTCGCTTCATCACGGTGAAAAAGTTCGCCATCAATATAAATAAGAATATCTTTATTACGTGGATCATCTTCAGCATCATGTGTTGTTACATGTTCATCTAAAACTGTAGCTACTGTCATCTCATTCTTCCTTACATCTAAATTAGGTGTCATTATTTCGTTTCGAAATAATACGTTAATCTGCTTTCGGTTCAGGTAAACGGAAAGCGTTATGGCCTTTTAAAAATTTCTTAGTTCGTTCTTCTTTCGGGGAGGTTAATACTTGTTCTGGCGTACCTTGTTCAAGAATTTTTCCTTCCGATAAAAACAACACTCGATCGGCCACTGAGTAAGCAAACCCGAGTTCATGAGTAACGATCAACATCGTCATACCTTCATCAGCCAATTCCTTCATGGTTTGCAAAACTTCGCCAACAAGCTCTGGGTCAAGCGCTGAGGTGGCTTCATCAAACAACATCAAATCTGGCTCCATTGCTAACGCTCGAGCAATAGCAACTCGTTGTTGTTGTCCCCCAGAAAGAAAAGAAGGGTACACATCAGCTTTCCACGCCAACCCCACTTTATCTAAGTACTTCATTGCTCGCTGTTCGCACTCATTTTTATCTAATTTCAGTACAGTACGAGCACCTTCAATAACATTTTCTTTCACTGTCATATGAGGAAATAGGTTGAAATGCTGAAACACCATGCCGACTTTTGCTCGATGGCTAACCAGTTCACTCTCAGAGTAAACAATGCGTTCATGACTCTCTCTGCCGATAGGCGTGCCGTCAAAAATAATCCGACCAGAGCTGGGTATCTCCATAAAGTTCACACATCGCAGCATGGTCGACTTTCCGGAACCTGAAGCTCCCAACAATACAACGACCTCGCCTTTATAAACGTCAAGATCGATTCCTTGTAATACATCAAGCTCATCAAATGACTTACTCAAATTAACGATTCTGAGAAGTTTCTGTTTAGTGGAATTCATATTTCACCTTTAGCATTCAATTTTCTTTCAAAATATTGCACGACCTGCGCGACACTAAAAATCAGCACGAAGAAAATAAGTGCGACACTGGTATACATTTCTATCGGGTTAAATGTGATGGTAGAAATTGTTTTGGCCTGATACATCAATTCACCATACGCGATAACAGAAGCAAGAGAGGTCATTTTTATTAACTCGATAATCCTATTCATAAAGGCAGGAATCATTCGCTGTATAGCTTGCGGCATAATGACCCTTTTCATTTGTTGTAGATAAGTCATGCCTAAAGCTTTACTCGCTTCCCACTGACCTTTATTAATGGATTGAATACCAGCACGATAAATTTCAGATGCAAAAGCCGTTGTATTCAAAGTCAGTCCGAGTGCAGCAGCCGTAAAAGCATCAATATCAAATGGTGAAATGATAGGAAAAGCAAAAAAGAACCACATGATTTGCACTAGTACAGGGGTATTACGAAACACTTCAACAAATGCAGTTGCTGGCCAGTTAAAGAGTGCGATTCTAGAGTACCTTGCAGCTCCCACAAACAAACCGAAAAAAAGCCCAAGAATCAAACAAGTTACGCTTAATGTTACTGTGTTTTGTAGCCCTATCAGTAACAAGGCTTTATTCGCCCAAACTGAGTGAAAATCCCATTGATAATCCATACTTCCCCCTAATGCGCTGTTGTTTCGCCCGATCGAGCCATATGGCGTTCGAGGCGTCTGACTCCGATGGAGCAAGCAAATATCACGACAAAATACATCCCAGCCGCAACGGTAAAAACTTCTAATGTACGGTAACTAGATTGAGCAATACTGTTTGCCTGATAGAGGAGGTCTGCGTAGCTAATCGTGCTGACTAATGTCGTTGTTTTCATCAATTCAATTGCACGCTCTAAAAAAGCTGGAATCATTCGTTTAACCGCTTGAGGGAGAATAACTCGACTCAAGGTCTGGTTACGATTCATGCCAATAGCCTTAGATGCTTCCCATTGCCCGCTGCCAATTGAAATAATGCCACCACGAAAGACTTCTGCAAAAAATGCAGAAGATTGCAGCGTAAAGGTAAGAATTGCAGCCTTAAAAGGGTCTATTTCAATACCGGTGAGAATGGGTAAAGCAAAGAAAAACCAAAACAACTGGACAATAGGCGGTGTTGCTCTCAAAAAATCAATCAAAACGATAGCAGGGAGACGCACAGCAATATTGCCGTAAAGGCGAGCTAGTGCAAGCACTAGCCCCAAAGGAATACCGAGTGAAAGGGATACTCCAGTTACTTTAAGAGTATTGAGCAACCCCAGAAGCAACAAATCAAAATTATTAAAAACGACAGAGAAATCCCATTCATATCCCATAATTACTTTCCTAAATATCAGTTAAGTCAAAGATGTGCTTACCAGTCTTCTTTACGAACAGAAGGAACCTTGCTTGGATCAACGCCGAAGCTAGTTAGAAACTCTTCATACCAAACTTGAGTTTGGCCTGTTTCGTAGTAATAGGTTATCGCTGTGTTAATCCAGTCACGGAAGGTTTTATCCGCTTCTTTTCTAACAGCAGCAGACGACGCTGTGGCACGAATAGGTTCAGGTAAAACAATTTGTCCTCGACCTAATTTTTTACGCATAGCAATTAATGGTGGCGAAAATAAAGAAACCGCTTGAACACGACGAGATTGGAAAGCCGCAATAGATTCACCATTTGATGGAAAGCGTAGAATTATTGCATTCGGCAAGTGTTTAGTTACGTACGAATCCATCGTCGTGCCCTGAGTAACCGCAATTTTAATGTCTGATTTATTAAGGTCTTCCCAATTGGTGATTTCAATATCATCATCAGCCAATACAGCAAGCGCATAATAAAGTAGAGCATGAGGAGGAAAATCAACGGTCAGCGCTCGAGCGGGTGTCGCATCCAATACAAACATTGTGTCAATTTTGTTGGCTTGTAACGCTGCTATAGCGGTTCCCCAAGTTACCTCTACTGGCTTAAATTCCACGCCAAGTTCTTCCGCCATTTTTTTACCAATGGATGCACCTAGCCCTGTCCATTCTTGTGTCGCAGGATCTTTATAAAACCAAGGTGGCGATTGAGTAACACCGATGCGAATATCGCCACGGGACTTTATTTCCTCCCAAGTAGAAGTATCTGCCGCTTGCGTCACACTTGAAAACATAAAGATTGAGAGTGTCGCTGTAACAATCAAAATTAATTTATTCAAAAACTTCATTTGTATTCCCTCTAGTTAGTTTCTATTTATAAAGTATTGCTCAGTTGTAGGATTGTCAACAATAGACAATGCAATATGTTTGCCATAAAATATATAAAACAGAAAATACGTCATTTCTTGAAGTGGTTAAAACTAAACTCAATGTTTGAATTAATGTTTTTCTATTAGTTCAGATTTATGTAGAGACTTTATGAATTCATTAAATCTAAAACCTATTGAAAAAAACCGAACACTGCGAGAAAATGTTGTTGAATTACTTCGTGAGGCCATTATCAGTGGGGATATTCCACCTAAAACAAAGCTAGTTGAAACTCAGCTATCTGAAATGTTAAAGGTAAGCCGTGGTCCATTACGTGAGGCAATCCGCCAATTAGTCGATCAAGGATTAATTGAAAGTATTCCTTACACAGGAACCTACGTCGTTGGTATTAAAGTAAAAGATATTCAAGAGCTTTATAGTTTTAGAACAGAAATAGAACGTTTTGCTTTTTCTCTAGTGTGGGAAAAAAGAACAGAACAGTTCCGTGATGACCTTTTAATGCAAAAGGAACGTCTGACTAAAGCAATAACATCAGGCGATGCAGCAGGCACTATTTTTGAAGAATTAGAGCTACATAATGTTGTCTATAACTATTGTGAGCATGACCTGTTAAAGGACAGTTGGCAGAGGATTCGAGGTCGCCTACACCTTTATTTCACTTTGCATCAAAAAGCTCATAACCGATCTGGCCCAGGTCTTACCGCACACGATGAGTATGTCCGACTTGCCTGTGAAAACGATCTAAACGCTATGCTCAAACATGTATCCTCACACATGCAACAGGGCTATGCCAAAGTTGAAGACTATGTATCGATGATTAATCAACATTTAAAATAAACAATAACAATAGAGCCCCTTAAACTTAGACAAAACTGCGCCATCATAACGCAAGAAAGACAAGTCCGAATCAAAACCGTGCAAAGAAAAATCATCAAAACCTATCAAAATGTTTGTTTTTACTGTTCAAAAAACCTTATTTTGAAGTCATGAAAATGGAGACAAACATTGATTATTCTTGCCAGACATGGACAAACCGAGTGGAATAAAGTCAAACGTCTACAACCCTTCTTGGCAAAGATTAAATTTAGTACAACGTAAACTAATTCACGTCGTGAATTTTTCCATGTTGCTGTGGGCATAAATCACTCGTTAGCAGAACTCCTCGTACTCAAACATGTCCGACACAATCAAAACGAAATCCACCTCCCCCATCACTTTATAACATTGCTTCACTTATGGTGATTGATTAAGGAAGATGCGAACAAGTCCTTCCCATGAGACAATTCACTTTTAATCTTCGAGCATGACCATGTCACACCAACTCACTTTTGCCGATAGCGAATTCAACAATAAACGTCGTAAAACACGTAAAGAGATTTTCTTAACTCGCATGGATGAATTGATGCCGTGGGACCAGCTTGAAGCGGTTGTTGAGCCCTTTTACCCGAAGGCTGGAAAAGGAAGAAGATTCTATCCGCTGTCGACGATGTTTCGCATTCACTGCATGCAACATGAGCGGCCCTGTCATGGAAGATGAGCTTTATGAAATCACGTCCATGCGTTTGTTTGCTGAGTTGTCGTTAGACAGTACGATTCCTGACCACACTACGATTATGAATTTTAGACACTTACTGGAAAAGTATAAACTCTCCCGTCAGCTATTCAAAGAGGTCAATACATGGCTATCCAGTGCGGGGATTTACTTAAAAGAAGGGACGATCGTTGACGTCACCATTATTGAAGCAGCCAGTTCTACTAAGAATAAAACGAAAGCACGCTACCCCGAGGTGCACCAGACCCAAAAAGGAAAACAATGTTTCTTCGGTTTAAAAGCCCATATTGGCGTATACGCGAGAACCAGCCTGACACACAGTGTAAGTACAACAGCCTCCAACGTACATAACATAACATCACAGAGACAGAACATTTGCTTCATGGTGAGGAAACCTTTATCTCAGCGGATTCGGGTTATCGGGGCGCACAAAAACGAGAAAAACTCAAAGACATCAAAGTCGATTGGCTGATTGCTGAGATGCCAAGCAAGGTACGTCTTCTCAAAAAGCCCCCGAGAATAAGTAAGCACCCCATTCGAACGGAATGCATCAAAGCCAGCATTCGAGCGAAAGTGGAGCACCCATTTCGGATCATAAAGCGTCAGTTTGGTTTTAGGAAAGTCATCTATCGAGGCTTGGATAAAAAATGACAATAAACTGGCAATGCTTTTTGCCCTGGCCAATGTGTTTAGAATTGATCAGATGATACGAGCCGCAAGGGGTTAATCCGTTAAAAAACCACTAAACAAAGTTCAGTTATCTTTATTAGTGGTAGAAAAGTGATAAACCGGTCAGATTACTGACTGCCATTGAGATCTTCAGAATGTTAAGGCGCGCTGTTCGACTTGATCGCATGTCCCTAGGATTCAGCGACCAAGCACACTTCCAGCGAGAATTTAAAAAGCTTGTAAATGCGACCCCTCTGGATTATTTAAACCGTGTTAAGTACGAAACCTATTTAAAACGAATACAATATTTGTGAGTAATAACGGCTCTTTTTGTCATTTTTCGCACTAGGTTTGTGCTTAATACAGTCTGTTCGGTATCCTTGCCGTAACGATTTTTAATCTTGTGGCGGGTGATTCTCGATCCAATGATCGGCAATCTCTTCACGGCGGGCAATCCAGACCTTGTCGTGGGATTGAACGTAATCTAGAAACTACTTCAGGGCCATAAAACGGCTGGGTTTGCCTAGTGTTCGACAGTGCATGCCGATGGACATCACTTTTGGTGCGGTGGCGCCTTCGTCATACAAGCAATCAAAGTTGTCTTTCAGGTACTGGAAAAATTCTTCGCCGTGGTTGAACCCATAAGGTGAGGAAAATTTCATGTCATTGCAGTCAAGTGTATATGGCACGATAAGATGCGGTTTGGTTTGATTTGCATCCTTGTGATGGGGGACTTTTACCCAATAAGGCAAGTCGTCACCGTAGTTGTCGGAATCGTATTTTAGCTGCGTGTGTTCTGCAACTAAGGCGCGCGTGTTTGGCGAGTCACGGCCTGTGTACCAACCGGTTGGTTTGACGCCAGTCACTTTTTCGATAAGAGCGAGGGCTTCCGCCATGTGTTGTCGTTCTTGCGCGATGGACATGTCTTGGTAATGAATCCATTTTAGCCCGTGGCAGACAATCTCGTGTTTGCCTTCCACAAAAGCTTTGGCCACGTCTGGATTGCGTTCCAATGCGGT
>Ga0163215_101546_pt1 | contig 12302 bp, 10 predicted proteins | sample SynspAceP_FD_185934 | JGI IMG/M metagenome (GOLD analysis project Ga0163215, IMG submission 185934) | Saline lake microbial communities from Ace Lake in Antarctica - Synechococcus sp. Ace-P (Hybrid Assembly) | ecosystem: Environmental > Aquatic > Non-marine Saline and Alkaline > Saline | place... | reverse complement strand
CCAGTGCGGCCTATCTGGCGGAAGACGGCGGCGAGCAGAAATGGCGCGACATCTCGCTGCCTTTTACCATCTCGGCCGCGATGGCGCAGCGACTGGCCAAGATCGAGCTGGAGCGTGCGCGGCGTCAGATGACGGTGCGGCTGTCTGGCAAACTGTCGGCTTGGGCGGCCACAGTGGGCGATGTGGTGACCCTTTCCTATGATCGCTGGGGCTTTGCAGCCAAACCGTTTGAGGTGCAGGGCGTCAGCCTTGATCTTGCGGCTTCGGGTGATGCGGCACTGCTGCTGCCAGAACTGGTCCTGCGCGAAACCTCGCCGCGGGTTTACGACTGGGCTGCAAGCGAGGCACAGATATATGCGGCCGCTCCGCGCACGGCGCTGCCGAATGCCTATGATGTTCCAGCGCCGGGGCCGCCCACGGTCACAGAGGATCTTTACATCACCCGCGATGGTGGCGGGCTCAAGGTCCTCGCGCGCGTTGCCTGGGAGGCCGCCCCTTCGGGCTTTGTTGCTGGCTATCAATTGCAGGCACGGCAAGGCACGGGGGATTGGCTGGATTACGGCCGCACCGATGGCACCAGCCTTGAGATCCGCGATATAGCGCCGGGCGCATGGCAATTCCGGGTGAAAGCGATCTCGGTGTTGGGCGTGTCGTCGGTCTGGCAAGGCGCTTCTGTCGAAATTCTGGGCCTGACAGCACCCCCAGCCGGGCTGGACAGCGTGACGCTGCAGACCGCAGGTGGTCTTGCCATCCTGAAATGGGCCCGCTCCGCTGATCCTGATGTGCGGGTCGGCGGCAATATCGTGATCCGCCATTCGAAAGAAGTCACAGCAACTTGGTCGGACAGCTATTCGATGGACCGGGTCGGTGGCGGGGAGGCCATTGCCGTGGTGCCATTGAAGCCTGGGACATACCTGATCAGGGCAGAGGATAGTGGCGGCAGAGCGGGACCGGAAACCCGTGTGTCTACTAAAGGCGCGCAGGTCTTGGCCTTCTCGACCTTGGCCTATCTGCAAGCTGATCCGGGGTTCGTGGGGAGCAAGACGGGTTTGCAGGTTGCGGGCTCAAACCTGACCTTGGCAACTGCAACAACTGGTGGCGTCACGCGGGTCACTGCAATGGCGGGGCAATACGGCTTTGCCGCCGGGCTCGATCTTGGGGCTGTCAAACGCGTGCGCCTGCGCTCAGAGATTGGCGTTGCGGCCTTGGCGCTGAACGACCGGATCGATGCGCGCACAGCGCTGATGGACGCCTGGGCCGACTTTGACGGCGCGGCCGGTGCAGAAATCGACGTGCTCTTCGAGATCCGCGAGACCGATGACGACCCAAACAGCAGCCCCAATTGGGGCCCTTGGGGTCGGCTTGATAATCATGAAATCGAAGCCCGCGCTGTTGAGGCCCGGGCCTATCTCTCCACCAAGGACGCGTCCTACACGCCCATCGTCTCCCAACTGCGGCTCTATGCCGATGAGGTCGCCTGAGTTGCTTTGCCTTCACAACGCGCGCGCTTTCGCTGCCTGTGGGCTGCGCCCCCAACGCGAAACCCCGCAAGAAGACTTGATACAGAACGGAAAGCCCTGAATGCCCCAGACATCGAGTTTTGTAATCACCAACAATGCCGGAGCTGCCGTGCGGGCCCGGATCAACGAGGTGATCGCCGCCCTACAATCAACCAGCGCCGGGGCGTCAGCGCCCGGTGCCACCGTCGCTGGCATGCTTTGGGTTGACACCTCAGCTTCCCCGCCGGTGCTGCGGCGGCGCAATGCCACAAACACCGGTTGGGACCATCCGACATTTCCAGCAGATGACCCGGATCGCGGAAAACGAAATCAACGTCGTCATCCAATCTTGCAAGAAGGCGCGTGCGCAAGCTTTGGACACATTGCCCATGGTGCGACCACCTGTTTTCCACTGATTGGCTGTCATCGGAGGTAGCGCGGCCTTGCACCTTGGCGTGCCCCCTTTAAAACGCCGGTTGTCAGTAGATTCTGTTCACTGTACGTTCTGATCAGTAGCGCATGTTTCCAAACGGGAAGTTTATGGCCGATCAGATCGTTATCACCGAGAAGACCAGCCAGGCGAAAGACGTCCGCGCCGCCATTGGGTCTCGCTATGGGATGGTTCTGCCCGCCGAAGGGCACTTGTTCGATTTACTCGAACCTGAAGATGTGGTCCCGGAATGGAAGCGTTGGTCACCGGTTCTGCTGCGCCCTCAGGAACTTTACGGCACACGACCGGCAAAAGGTGGAAACAAGGCGGCCAAGCTCAAAGCCATTCATGAGGCGCTGCGCACGGCCAAGCGGGTATGGCTTGCCACCGATTGCGACCGGGAAGGCCAGCTCATTGGTCAGGAGATCCTCGAACATTACAATTATCGAGGCCAGGTCATGCGGGTGCTGTTTACCGCCCAAGACGCTCAGACCATCCGTCAGTCCTTCGATCGGGCCAAACCCAATGCAGACTACGCTCGCCTCTACGCCGCCGCAGTCGCACGCCGGCAGGCCGATCAGATCTACAATCTGTCCCTGACCCGCACCGCGACCGTCATTCTTGGCAAGGGTGCGCGGGGCGTCATTGGAGTAGGGCGTGTGAAAACGCCGACCCTGGCGATCGTCTGCAAGCGCGAACTGGAAATCCGCGATTTCGTTCCCACGAGCTATTTCGAGATTGTCGCCACCGCTGCAGTCGAGGGCGGTGATTTCAAGATGCGACATGCACCACGGGAACGAATTCTCAAACGTGAGGTTGCAGAGGCCGTGGTCGCGGCTGCCCGTGACTTCGAGGGGCCGCTCGATGTGCGTGTCGAGGACAAGCGTCAAGGACCGCCAAAACTGCACGATCTGCCGTCCCTCCAGAAACTCTGCGCGTCCCGCTTCCGTTGGGCAGCGGCGAAGACTCTGGAGGTCGCTCAGGAGCTTTATGACGGCCAGGGCAAGAAGATCATCACCTATCCGCGTGCCGAAGTGCGCTACCTGCCGGAAAACCTGATTGGGGACGTGCCGCAGGTCGTCGCTGGGCTGCAAGTCGGGAAATCGTTCAGCGCCATCCCCGTGCCTGAGGTGCCAGTCATCCGCAAGGGGAAGAGCGGCAGTTTCTATGACAAGGGATTGGAGGGGGCCAGTCACCACGCGGTTATCCCAAACATCAACACGATTGAGACCTTGCGGGACGTCTGGCCGCGTCTTTCGAATGACGAGAAAAAACTGTTTGATGTGATTGCGCGGGCGTATCTGGCCACCATCATGCCAGACTTCCGTTATCGCCAAACAACCGCGACGCTTGATGCGGGTGGGTTTCCCTTCAAGGCTACAGGCCGCCAACACATTGACCTCGGATGGCGTGCTGCATTTCCGGAATGGCAACCCACCGACGAGAAGGGTGACGGCGCGCAGCTGCTCCCACTGATGCGAAATGGCGAGACCGCGCGATTGCGGAACCCTGCCATTGAAGACAAGGAAACACGGCCGCCGCCGCGCTACAACGAAGGTACTTTGATCGAAGCGATGCAGCAAGCTTGGCGCTTTGTCGAGGACGAGGTTCTGCGCGACAGGCTGAAGGAAGCCAAGGGCATCGGCACCCCTGCGACCCGCGCCGAGGTCATTGGAGGATTGAAACGGCAGGGGTTTCTGGTTGTTCAGGGAAAGAACATTGTGCCCACCGAAACCGGATTAAGTTTGTTTGGTGTTCTCCAACAGGCTGATCCAGCTCTGGTCGACCCGGGCGTGACGGCGCAACTCGAATGCCTGCTCGACGATGTCGTCGTCGGTAAAGAGGAGATGGTTGGTGCCATCGATGCCGTTTGCGATGTCGCCCGGCGTATCATCGGCAAGCTCGTCGAAGGTCCGCCGGGCGGTGTGTCGCCTTTAGTCGGTTTTGCATCGGATAGCGGGGGTGGCGGACGGCCACCAACAGCTGCAATGAAGCGGTTCGCCGACAGCATTGCCCGTCAGAAGGGCATAAAGCCTCCGGCTGGTTACACAAAATCGGGATCGGTGTGCCGCGCGTTCCTCGAACAGCACGCCCCCAAGAAAACCGAGGGCGTTGACGGGAATGCCTTGGGGGGTCCTCACGCACGCCCCCCAAGTCTGGCGCAATTGTCATTCGCCGAGAGCATATCGCGGGAGAAAGGTGTTGCGATAAGCGACGAAGCCAAAGCCAGCTCTGTCGCTATGTCCGCCTGGATCGAAAAGAACCAAGGGTCAAATCCTGGCAAGCGCCGTCGTAAGACGATTGCGAAGAATTCCAAACCAGCAGCAATAAAATCCACAAAGCCGACGAAGCTGCCAAGGAAGCCCAAGGACAGTGTAGCGTTGGTGGATGCGAAGTACCCGCCAGTGGCAGAGCAACGTGATACTACCGCAAACACGCCACTGCGCATTCCTTACGGCAACAAGGAAGTAGCACAAAAACTCGGAGCTAGATACGCCGCAGGCGGATGGTATGCGCCGCCAGGTATTGATTTGAGTGAGTTTCAATCGAAGGGCTGGCTGTGAAAGTCGCCCAGGCTCTTTTCGTGGTCGGCGGGCGGTAAGACGGTGGGCGGTGATCCCGGCACGACCAATTTACACTTGGCCGCGTTGAACCGTAGATCACGCTGCGTCGCGGCTGTAGGCTGTGATGATGCCGCCAAGCTGGCGTCTGCGTTGGATTGGGCCATCACGGGCGGGCCAGAAATTGACCTGAAGAACGTTGTTTCCAATGTCCCGTCCGCTTGTTTTGGCGAGAACGAACGAGAAACTAAGCAGGCGCGCCGAGCCGCGCCAACCCTCGGCACGCCTGCAAATATCGCAACCACACGCGTGGTCACGCAGTCGGTGAAACCTCGGCCGACCTGGTGGGCTCCGAGCGGGTTCGCCGCCATTCCCACCGCCGCGCTCGATCCGGCCCACTGTCCGGCGTCTCCAGCGGTTCCCGCGCTTGTCTGGTCCGGGTCCCCATCAGATCTGGCAGTTTTGGCTATTCCGCCTCTGGCGGCAGGGTCGAGGCCATGTCGGTGATCGCTTGGAATTCTGTCAAAAACTCTGGTCGATGCTGCATCAGATACCGCACGACCCGCGCGTTCCCGAGCAGCTTTCCCAGATACGCTTTGATCACGGTCAGCTGCAGATGGTCCTGGCCGTAGGTGTCCTGAATTGAGGTGATGCCTTCCTGCAGCCGGGCCAGCTCGCGCTCCATGCGGGCCATGGCCTCCGGGGTGATGCCCTTCATCTTCTTGGGTTTCTTCGTGTCTACCAGCTGTGTCTGGGGCGTTCCCGCCAGAATTGCGGAGATGTATGCTGTAGAATAATTGTTCGCGTTCATCATCAGCTCGGCCGCCTCGATCTGGCGCATGGCTTTCATCTTGCGCAGAATTTCGAACACGGCGGTCGCGCAGTGTTTGTCCTTCAGAATGCCGACGGCTTCTTCGCAGATACCGTCGAGCAACTTTGCCTTGCGCACAATGCTGCGCGGGTTGAGATCCAGCGCTAGGGCGATCTTTTCCTCGGAGACACCGCGCTCGATGGCCTTGCGGATCATCTTGTGCTCCTGGATGGGCGCAAGACGGCTGATCCGCTTGTTATAGGTGAAAGCCTCGTCGTCCGTGGAAATCAGGCATTCGACCCGCTCAACGCCGAGATCCTTCAGCACCTCGATCCTGATATGCCCATCCAGCAGCATATAGGTGCCTTCCTCACCCGGGGATCGCGTGACGACCGGCGGTTCCACCAAGCCAACCTCTTTGATGGACGCGGTGATCTGGCGGTACTTGCGGCTGGATTTGACCGATGCGCTCAGCGCGCGCACGGGCAGGACCGCCACAACCCGCACAGTGACGCAATCACTCTCAAAACCGAGCGCAACCGCGTCCGGGGTTTTACGCTTGCCCCGGCTCATTCTGCCGCTCCCGCGTCCAGCGTTTGCCCGAGATAGGTTGGCAGGGTGTCCAGCCCCTCTGCGCGCAAGAGCGTCAGGAAGTGGTCATCGTCCTTCAGCGCGCGAAACGCCTCGACGACGAACATCAGGCGGCCCTGCGTCAGTTCGGCCTTCTTGATCAACAATTTCTGGCGTTCGGCCTCCTGTTTATAAGCACGCACGAGCGCGTCGCTGGTCAAAGGCCGTTTAGCGCCGTCGCCTCTGCCATAGCTGTTTCGATGAAGGCGCGGGCCCTGTGCATCGCGCTGCTGGATGAGGCGGCGCACGGCGGCCAGTTTCTTGCCGCGCAGCTTTTTCTGGGTGTAGGCGTCCATCAGAGCGCGCTGCCCGCCCTCGGCATCTGTCTTTGAAATGTCGATGGCGAGGTTCAGCGGCAATAGGCCGGTTTCCACGGCCGAGACCAGCCGTTCTTCCCCGCGTTCCAGAAGCCCGGCGATCATGCCAACATAGTCTGGCGTGACCCCGATCTTGTTTGCGATCTGGCGGTCGTTGTAGCCACGTTTGCGCAGGTTGCCGATCTCGCGCATCAGGTCGATCGGGCTGTGCTGGCGGCGGGCGCAGTTCTCCACGAGGCTCATGACCAGGCAATCGCTCTCGTCTGCGTCGATGATGATGGCCGGGATGGCATCCTGCTGAAGTTCCATGAACGCCTCGAGCCGACCCTGACCACAGACGAGGTCATATTCTGCTGGGTCAGTTCCAGCACGTTGCGCCACGGTGATTGGTCGCTTCAGGCCGATCTTAGTGATGTTCTCGACCATTTCCTCAAAAGTGCGCCGGTTGCGCACACGGGGGTTGAGGATGCGAATTCGGTCGGTGGGGATGAGAATGACCTGTGTCTGGGTGATGTCTTGGGCGTTGTCGGGCATCAGGCGGCCTCCGTGATCCGGGCCCGGCCAGCGAGCGCATAAAAATAATCGAGCGTGTCGAAGCGGTAGGCGTCCAGCGACAGCCCGTTCTGCTCGCCCAACCTCAACTTGGCCATGGTCATGTCGATGCTCGGCAGCAGGTAGTAATCCCGCGGGACTTCGTTCAATTCGTCCATCCGCACGGCAATCGTGATGTCGGGTATCAGGCCGGTATCGAGGCGGATGCGCCACCGCAGGGAACCGCCCTGCGTCTCGAAACACCGGGCCAACACCACCGACGCCGTGAACTCATCATTGATGCGGATCAGGTCGGTGTCCGGATCTTGCATGGCCTGGCCGCCGCGTTCAGCGACCCCATCGAGGATCTGGGCCACAATGCCCGGATGAGCCTGCCGCAAGGCCCGATTGATCTCGACGTAGCGATAGTCGCGCTCCGGCTCATAGCCGATCATCTGGTAGGCGCGCAGCAGGCTGCCGAAGCGGCTCCGGAAGGCGCTGGAGGATGGCAGGTTGTCCTGTTCATCAATGATCAGTCCGGACAGCACGCCTTTCTTTTTCAGCACGGCGCGCAGCGCTTCGAGCAGTTCTGCGTCCGTGAAATGCTGGCTGCGCGCGTCGACGATTTCGCGTGCGCGCAGAAACAGCGCCTCCTCCACGATGGCGGGGTAGGCGCCCTCGGCCCGGATCCACATCTCGCGCGGGTTCACCACTCGCTTGTGCTTCAGCTTGAAGGACACCTTGTTGTAAACGTTGTTGCCGATGTATTTTTCGTTGGTCAGGACCTGGTGCACCGATGCCCGGGACCACGGCCGCTCAAGATCCGTCAGATGCCCCTCGGCATTCAGGGTTTCCGCAATCTCACTCTCTGAGCGACCATCCTCGACGAACATCCGATACATGCGTCGCACGACATCCTGTTCCTGCTCAGGGCCCGGAACGAGAACGACACGGTCGGTCTGAAAACTCTTCTGTTGGCCGCGGGACAAGGCACCCTTCGGGTTGCCCTGTTCGTCGATCAGCACACGGCGCAACCCATATCCAGCCGCACCGCCTTGGCGGTAGCCAAGCTCCACCAGACGGCATTGCCCCGCGAAGACCTTTACCGAAAGCTCGCGGCTGTATTCGCCGGCCATCACCCGTTTGACGGTTTTCAGAAGGTTGGAGCCGATGCTGCCGTCGTTTTCGAACTGCTCGCCGCAATAATGGACCCGGATCCCCGCCCGAGAGCAGACATGCTCGTGGTAGGCACCTTCATCAGCATCCTGAAACCGGCCCCAGCGGCTGACGTCATAGACCAGAATGGCCTTGAAATCCGCGTGGCCGGTTCGGACCTCAGCCATCAGGTTCTGCAGCGCCTCGCGGCCGTTCAACCGCAACCCAGACCGGCCGGAGTCCTCGAACACGCGCAGGATCTGCAGGCCCCGGGCGGTTGCGTAATCCCGAATGATGTCGAGCTGGTTCTCAGTCGAGTATTTCTGATGATCGGTCGACATCCGCACATAGGCGACCGCCGGGATATCCTGTCCGGCCTCGTCGCCTTTGTCCTCGCTGTTGTATCGACCGTTATTCAAACCGGGTTTTCCTTTTCAGCCTTTTTTGGTTCTATTTTTCCGTCTGGCACAAACGCGTCTGGAAGGTCGTTTCTTGAAACGAGCAAGGTCTTTCCGTTTGCCCGGCAGTCAGTTCTAAAATTCCAATTCATTACTGCGCTCCTAAAAGCAGTAGTGTCCGTCAAGCGCGGTCCAATGATCCGCAGCGGACAAAATCGAATCCCTCCGTTTTCATGGTTCTTCAATTGTTAACGAAGAAGGACGTGAAAATGCGCGTTAAGATGGGCACAGTTGTGCCGAAAATGGGCACATTTGTGCACTTGATCGAAGAACCAACCGATTATCGAACCGCCATAGCGATGGCTCTGCACGCAGAGTTGGACGACACACATAGGGCAATCAAAACGGCCATGCGCTGGACGGGTGCCAGCGAACGCACCGTGAAATACTGGTTTTCGGGCGAGCGGGGGCCGAGCGGCGATCATCTGATCGCCCTCGCGCGGCATTCGGATGCTGTGCTCTATGTTGTTCTTGCGCTGGCTGGCCGCCACATTGTCGAGGAGGCAGGCGATTGCAAGGCGAACGATGATCGGCAGGAGTAGGGGGCAGCTCACTCTTGTTATGTGTGCGTTTTTGGTTATATTGAATACACGCTAGATGAGAGGTGCTGCGCAATGTCCCGAACGACCACGATGACCGTCCGCGTTGGTGGGGCATTGAGTGACTTCGTGTCGGCCAATGTAGGCGATGACGGGTCCTATGAGAACGTCAGCGAGTACATCCGCGACCTGATCCGGCGTGACAAAGAGAGGGCGGAGCAGGAAGCCTTCGACCGGCTGAAGGGCGAGCTGACCCACGCGTTCGCAGCGCCGGAGGAGACGTATCAACCGCTGACCGCAGCCGAGGTGATTGCGCGGAACAGGGCCTAATCCGATGCCCGTCATTCGAGTCCAAGAAGGGGCGTCCCATCGCCTCGATGACATCTACCGCTACACCCGTGACAGGTGGGGCGACGATCAGGCTGAGACATACATCACCGGCCTATTCGCCGCCTTTGACAAGATCGCAGCTCACGGTGTCGTATCAAAGCCCATCCCGGCCGAGTTTTGCCTCAACGGGTTTTTCTTTCGATACGAGCGCCATTTCGTCTACTGGCGACATCTCTCGAACGGCGACATCGGGATCGTGACCATCCTGCATGATCGTATGCATCAGATCGACCGCTTCCGGGATGACTTCGGCTTAGGCTGATCGGCTGATTTTCGAATGAGCGTCAGATTTGCGCAGGGTTTCGCGTGGGCCCCTCGGGGTCCGACTCTGGCACGAGAGAGAGTTGGGAGCTAGTCGCGCTCCCTCCGCCAATTCAAGTTATAGAATACGTTCAGGCACCTTTGCGGGGCGTATTTTTCTTTTGGTTACAAAGGGGTTTGGTCGTGGGGACCGGCCTCCAGAGACTGACCAAATGCCGTAATCTGGTCTCTGAACCCTTTGTGTCTCTTTCCGACCGGCCCTCGGCCCGAATGGGACGGATTCAAAGTTTTACTTATTTTCAATACCTTGCGATTTTTGTAAGACCGGCCTGTTCGGAAGTTCGACCGGTGACCTTTCGCGAAGCGAATCCGGGGGACGGTCGAATACCATCTACCCGCGCATTGGCGTAATTTACGAGTCAATTTCCTGACGTGCTGATGGCCTCAAACACTGCGTTTGCCTGCTCATCCCACGGCAAGGCTGCAATTTCGATCAGGTTCAATAATGTCACTGTGGGCACGTCGCGCTTGTAAACCATGCGTTGGAGAACATTGGGCGCGAGATAGGCCAGCCGCATGCGCCGGCTGACTTGCCGCTCGGAAAGTTTGACGGCAATTGCGAGATCGCGCACGGTTCCAAATTCGCCCGCCTCCATGCGCCGCCGCCAGGACCAGGCGCGGCCGATGGCGCGCAGGACGTGTGGGGCCTGCGTCTGATCCTCGCTGGGCAGGTAATCAGCGGGCGGCATAATTTTTGGCCGCCCATTTTTCTTGCGAAGTTTGAGGGGCACAAAGATCTGGAGGGTGTTGGATGCGCCCATTATTCTGCGGCCTCAAGCCTGCGTGGCACCATCAGGTCCCGCATCACACCGGCGATGCCATCGGTGCGCATATCGATGACCAACCCCTCAGCAGTCACGGTCACGCGCCGGACTAGTAGCTGAATGATACGCGTTTGTTCGGCTGGGAAGAGCTGGGCCCAGAGATCAGAGAATCCCTGCAGGGCTTTGATGGCGTCGGTCTGCGCGATGTTGGCCATGTCATCGCGCTCAAGTGAAGCGGTGACCTGTGCCGTGGTTTCCGGCGTGCGCAGGACCCGGCGGATTTCACCGACTACCGCTGCCTCTACCGTGTCTGCGGGCAAGCGTCGCGGTATGCCGTCATCAGGCGTCTCGCGGTTTTTCAGAAGATCCATCGACACGTAATACCGATACCGCCGCGTGCCCTTTTTCGTGCTGGACGGCGTCATTGCTGTACCTGTGGCTGTGAAGATTAGGCCCTTCAACAGTGCAGGGGTTTGGCTCCGGGTGTTGTTCGCCCGCTTGCGGGGGCTTTCACCCATGATGTCATGGACCTGCTCCCAGAGCCGGGCGTCGATGATAGCGGCATGCTCGCCGGGATAGGCTTGGCCTTTGTGCACGGCCTCACCGCGGTACACGCGGTTGTTGAGCAGACGGTAAAGATAGCCCTTTTCAATTAACTTTCCCTTTTTGTTGAGGGTTCCTTCGCTGCGCAGTTCTCGCGCCAAAATAGTTGCCGAGCCAACCTCAACAAAGCGAGTGAAGATTTCACCAACCTTGGCGGCTTCCTCGGTGTTGATGACCAGTTTACGGTCGCGCACGTCATAACCGAGGGGTACGTTGCCGCCCATCCACATCCCCTTCATGCGGGACGCTTTTACCTTGTCGCGGATGCGTTCGGCCGTGACCTCCCGTTCGAACTGGGCAAACGACAACAGGATGTTCAGCGTCAACCGTCCCATGGATGTGGTGGTGTTGAATGACTGCGTGACAGAGACAAAGGTAACGCCATTGCGGTCAAACACCTCGACCAGCTTGGAAAAGTCCATCAGAGAGCGCGACAATCGGTCAATTTTGTAGACGACGACTACGTCGATCAGCCCATCCTCGATATCAGCCAGCAGCCGCTTCAGGGCAGGGCGCTCCAATGTGCCACCCGAGATGCCGCCATCATCATACTGGTCACGCACCAACACCCAGCCTTCCGACTTCTGGCTGGCAATATAGGCCTCGCAAGCCTCGCGCTGTGCGTGCAAGCTGTTGAACTCCTGCTCGAGCCCTTCCTCACTGGATTTGCGCGTGTAGATTGCGCAGCGCAGGCGACGGGGCGGTTTTGTGGTCGCATCAATCATGCTTCACCCCGCTTTCGTGCACGCAGGCCAAAAAAGCGGTATCCGTTCCATTGTGTGCCCGTGATGGTGCGCGCCACTGCAGAAAGTGACTTGTGACGGCGGCCATCCCATTCGAACCCTTCCTTCAGAACGGTGACGGTGTGGGCAACGCCGTCCCATTCGCGGATGAGCTTTGTGCCCACCATAGGATTGCGGGGATCAGCAATCTGGGCCTTGCGCGTTAGCGTCCCCTCGACCTCGTCGGCCAGAAGGTCCAGCAGGCGGCGCGTCTGCTTGTCAGGGCCGCCGTAGGTCAGTTCCTGAATGCGGTAAGCTAAGCGGCCTTCCAGAAAGCCGCGGCTGTTGTTGGGCGCTGGCGCATCAAAGAGCACCTGCCATTCTGCTTTCAGGTCATTGACCGACATTGCCTTCAGCGCCGCCAGACGCGCCAGGATGGGTTCATGTGGTGTCATGCGGGTCTCCTCTGAGTTGGACCCGCAGTACCGCTCTGTTCTGGCCGGAAGTGTAGCGAACTATCTCTACTTTCGGTGAACTTGTCGTGGTGATCGCGCTGCACGAGGCGCACGAC
>Ga0163215_101544_pt1 | contig 12320 bp, 10 predicted proteins | sample SynspAceP_FD_185934 | JGI IMG/M metagenome (GOLD analysis project Ga0163215, IMG submission 185934) | Saline lake microbial communities from Ace Lake in Antarctica - Synechococcus sp. Ace-P (Hybrid Assembly) | ecosystem: Environmental > Aquatic > Non-marine Saline and Alkaline > Saline | place... | reverse complement strand
TCGGTTACCTCATTGGCGCAATGGTGAATGATCGCCGTGCGGCGCAGGACAACGCGCAGCGCCTGCACGACCGCGCGCTGCAGATCGGCCTCGGGTCTGCCACGGCGGGTCATTGCTCCGCCTCCCCGTTGTTCTCACGTTGGGCCTGACTGATTGGCCGCCGTGCATCGATCACGAACAGAAGCGCTCGTGCATCGCGACGCTCAGCCACGCTCTCGCCGTGGCTGGCAAGCACGGAGCAGGCGATGCACAGGAGGTGGTCTGAATGATGGGCAACATCGGCGATGACGGCGGGGGCTTCGGCGAGGCGCGCTGCCGACCAGTCACCAGTTGTACGAGGTGCATTGAATGGGCGGATGTCCTGCAGGGTCATCGACGGCCTCCCGCGCGACGGCGAGGTGCCCTGTGTTCCTGTTCCTCCAGCCATTCCTCGACAGCAGCGCGGCGGTAGAAGACCTTGCGCCCGGCCCGTACACTGGGCGGTCCCGTGCGCTGGGCCTCCCAGCGGCGCAGCGTCTCGACCGATAGGTCGAGTTCCTGCGCGAGATCTAGGCGGCTGATCCAGCCGACCAGCAGCGTGCGGGGTTTCTCCTTCGGGTCTGGCATCGATCCGAGATGCGACATCGGGGTCTCCTTGTCCTGGCCCCTGTGACGGTTCGCGTCGGGGGGCGTTTGCACAGACCAGTGAGCGCAGAACCGCAGGGGTGGCGGCGAGGCGGAGGGTGGCGGAAACCACGCCGCAATTGTGCCACCCCTTGTTTTGCTGGGTTTGAGGCTCCGGAAGGCTTCGGAAGGCTTGGCGCAGTGCGGGCAAGCTGGGGACCGGCAGAAAGGCGAAACCATTGCTAAGGCTGCAAACACCCGCAAACAGCCGGATTGGCGGCGATTAGCCCACATTCGCGGGCAAAGAGGGGGTGGCAACAGGCACGCCACCCCTGCCACCCATTGATTTCATTTGCGATTCACAAAACCGCTGCTGCCAGAGGTGGCGATTCTGGGATCCTCGAGAGTGATTTCTCCGAAATCGGGGCAGCGGCTCACCATCATCGAGGCTGCTGTCCATTGCTCTCAACGCTGAGACCTCAACAAAACAAGGGGTGGCACAATTATGGCATCCTTTGCGCCACCCTCTGCCTCCCCGCACACATGTTCCCATGCTTGCCTTGAACTCGTGGCGAAACCACGCCTCATGTCGGATGCAAGCAGGACCCAACTCATGCCAGAACGTATCAAACTGACCGAGAAAGTGCTCCGCGAGGCCTGTCCCGTTCCCGGGCGAGATTATCAGATCTTCGACACCGACCTGCGCGGCTTTGCTGTGTGCATCTACCGGGGCGGCGGACGGGCCTTCACGATTGACTACCGCCATGCCGGGCGTCAGCGCCGAATGACCTTCGGGCGCTGGCCAGAATGGTCGGTGGCGGCTGCGCGGGAACGTGCCAAGGAGTTGCGACGTGAGATCGACGCGGGCACCGATCCCCTGGCCCAGCGTGAGGCGATGCGCGAGGTGCCCCGCATTGCCGACCTGATCGAACGCTACTGCGCGCAGCATCTTCCCAAGCTGTCGGACCGGAATGCGGCCGACCAGCGGTCTGCACTGGCCAAAATGGTGGCACCGGTCTGGGGTCGGAAGCTTGTGACGGAAATTACCTCGACCGATGTGGACAAGTTCTTGACCAGAGTGGCCGAGGGCAGGGCCCGTCCGCACAAAGACAGACCCAACAACCGGGCGCGCAAGCTGCAAGGTGCCAAGCCCACCCCGGTGCGGGCCAACCGCATTGGAGAAATTCTGCGCAAGATGTTCACGCTGGCTGTAGAATGGGGCTGGTGCGAGGATAACCCCGCCCAGCGCTTCCACCGCCGGACGGAAACCCCGCGAGAGCGGTTTTTGTCCCAAGAAGAGATTGCCAGCCTCGCCGCCGCACTGGATGCGGCAGAAGATCGGCGCGCTGCCGATATCATCCGGCTATGCATGCTGACCGGCGCGCGTCTGGGCGAAGTGCGGCAGGCCCGATTTGAGCATTTCAACCTTGAGCATCTGAGTTGGTCCAAGCCCCCAATGATGACCAAGCAGCGTCGGGCACATCGCGTACCGATATCAGCCGAGGTGGCGGCAATCGTACGCCAGCGCCGCCTCACAGCTATCCAAGGGTCTCCCTGGCTGTTTCCAGGCGATACGCCCGGCCAACCTGTCCAGGAAATCCGCCGCTTTTGGGCGCGTATCCAGAGGGAAGCAGGGATTGAAGATGTCCGGATCCATGATCTGCGCCACACCTTCGCTTCGCTGCTGGTCAGCGGTGGGGCCTCGCTCGAGATGATCGGCAAGCTCCTTGGCCACAGCCAGACGCAGACGACCCAGCGCTATGCCCATCTGATGGACTCGCCCCTGCGCGCGGGCGTCGATGCCGTTGCTGTCGCGTTCAGCTGCAAGCCCCGGCTGGTTCATAATGCCAACGCCACCAGTGATCGGAATTCGGCGTGATCCGACCCTTGGCAGAGAGCAATGACATGAAGCCGGACCGTTACGCCTGATCTTCTCGCAGTGCTCTCCAGATCGGCGTGATCCGCCGTCGAATGCTGCGGCCGGCGGGCATCTTGCTGCCCTCAGACTGATCTGCGAACCAATCCTGCATCTCGGCGACCAGTTCGCCTTGGCTCTCTGGCAATCCGCGGTCGTGGATGCGCTGGATCAGGGCGACATTCATTCCATCCCAGTCGTAGGGCGAGGATGCTCCAGGCCCGGTGGTCACGCGCCGAACCATGTCGTTATCTTCCTCAAAGGTATGAACGTCCTCGGCCATGATCAGCATGTCAGCGACTGCCACCGGAATGCCGCCTGCGGGATCTGTAATGAGCAGCCAGTCTTGTCTGCCAACAGGTTGGATCCGCCGCATCACGCCTTCAGTGGGGCCGGTGCCACAGCGGCGAAACAACGGCAACAGATCCATTGGGGAGAGCACCACTTTGCCTGCAATGATTTCGTCGCCACAGCGGACTGGAGAAATGCCAGTGAGAACTTTGAACCTGTCCGCATCGGCCCAGCCTGCAATATCTGCCATGTTGCAGCCCCAGCGCGCAGAGGCTTCGTGAAGTGTGAAATACACGCGGGGCGGCAATGCCATGGCTGATTTATCCTCAACTGAATAGAGAATCAGCTGTGCTCACACTGCCTGACGCCCGCGCCTAGACAGCGCGGGGCAAGTGATCGGATGCAACATCGTTCGAGACGCCAAAGTGCCACGACATAGCTACAACTGCTGTTCCAATAGACCTGTTATGTTTTTATATTGAGGACTGCTCTCCCCAACCAATAACGTGCACGGCCCCTCGATTCGGATCAAGAGGGGGAGGGTAGAACGCTGTGGATAAGCGAAGATGATCTTACAGGCTATGTCGAGTGAGAGGGTCTCGGCTAAGTACGTTTATGTTGATCGGGGCGCAGATGTGCTAGCTGGCGGCCTTCATAGATCGTAGTATTGCGAAAGATCCCAATTGCTCGACCGCTGAAATCCATATCCTCACCGCACTAATTATCTGGTTCTCCCTACTCGGGACGGCCGACACCATCCGCGTTACATGACGTCAACTTAGAAAGTTGGATGGACGCCGCCGGTGGGGGCAGCAACACCTAACTCCCGCCCAAGTAGTTTCTCAACCGCTCGTGAAAATCTAAAATGTCTGGTCGACTATAGTCAGTCCGGCGGGCCCAAAGAACAATGTTGCGCTTGGGCAGCTTGCCCGAAAAATTCACGGGTTCTATTCCAGAGAAAGCTTTTGACATGCGGGCCAAGTACCGGGGAACAACACATAAAGCGTCAGTCTTACGAAGAATTTCTGCGGCCATTACGACATCACCAGTGAAGTTGATCGTTGCCGCCACGCGCCTGACTTTTAGGTCGCGAAGTACCTCCTTAGTGGATCCATAAATCCCAGAAAGCGCGCCGATCGCTATCCAAGGGTAGGATTCCAGATCAGCTTCATCGACTTGATGCCTAGTCTTGTGAATTTGATTTTGTGCTCCCGCGAACACCGCAAGCTCGTCTTCTAGAAGCTTATGCTGAACTAGGTCGTCCTGGAAAAGGTTGATCTGTTCGGGTGCCAAAACGATATCCAGCTCTTTGCCATTAAGGCGTTTGATCAGGCCGGTGGCGGTAGCGGAGACGACGCGCGTTGAATAGCGAGGGCGATCCATAACCAGTGTTGCGAAGAAGTCTCCCGCGACGGACGCTGCCATCATCGGTCCGACCCCTATACGCAATTCACGATCAAGGCCTTCGCGCCAAAGATCGATAATGTCATCGGCGCGTGCACGCTCTTGCAGAATCTCTCTACCCACTTCAACGAGCCGCTCTCCAATCAGTGTTGGCCGCACGCCGTTTCGTTCACGTTCAAACACCTTGCTGCCGATCTGATCTTCGATGATCTGAACTGCGCGTGTGAGCGTGGGTTGGGTGACGTGGAGCTTCTGGGCGGCTCGGGTCATTGAGCCAAGATCCGCAATTTCAGCAAGCCAGAGCAAATGTTTGGGATCAAGCACAGTGGGTACCTATACGTATTTTTATGGGAGCGGCTGATAACTCGACTTTACACATACCACAGTCTGTTTGAGAGTGAAGCAACTATAAGTGTGCTGTCTAGGGAGGATATAATGTACACAATTCGCTCAACCTTCGCTGGGGCCATGGCGGCCTTACTGATTGCTGGATCAGCATCAGGTGAGACTCTGCGGGCCGAAGGTGGCTCTGCCGTTGGGCTCAGCGCCTTGGTGCCGCAACTATTATCAAAATATGCGGCGGATTACCATGAAGTCCGCGTCAATGTAGACCAGACGCTCACTCGAGCGGCACTCAAGGTTGCAACTGGGGCAATTGATCTGGCAAGTACGCCGGCTGGGGCGTTTCATCAGATGACCTTGGGCGGCGGTCCGTACCGAGACCTTGGCGATGAAGCCGTGACTGCGTCAGCAAATGTTCGGTCGCTTTTCTCTTTCTTGGGAGGACATGTGCATGCTTTCACATATGCTGACAGTGGTGTGAACACATGGGAAGACATCCGCGGAAAGCGTGTCTTCGTTGGACCGCCTGCAGGGTCGTTTTCAGCTCAAACCATGGCTTTAATTGAGACGATTACGGGAATGAAGGCAAACGAGGATTACGAAGCCATCCGCCTTGACTGGTCCGCTGCGAACCAAGCCTTCGAGGATGGCAAGTTCGACGTCTTTCTTCGCGCGGGCACCATGGGTTCGGCCACCATGAACCAATTGGGTGCTACAAATCCTTTTCGTATTTTGGGCATCCCAGAAGACATCATTGGAACCGAAGCTTGGCAGAATTATATTAGCACACCTGGCTATGCTGCAGATGTCATGCCAGCGGGTACATATTCGAACCAGGTCAACAATGAAGAGGATCTGTTAGCGTCTGCATTCGTGATGTTTATTAGTGTTAACAAAGATATGAACGAGCAAACAGCATATAACCTAACGAAGGCAATGTTCGAAAACCTTGACGACGCGCATTCCGTGAGCAAAGGTCTTGTGCCGTTGACATTGGAAAATGCGTTTGTCTCGCTTGCAGTTCCGCTACACCCGGGCGCGGCACGCTATTACCAAGAAGTTAGTGTCGAGATCCCGCAGCATCTGCTGCCGGGTTCTTAAAGGCCTTCTTCATCTTGGGGCTGGCACGTTGGCCGGCCCCAACCCCCAGCATCTTCATTTGACTTGAAGAGGAAGTTCGCGATGCCTGCGACGAACTCATCCGCACTGCCTCTGAAAGAGCGGATTATTCTAACAATTGGCTTTTGCTTTGCACTTCTAGGCTTTTTGAACTCGGTTCCCGACATTGGTCCGTTGCCTAGTATTAGTATAATTTCAGCGGCTGTTTTGCATCCTACAGTTTACGCTGTAAGCTTGGTTATATCATTCCTTATTGTATCCCAGTTTTCAGGAAACTACTGGACTTGGATAATTACAAGCTTCAATATAATTCTTGTTTTTGTAGGCTTATATGCGCTTTGGTCATTTAATGTGGCGATTAACCGAATTGAGAATACCGGCCTATTCTTCTTCAAAGAGTACCATGCGTGGATGACGATTACGGGATGTCTGATTATTCTCTACTTTTGCTGGAGAATATGGGGGTTACCTTTGGCTATCGTTGGCTTGTTAGCCCTCCTCTACTTCTTTCATGGAGAGTATCTGCCTGGCATCCTTGGACATGCAGGAATGGACTTCATTCAGGACACACCGGCTGAACTTTGGTACAATACCGGCGACGGGGTGATGGGCAATGTACTGGCCATCCTAATTAACACCGTATTTCCATTTATCATCATGGGTGCCGTGCTTGAAGGCACTGGCGGTGGCGCGTCGATGATCAAGCTAAGCTTTCACGCTATGCGCCGCTTCCGAGGAGGCCCAGCTCATGCAGCAATTATGGCCTCCTCACTCTTCGGGACAGTCTCAGGTTCGGCGGTCGCCAATGTGGTCGGCACTGGAGTCATCACAATTCCTATGATCAAGAAACGCGGATTCCGATCAACATTTGCGGGCGGGATTGAGGCAACCGCCTCTACTGGAGGTCAGATCATGCCTCCAATAATGGGAGCTGCCGCTATTGTAATGGCGGATTTCATCGAGGTCGACTATTTGATAATCGTCATAGCGGCGATCGTTCCCGCCTTGGCATATTACGCCTCACTGTTTACTACCGTGGTCTTTGAGGCGCGTTCGCTGGGCGTAGAAGTGGCTGACGATGCCGAAATTGAACCGATTAAGACCCAAGACTGGATTAATCTGATCCTAGTTATTGCACCAATTAGTATTGTCGTGATGTCACTTATTTCTGGATTTTCGGCGGCGGGTTCGGCAATGATCGCCTTAAGCGCGCTTCTCGTTTTGAGCTTCTTAAACCCAGATATGCGCCGTGAACCGATGCGTATTGTTATTAGCTTTGCGAAGGGCGGAGTAACATTCGGGCGGTTGCTAATGGCTATTGGGACCGTCAGCATCATAATCGCAGTCCTTGGCGCGACTGGCTTGCCGCTTGAATTTGCGAAAGTCATCAGTGGAAGCGCGGGAGGCAATCTTCTGATCGCCCTTATATTCGCCGCCTTAGCGGCGCTCGTTCTTGGAATGGGTATGCCCACTTTACCAGCATATCTCACCATCATCATCATCTTGGGCCCCTCCCTCACAAGTCTTGGGCTCACGGATCTGGCAGCACATTTCTTTGTCTTTTATTTTGGTGTCGCCTCGGCAATTACACCGCCTGTGGCTCTGGCGGCTTTCGCGGCTGCAGCAATCTCAGGAGCAGGTGCAATTGGGACTGCGGTTCAAGCAACCCGGATTGGGATCGTGATCTTTGCGGTACCGTTCATGTTTGCATTTAACCCGGTCATGCTCGTGATGCCTGCCGGTGGCGCAGATTTCACTTTGCCTGCTTTTGCTTACCTGCTCCTTCGTATGGCCGCATTGATCTATCTCTTGGCTTCTGCAGCGAGCCGCTTTGACAAAAAGCGGATGCCAATCTTGGAAGTCGCAATGCGAGGCATCACTGGCTTGGCAATGATCCATCCAGATGTGGCGGTGAGTGGCACAGCGCTTGTAATTGCAGCTACCTTGATCCTGTTTCACAACAATCGTGCGAAAGCGGAGGCTTCGGCATGAGCAAGCATCCCAATATACTGTATATCATGACAGATCAGCACCGAGCGGATTGGCTCGGTTGTGCTGGCCACCCCTTGGTAAAAACGCCCAGTATCGACAGCCTTGCGCACCGCGGTACACGTTTCACCAATTTTTATGTGACCACTCCTGTCTGCATGCCGAACCGCGGAGCAATCTTCACAGGTAGGTATCCATCCGTAAATGGACTGCGCCACAATGGTCTGTCGTTGCCGGCCGAGGCAAACACCTTTGTCGATGTGCTGCGCGCAGGCGGCTATCACACAGCTTCGATAGGCAAGAGTCATCTGCAACCCTTCACGGACCGTCCGATCAAGCGGTCGGATGAAGACTACCTCGTTAATCCTGCCGTGCCCGAAGCCAAGAAGTCCGACGGCAGAACATATGACAACGAGCAACCTTCTACCTATCAGGGGGAGAGCCATTATAAAGTACCGACGCCTTACTACGGTTTTGATCATGTGCGCCTTGTTTCAAATCACAGTGACGAATGTGGGGGGCACTATCTTCAATGGCTGAAGAAAAAGGCGAGCGACTGGGCAGATCTGCGTGACCGAGCAAACCAATGGCCACACAGCTATACGAACCCTCAGGCCTTCCGGACACGTGTACCGGAAGAGCTTTACCCCACTTCGTATATCCGGGATGAAGCAAACGCTTACCTTCAAGAGCGCTCAGACAGCGATACGCCATTTTTTGCATTTGTATCTTTTCCGGACCCGCATCACCCATTCACACCGCCTGGCAAGTACTGGGATATGTATAACCCCGAGGATTTCGAGGTCGATCTGCCCTATGAGGCGCACCAAAATCCTCCACCACAACTTCAGGAGTGGAAGCGCCTGATGGACGCAGGCTCGGTGCCGGAAAACCTTCAGCAGGCGTTTATGGCTCCAAAACGTCACATCCAAGAAGCAATGGCACTGACCGCAGGTATGATCACGATGATCGACGACGCGGTAGGGGGCATCCTCAAAACACTAGAGGACACAGGCTTGGCAGAGGACACCATCGTCATCTTCAACTCTGATCATGGTGACTATATGGGGGCGTTCTCTCTGCTTCTTAAGGGTCCATTTTCACATGTTTCGGTTAATAAGGTACCCTTCATCTGGAGCGACCCGCAGGCCGACACTGTACCTACGACCGAAGGCCTTGCCGCGTCTTTAGATATTGGGGCAACCATCTTAGAGCGCTGTGGACTGCTACCGTACTACGGGATGCAAGGGCGTTCTTTTCTGGATCAGGTGACCGGCGGTAAAGTTGCCCGTGATGCTGTCTTGATTGAGCACGAGGAAAATAAGGTTTATCCCGGTTTCGAGCGGCGGCCCAATATCCGAAACCTGATTACCGACCACCACCGATTGACCATCTATAAGGGGCTCGAAGCCGGTGAGCTTTACGATTTGCGCAATGATCCCAACGAGACACTTAACCTTTGGGATGCTCCTGGTTCTGCCGGGGTTAAGGCCGACATGATGTTTGCATTAAGCCAAGCAATGCTCGATGCCATCGAGCCCGGGCCTTGGCCAAAGAGGTTTGCATGACCAAAGATCTAAGGAACTTCGTTGCTGGGCACTGGGTGTCATCCAGCACCACCTTCGAGAAGCACAGCCCATTCGACGGCACTCTGGTTGCCAATGTCCACGAAGCCACTGAAGAGATGGTGGATGACGCCGTAACGAAGGGCAGGGCAGTCTCAACTGGCACACGTGCGCAGCTTTGGGGTAATCTGTCCATGAAGGCCCGGCTCGCGGTTATTTACGATCTGTCTGATAAACTGCTCGCTCGTGTCGAGGATCTTATCGAAGCGGATATGGCCGATACAGGACGAAGCTACTGGCAAGCATCCACCTTTGACGGTGCCCGGGCGGCACGGCTGTTTCGAGCCTATGCAGACGCCGCTACCAATCTAGAAAACCGCTCCATGCAGTTTTCCGGAGAACTTGGCTTCAACGGCATGTGGCATACCGCCCGCCGCCCCAAAGGCGTGATTGCGTGCATCTGCCCTTGGAACGTCCCGCTCTTGATGGCTGCTATGAAAGTTGCCCCCGCCCTCATCATGGGTAATGCGGCCCTGCTGAAACCATCAGAGGAAACTCCTTCGTCAGCCACAGTATTGGCCGAGGTCATCGCAAAGTCTGACCTGCCCGATGGCGCATTTTCATTGTTGCATGGCTTTGGCCAAGGCTCAGCGGGCGGATTTCTGACCGCTCATCCAATGGTCGACGCGATCACATTTACGGGCGAAAGTAGCACAGGCGCGGCCATTATGAAGGCTGCGGCGGTCGGACTTCGAGACGTCTCGCTTGAGCTTGGTGGGAAAAACCCAGCACTGGTATTTGAGGATGCGGTGATGGATCATGTGGTTGAAGGCGTGACCCGATCGGCCTTTTTCAATTGCGGTCAGATATGTTTTTGCACTGAGCGTGCCTACGTTCATCGTTCCCGCTTTGCCGAGTTTGTGGACCGTATGGCAGTGGTAGCCAAAAATATTGTGGTTGGCAGTCAAGCTCATGACGGGTTCAACATTGGGCCCCTCATCAGCCAAAACCATAGGGACAAAGTGATGAGCCTAATCGCCACTGTACCAAATGCTGGTGGTGAGTTTGTGGCTGGTGGTGGTATTCCTCGTTTCGACGACGCCCGCGACCAAGGTGCCTTCATCGAACCCACGATTGCAATTGGTCTGCCCCAAGACGCAACATTTGTGCGGTCAGAGGCCTTTGGACCTGTCCTGCATGTCACTCCTTTTGATGACGAAGACGAAGCGATCACTCTTTCCAATGATACCGAATATGGTTTGGCGGCTTGCGTTTGGACCGAAAACCTTAATCGAGCCTACCGGGTCGCGCCAAGACTTCGGGTTGGGCATGTTTGGATTAATTCGTGGCAGATCCGAGATCTTCTTAGCCCCCTCACGGGTGCCGGTTCGTCCGGAGTAGGTGATCAAGGTGGTCGCAATAGTCTCGAGTTTAGCTCGTTGCCACAAACGGTTACGACTAGGGTCTTCCCGGAGGAGCGCTAAAATGGTGGTCGACTCATCGGGCACGGACCAGATTTCTGCGGGTGAAGCGATCCTTCGAAGTTTGAAGTCGAATGGGATCGACTATCTCTTTATCAACCCGGGTAGTGATTTCGCACCCCTGATAGAAGCCTATGCTAAGACTGGCGGCCAAGGGATCCCGCAGGCCATAACTGCAGCACATGAGAACATCGTTGTCTCTATGGCGCATGGCTACTTCCTCGCCACAGGACAGATGGCAGCCGCGGCCGTACATGTGAACGTGGGTTTGGCAAACGCGGCAATGGGGATGCTGAATGCCCACTCAGACGATGTCCCAATTTTTCTTTTGTCTGGACGCAATCCACTGACGGAAGGTGACCGCATGGGTAGCCGTCATACACCAATCCAGTACGGGCAGGAAATGTTCGACCAAACCGGGATAGTTCGTGAAGCGGTGAAGTGGAACTATGAACTGCGGTATGCGGAAAATGCGGCTGATCTAGTCAGGCGTGCGTGTGCCGTTGCTCGTATGGAGCCGCAAGGTGGCGTCTACATGTCGTTACCTCGCGAGCCGCTTTGTGAACTGACCACAATGCCAAGTGCCACGACGCAATTGGTCCCGAGTGTGGCTCACCCAGATCCTGTTGCAATTTCTGAGGCCAGCAAGTTACTTTTGACGGCGAAAAACCCGTTGATCATATGCTCACGAGGCGACGCTGCCGGAGAACTTGGCGCGCAAATTCAGGCCCTCGCGTTAGAAAACTCTATTGCAGTTTGCGAAGTGTTTGTGACCCGGAACGTTCTGTCGACCCATTTTACCAACGGCGTCGGTGGTAATATCGCCAATCACTTGCCGAATGCGGACGTCGTCCTTGTGGTTGATACAGGCGTTGCTTGGGTCGAAGCAAAGGGTCAACCGGCTCCTGGCGCAAAGGTAATTCATATTGGTCCTGACCCAATGTTCAGTCGCTTGCCTGTTCGAGGCTATAGGATGACGCATGCTATTCCGTGCAACGCGGTCGCGGGCATCAAGGCCCTGCGGGCAGCTCTCCCCAAAACCCCAAACCCTTTACGCCAGAAAGAAATCGAGTTGCGGCACAAGGCTTGGCGAGCTGCGACCGATGAAAAAGTTGAAGCCGGACGACGCGGCCTAAGCAACAAAGCTTGGGTTGCAAAATGTATATCCAATATCCTAGACGACGGTGTTATCTTTGCAGAACGAGGGGGGCCGCTGTCACTTTATGAAGTGACCGCCCCAAACCAATGGTTTGGCAATACCCAGGCTGGCGGCCTTGGCTGGGCTTTGCCTGCTGCTCTTGGGTGTCAGTTGGCGAATAAAGACATGTTGACGGTCTGTGTTGTTGGTGATGGCAGCTACATGTTCGCCAACCCGATGGCGTGCCACCAAGCCGCCACCGCGCATGATCTACCGGTTTTAACGGTCATTCTGAACAATGCAGGTTGGGACGCCGTGCGCATTTCAACGTTGGACGTCTATCCAGATGGCGCTGCGTCTAAGTGTTCCATCCCCGATGATCACATTGACCCTCGGCGATCTGCATTTTTCATGGCAAGATCGGTTCTGAGGGACATTCAGAACGGGGTGCTGCCATGCTGATCCATCTTCAC
>Ga0163215_101543_pt1 | contig 12340 bp, 17 predicted proteins | sample SynspAceP_FD_185934 | JGI IMG/M metagenome (GOLD analysis project Ga0163215, IMG submission 185934) | Saline lake microbial communities from Ace Lake in Antarctica - Synechococcus sp. Ace-P (Hybrid Assembly) | ecosystem: Environmental > Aquatic > Non-marine Saline and Alkaline > Saline | place... | reverse complement strand
CGATGTAGAGCGTTCCATTGCAAAGATCCTAAGCGAGTAAATCCGTCTAACTTTTGCAATTCAAAAGCTCAGATGCGAACCTCCCCTTAGTCTCGCAGATTACCCAGTGTGGCGCAATCGCCCTGGGGTCCTGGGCAACCGGGCCTCTATCCCGATTGGCTTGGTTACCCGTCTTTTTGCACATCACCGGTAAGCAACCCTGAGATAGCCACAACCACACCAATTGCGGCGATCACTATACCGGCCCAATGCATGGGAACGAAAAAGAAGCTATGCGACGAATTATTAACCACTAACCGATCGCCTGTTTCTTCATCCACGACGTATCGGTCAGATCGCCCCATTAGCATAAAGCCAATCCCGCTAGAAACGATGCCGCCAAAAATTAAAGCGGTTCCAATCGCCCACGGGTGTGATGAGTAGTATCCCTCACCGAATTGTGAGTCAAGAACAAAGTTAAAAAGAAGCAAAAATGCGAACGTGATTACTCCAGCGAGAAAGCCTAAGCCGGACCAGATTACCATTTGCGATTACTTTGAGTACTGAACGGTTGACGGGGAAAGTACAGGATAACTTCAGTCGAATAACGTAGAGGTCGCCGGGAATGCGGACCAAATCGAAAGAGTTGAAACCGCGTTTGACGTTAATGACTCGGGCAAGTTTGAATTGTCGCGAGAGCAGCATTCTCCAGTGCACCGCCGTTGTTCGTAGCGTACCCTGGATTAAGCGCGTAGCAACACGCCACATACGGACGACGATACCGGCATCGTATCGAGTCGCCAGTCCAGAAGCAAGCAATTTCGGGCGTCGGATTTCAGGCGTTGGAAATCCGCAGCATTGGATGCGGGCGTCGGGAATTGCGGGCGATGGAATCAGACGCCAGAAATCTCGGGCGCTGGACAATGCAGCTTGCGGTTCAGTTCGGTCACCAGCGTCTACGAACGTTGACGATCAGCCGGCGGCGACGGAAGATCAACCAATTCGAAACGCCCGACTTCGCCGCTCGGTTGCATCGTTTGGTTCGCCCTGTTTTAGCGATCAGTTCCATCGGGCCAAAATGGCTTGCGAAACGCATTCATTATTGCAAACCATAGTGAGGGAACAAAGCGAGACTCAACCTTGCATTCTGGAGCCTTAGTGATTCTGCATTATGCATTGCCATCCACTGTCAACCAGTCGTCCTGAGATTTGATCTTCGCATCAATGGAAACAGAAATCATCCCGTCGCGTTCAGGGTCCAACGCGATCAGCTGCGCCCATTCAAAGATGGCGTCACCGTTGTGGATTGCCCACATCCGGTTCGGATGCTTCCACGTTAGAACATCCGTCCCTATTACATCGCTGTCCATGCGCGCGGTGAGTTTGGTTTGTTCAATGTAGTCGTTTGAAATCGCATCCACAGCAAGAACGCCGAGACCAAAGAGCATATAATAGTCGCGGCAGTCGGAGATCACACGGTCGACGTTGACCTGAGAAAATACCCAGCCACCACGAGCGCCCGCAGGAAGATCCCGACAATGATCCCATCGTTTGCTCGGAACGCTAGCGATCAGTTTGAGGTGCATCTATTTGCGTGGGCGAATGCCTACCGTAACCGGGCGGCGACGAAAAATTGTCCATTTCAAACCCGCTCGACGTCGCCGCTCCGGTTCACGGCTTGGTTCTGTGCTTTTCGCCTTTGTTCGCATTCGACATCTCTTCGGAGAGCCATACCAGTAACCCGTCGGTGCGCGCCGGTTCGTTCGCAGGGGGGATTTGCCCTCGATTATAGAATACTCGTTGACGCAACAAGACAAATGGTTCACCTGGTTTCTCCACGGAAACCGTTCTATGCACTTGCTTGAATTGTGATCCCGCCTGACCTTCAGTAAGCCATCTGTTAGCGTCTTCAGGAAATGCCTGATACGTAGTTACGCCGTCACATGAGACGCCACTCCGCCATCTTCCGTCTGGCTGCTTGTCGAGCTTCACCGTGACAACGAACTCCTTCGGTCCAGAAATATTAAGGCCGTTCGCTTCAGGCAACCCTTCTTTGGATATTTGATGGGTTTGATGCGCAAGGCGAAACCTTCTTCCTGCTGGAATATAGACCCGCCACTTCCAGGCTAGCGGATAGTCCGTCGCAATTTGAATCGCGTGAATTTGCTCGACATCGCTGATTGTCAACTGCCCGGTTTCATCACGTAACGCTTGCACTTCTTCACGCATTGGCATGAGTTCAGAATTTGCTTGCCAGAGGGCGAACGCCATCGCAAATATGGTCACCAACAGCAGCAGCGTTAGGAGGGAAATGCGTGGACGGCGAGAGAGCTTCAAGGCGTGCATAGCAGATAGAAGTTGAGATGGGTACTGTGAGCCGTGATCGCTGGGCACAGAACGTAGAGGTCACCGGGAATGCGGACCAAATCGAAAGAGTTGAAACCGCGTTTGACGTTAATGACCCGGGCAAGTTTGAATTGTCGCGAGAGCAGCATTCTCCGGTGCACCGCCGTTGTTCGTAGCGTACCCTGGATCAAGCGCGTAGCAACACGCCACATACGGACAACGATAGTACAATCGTATCGAGTCTCCAGTCCAGAAGCAAGCAATTTCGGGCGTCGGATTTCAGGCTTTGGAAATCAGCAGCATTGGATGCGGGCGTCGGGAATTGCGGGCGCTGGAATCAGACGCCGGAAATCTCGGGCGTTTGACGATGCAGCTTGCGGGTCAGTGCGGTCACCAACGTCTACGAACGCTAGCCGTAACCGGGTCGCGTCAAAAACATTTGCCATTGTCAAAACGCGTGGCACGCGACTCCGGTTCACGGCATTGTTTTCCGTCCGTGCAATCGGTCGTCGTAGCATTGCCGGAGTTTTCTAGAAGTGGCGGCGCGGTAGCGGCAGCGACGTCCGTAAGAAACATTGCAAGCTGCGGTTCCGTAGGCAGTTCAACTTTAGGTCGCGCGTCAGCCAAAACCTCAAAATCAGGCTCGAGCTGTTCACGCAAGCAAAGGCGAAGTGCCGAAACGTCTTGCATGCCCTTTGCACGCTTGAAAATATGGCGAAGCCAGGCTGGCGTGACGGTAACAGAAATTCGCTGCGACAAAGTGTCAATTTCACATTCAGAAAGCATATATTCAAAAGCGAGTGCCTGGACTTCGTCCTGCATGACGGCAAGCAAAGCCTTGGAATCGTCATCCAGCACTCTATCGGCCATAGTTTTGGCTGCGGCGGAACCAGCGGTACCTACGCCAAAAGCACCAAGTATACCACCGGCAATACCACCAGCAGCGGTGCCGACAACCGGAACAATACTGCCGACGGCGGCACCAACCGCCGACCCACCAAGCCACCCAGCAGACCCCGCAACGATCCCTGCGCTACTGACGGTGAAGTTTTTTGAAAACTGCCTCCAGGAGATCGAGCGATCAAACGCCGCTCGGTAGAAGTCGGGACCAGCGGTGGCAACAGTTGCCACCGTCGCGGTAACGGCGTTACCCCGGAGCAGCTTTGATACATGATTGACGGCTGCGGCCCCGTAAACCGCGCGCCCAAGAGAACCCGTCGCAACTCGCTGGACCGCAGCCCGGCCGATCGCCGAACCGGAAATCACCTTTACGCCGTTGCGAATCGAGACGACACCGACCGCAGCAACCCTGGTACGCAATAGCTGGGCGCTAATCACTCCGGTCAAGAGTGCTGTGCCGCTAGCAGCAAACGACTTCTGCGCAGCTGTCTTTGCAGCATCGCCAATGCTCTGACTACGCCAGTAGTCGTTAGCAAACGAAATCGTGAACGAAATGGCGAAGACGCAAGATGACGTGACGGCTTGCGACTTTGCGTCGAAGGCAAGCGAATCAATGTTACCGGAACGTGCAATATTCCGCGCTTGCTTGTAAGTGACGGTTCCCCTGTGGACAATCTTCTCAGCATCAGCTGGATCGTGAAAACCGGGCACTTTCCCGGCGACAATCCGCTCTCGCATAAGTGCGACGCAAGCATCGTACTGGTCTTTCGGTACTTCGAGTACTTGTTGGGCGTATTTATACAGTCCAGAGCTAGATTCAAATGCTGATGCAACAGTCTTCGCTGCTGACTGGTAGTACTTTGACTGTATCCTGAGGCCGTCAACAATTCGGTCAGCACCATTTGCTTCGTTGTTGATGCCGATGATTTCGGCTCGCTTTCCTCGGAAAGCGTCAGCAAGATTGTTGGCGTCTTCTGCCGAAAATCCGTGGCCTCCCTTTGTGTGATACTTTGCAATCTGTGACCTCTCTAGCGACTGAGTGATTGCTGGTGCAGCAAATACGTCGACCGAAGGCTTGCGTTCGTCGCTTTCAGATTGCGTCAATTCCGCACCTTGCAGGTTTGGGGGCTTCAGTCGAATAACGTAGAGGTCACCGGGAATGCGGACCAAATCGAAAGAGTTGAAACCGCGTTTGACGTTAATGACCCGGACAAGTTTGAATTGTCGCGAGAGCAGCATTCTCCGGTGCACCGCCGTTGTTCGTAGCGTACCCTGGATCAAGCGCGTAGCAACACGCCACATACGGACGACGATACCGCAATCGTATCGAGTCTCCAGTCCAGAAGCAAGCAATTTCGGGCGTCGGATTTCAGGCGTTGGAAATCAGCAGCATTGGATGCGGGCGTCGGGAATTGCGGGCGCTGGAATCAGACGCCGGAAATCTCGGGCGTTTGACGATGCAGCTTGCGGTTCAGTTCGGTCACCAGCGTCTACGAACGTCAGCCGTAACCGGGTCGCGTCGTGAGAGTTAGCCATTGCCAAAACGCGTGACACGCGACTCCGGTTCACGGCATTGTTATTCGCCATCCCTAGCTGGAGGTCTTTGGTAGAACGTGATCTGATATTCGACGAGATCATCACCGCAGTCTTCTGAGAAATCCACGACAATGTCATGATTAGGAAAGTCCAGATTAAGCTTGGCGGACCACATCCGTTTAATTTGACGACCAAGATAGACGATTTGATCACGCGTTGGAACTCTTTCGACATTTGCAAACAGGTCAAGAATATGAACGTGATTGAGCAATACTTCAATCGACGTTCTATTGTCATTTGTCACGGCTTTCCAGTCCGCATAGTTCTTTGCGTCTGGAATGCCGTAAAGAATGCAGCCATCGTGCTCAACGAATGTTGGCCAAAAAAAGTTTGCGAACGCGATTGCGAGTTCGTAGTTCCCAAGGCAAGACAGGTACCCATCGAGATCAATTCCGAGCCCATTGTTCCACTGCTGCAGTTCGGGAATTAGATCGTCGGGCTTGGTTTCCATTGGGATTCAATGCAAGTGCAATTCAGGAAGGTTGATTTGAGTCGAATAACGCCTGAGGTCACGGGGTAACGTGGCACCGCAGCGGAGGCGGTAAAATGGCGAAGCCATACCGCCGTAGTGGAGGTGACGCGTTACTCCCGTGCACCGCTTTGTTCGTAGCGTACCCTGGATCCCGCGCGTAGCGACACGCTACACACCGTTGGCGATACCACAGTCGTATCGAATCGCCAATCCAGACGCAAGCAATTTCAGGCGTTGGAAATCACGGGCTCATCGCATTGCAGCTTGCGGTTCAGTGCGGTCACCGGCTTCTGCGAACGATGGAATTTTACAATCGATCAGCTTACAGCAAGCATTGCACTAATCCAGGGCAGCGTTACACGCTGGACAGACCGGTAGTTCAGACGCGAGTGATTCACCGCAATGGTAGCAGAACAGGTCAGTGATGCACGACTGCTGCGCCGAGTCGTCTCTGGCACCGGCCTGCCACTTTACGATTAATTGGCGGACGTTCTCTGCTTCAAAGTTGGCAGCGAGGACTTCGTGATGTGTCTCGAACATCGGGATCGTCTGCGCACATTGAGGGTCCGGGACAGAGACGCGAGCGTCTACACCAGCCGCGCGGAGGTATTCGGCTAGGCGTTCAACGGTCGGGAAATCGAGTCCGCGATAAACAACTGTGGGGTCACTGATAGCCATGGCATGATACGCGTCGTGAGACGCTATTTAGTCTACGAACGCCACCCGTAACCGGGTCGCGTCAAGAAAATTTACCATCGCCAAAACGCTTGACACGCGACTCCGGTTCACGGGATTGTTATCCGCCGGTTTCTCCATGCGGTTCCGCGCTCGGGTTCGTGGGTTTTCCGTTTCGGTTGTATCGCACGCCCATTTCGATGAATATAGTTCGAAGGGGTAGAATCCCCAGCAGCATTATCAATGAAGACAGGCCAAGATAAAGGCGAGTGCTCGGAACGATGGCGGCCACGACGAGCATCGAAATGCACAGCAGGACTGTCCAAATGGTGTGGCGATGCATTTGATTCAATTCGGCACGAACCAAATTGTCGGCACGATAGAGCTGTCCGCGCCGCAGTCGATGTAGCATGAGCAGCAAAAAAATCGCTAACGGAAACGACAACAATATCGCCAACAAAAGTGATCGCTCCATTTTTTCTTCTCCGTGCAACTATTTGAGTCGGATAACGTTACGCATCAGTGGGGACGGGCGAACGACTTGCAAGCAGACGAGAAAACGGTCCACCCGTCCTCCACTGCATGCGATGGTTATCGTCCGCCCGGGGTTTCAGCATCGGGTTCAAACCTGGAAAGGAAGTCGCCATGTAGCGCGGCATCAAATGTCAGCTTATCAGCGTGGAATCGCGTTCCCGATCCGTTGGTTGCATTGAAGTTAGTCAGTTCCATTTTCGTTAGCCTTGGAAATCGCCGAAGTTTGGTTGCATCGAAATCATTGAGTGAATCGTAAGGCAACGAAACTGCCTCGATTTGGAGTGTCGGAAAGACTGTAAGCATGGATGAAGCACCGAATTCAACGCTCCCATTGAGCCGTTCAATTTCGTCAACGATTGCATTTCGGCGGGATTCCTGGATGCGCACCCAAGCAAAAAGCACCGCGAACAAAATGACCGCACACATCAGCGTTCGCAGTGTAAATCTAGAACGGCGTATCGGTGTCTTGCGTCCGGTCATTCGTGAATCCTTTCTTGAGTGCGATAACGTAGAGGTCACCGGGAATGCGGACCAAATCGAAAGAGTTGAAACCGCGATTGATGTTAATGACCCGGGCAAGTTTGAATTGTCACGAGAGCAGCATTCTCCGGTGCACCGCCGTTGTTCGTAGCGTACCCTGGATCAAGCGCGTAGCAACACGCCAGATACGGACGACGATACCGCAATCGTATCGAGTCTCCATTCCAGAAGCAAGCAATTTCGGGCGTCGGATTTCAGGCGTTGGAAATCAGCAGCATTGGATGCGGGCGTCGGGAATTGCGGGCGTTGGAATCAGGCGCTGGAAATGACGGGCGTTGGATGTTGCAGCTTACGGTTCAGTGCGGTCACCAGCGTCTACGAACGTCAAGGATCACTGGGGATGCGGACCAAATCGAGAGAGTTGGAATCGCGATTAAAGTCGATGAACCGAAAAAGGTTGAATTGCCGCTAGAGCAGCATTCTCCGGTGTATCCGCATTGTTCGTAGCGCACGCTGGATTACGCGTAGCGACGTGCCAATCACGCTTGGCGATGGCCGCATGATAGCGAAGCGCCAAACGGGACGCAAGCAATTTCAGGCGTTGGATTCAGGCGGCGGACATGGCGGGCGTTGGCGTCAGGCGGTGGAGATCATGGGCGTCGGATTCAGGCGTCGGACTTTGCGGCAGGCAATCCAGTGCGGTCACCTACGCCTACGAACGCCACCGATCACGGGGCGGCGACGAGAAATTTTCAATTGTCAAAAAACGCGACTTCGCCGCTCCCGTGCATCGGAATGGTTATCCGCCGGTTTTGATTCGGTCCGTAATCGCGAGGGAATCATGCAGCACCTAGCGAGGACGTTTCAGCACAACCCCGCCGTTGATTTCGAGGCACAATTCCCACTGCTGTTTACCCAGGTCGTTTAGACCATCCTCAAGTCCGCTGATGATCGCGTCAAGATCCTTTGCGTCGCCCACCAACTTGTTGATGTGAACCACCTTGTATTCCCAGTGGGTCTGTTGCGGAGCAAATGCGTTTTGCGCGGATGTGTCATTCGACAGGAACGCAAGGCAGGAAACAACGGCGAAGAATCCAAGAGCAAGTGCAGCGTTTCGCATTCAAGTATCTTTGTGTTCGAGGCAAGGCGTAGAGATCGTCACAATAGATAGAGTGCGATTTCAGTCGGATAACGTTGGCCATCAGCGGGCCGCGACGAGCGATTCAACCACTGCAAAAAACGTGACACGCGGCTCCGTTGCATGGCTTTGTTATTCGCGGTCCTGGATCGAGCACAACATCGCGTACTGGGATCGACCGAGGTGGGCAGCCGGTCGTCGTTGGAGAACGTAGTATACAGCGTCGTCCACCGACGCTGAAACCCCCATGTAGATCAAATATGCAATCGCGAAAGTCGCAGTTCGACCATGTCCTTGGGCACAATGAATGAAGACCGTACCGTCCAGTTCGGCGATGCACGCCACACGCTCCAATAAAATATCCGTTTGCGAGAAGTGTCCATCCAGGGTTGGGAACGAGATGTAGCCTGACGAGCGAAGCGCGGACGGTTCGTTGAACTCGCATGCCAAATCAACGATGTGTTCAAAGTGCGGAGGTCGTTCGTGCGACAACAGGCGGCGGCCAATAAACACGGTTTCGGTCAGTTGGTTGTACGCTGGTTCGCGAGAGAGATAGCGGACGACGTGCCAAACGAGCGAAAGGTACGCGAGGAATGGAGCGAGCAATATCATCCGCCCCAATGAAAGCGTCCCGCTCGAACGTTTGGCGAAAACCGAAACGTTGACTGTAAGGTATGCAAACGCGACCAAAGCGAACGACAGGGCGGGCCAAAGCAGTAGGTAAAGCCCGCCGCCGTTGCGAATCGCATAGATCGCAATAAGGGCCGCTAAAATCGCAAACGCTGCTCCGTACTTCATGCAGTTCGTGTCTCAATCGAACGCCGAAGGTCACCTGGAATGCGAACCAAATCGAAAGAGTTGGAACCGCGATTGAAGTTAGTGACCCGGACAAAAGTAAAAAGTCGCGAGAGCAGCATTCTCCGGTGCACCGCCGTTGTTCGTAGCGTACCCTGGATCAAACGCGTAGCGACACGCTACATACGGACGACGATACCGCAATCGTATCGAGTCTCCAATCCAGACGCAAGCAATTTCGGGCGTCGGATTTCAGGCGTTGGAAATCAGCAGCATTGGATGCGGGCGTCGGGAATTGCGGGCGATGGAATCAGACGCCAGAAATCTCGGGCGTTGGACGATGCAGCTTGCGGTTCAGTTCGCTCACCAGCGTCTACGAACGTCGCGATTCACCGGGAGTGCGGGCCAAATCGAAAGAGTTGAAATCGCGATTGAAGTTGATGAACCGAAAAAGGTTGAACTGCCGCATGAGCAGCATTCTCCGGTGCAATCGATTGTTCGTAGCGCACCCTGGATTACGCAAGAAGCAGCACGCCAAATACAATTGGCGGTGGCTGTATGATATCGAACAGCCAAACGAGATGCAAACAATTTCAGGCGTTGGACTCCCGTTGTCGGAAATGCGGGGCGTTGGATTCAGACTTCGGAAATTACGGGCGTTTGATTCAGGCGTTGGGCATTGCGGCGAGAGATCCAGTGCGATCATTTCCTCCGGCGAATGCAACTCGTTCACCGGACCTCAGCGAACGACGTGCTCGTAGAACCCACGAGATCAATGGCTCCACGTGCAACGGTTCGCTATTCCTGCTTTGGCAATTTTGCCGCGATGTCGGCAAGGACTGTTGAGGATAGGTGCTCGGAGTGGTCAACAACTGTTATGTTTCTGCCGTGTGCGGCTTGGTATTTCTGGCGATGAGTTTTTAGAACTGTTTTTGAATGGCGGTATCTTGGTTGGTTACTCTGAATAACGCCCTGGGCACCTGCCGCCAATTGCCCTAGATTGAGTTTTCCAAACGTTCCGTTTTTCTTTTCGACGTCTGTGCGTCCGTTGACGTATTTTTCGACAGAAAGGGGGGTGCATTGTTTCGTTGCTTCGGCAATTAGAGCGTCAATGTCGTCTTCTGATTCGTCATTCAGATGCGCAAGATGTTTTGTGTTGAGGTAATGTGACTCCACGTCTACCCCGTCAGTAAGAAAGGGTTCGGCCCCCATCTCTCGCATCTTTGCCATCCACGCATCAGCTTCGGCCTCAGTCAGATAGTCTCTATCGCGATGGACGACGATTTTTGCAGCGGGATTCGACGCTCGGATCAGGTCTAGGAGTGGTCGCAGGTTGTGCGGTGACGTGCAACCGTAATAGGCGAGCACCAACGTATCGTTCATTGGGAAGCCAGATGTTTCCAACAAGATCTCCAGGCTTCGTTTCAGTGCGTCTTCTGTTAGGACAATCGCCCTCGCCTGCGATTTTGAAAGCATCTCTTTAACATCAAGCGCGCCAATGTCCAAAAGCACGGCAAGATCGTGATCCTGCTCGATGGTTTCGACGGTACCGTTTCTAACCCAAAGAAAACTGGCTTGGCCACTTAGTGCATCGACAACGTGCCGGGAGTGAGTTGTCAGAAATACTTGCGTGTCGCGTTCATCTGCTACACGTTGGAGAAGCTTGCACAGCAATCGCTGGTTATTCGGATGGAGGTGCGAGTCAGGCTCATCAAGGACAATTACGGAGGGATGAAAGAAATGAACGTAACCGAGGATTTGAACAGCTTGCAGTACGCCGGTACCGGCCAGTTCAATCGGGACGCGTGCCGTTCCGAAATCAGCGAATACCATGACGTGCTCGTCAGTTTCGGGCGCAAACACGACGGATATTGTGACACCGTCGAATAATTGATTGAAGTCATGCATGAACTCATCCCATGCATCAGTCTCTTCTGACAATCTCTTCAAAATGTTCCTAAGCACTAAGTTCGCATCACCTCTGGCAATCGTTCGGAGCAAAACGCCATCGGAAATATACGTTTCATTCCGGGAAATTCCCGCCAATCCAGGTGAGTAAATAGTGAACGGGTGTTTGAGGCTACCAAGGGTCTTGGCCGCTGGAACATTGGCAACCTGAACGTGAATATTGCCGTTCCTTCCTCGACGAATCTCGATAACAATCTGTGGGCCGTCTGAGAGCGTCAAGGTAAGCTCAATTGCCGTTTTAGGTGATTCCAGCAACTTGCCGCCCGCACCGAGTGCATAAAGATCGACGCAGGGTGAATAGAGCAATTGTGTTGGACTCAGGCTGAGAGCAACTGTGTCATTATTGCCCCATCTTTCCGCCAGGTCGATCGCCTGAAGAATCGCGATGCCGAAATGGAGGAGCTGCGCTAACGAGCTCTTTCCCGAATTGTTTGCGCCGATAAACACATTGATCGAACCTACGTCGAAAGGAGCATCGTCTATCCCTTTGAAACGCTTAACGTGGATCGATCGTAGATTTGCAGGCATGTTTTACCTCTGAGGAACGCTATAATTCACGCGGCCAAGCCGTGAAAAGTTGGAATTGACAAAATGCGTCCCCCCCCCCCCCCGGCTCCTACGCAATTCGTTGTTCGTCGGCGCACGCCGGACCAATCGCGTCGCAACGCATCGTTACGGCTATCAGTGGCCGTATGATATCGAAATGCCAAACGGGACGCAAGCAATTCCGGGCGTTGGACTTCAAGCGTCGGGAATGGCGGATGTCGCAGGCGTTGGACATTGCGGCGTGCAATCCAGTGCGGTCACCCTCGTCTACGAACGTCACCGATCACGGGGCGGCGACGAGAGATTCGGAATTGATGAAAAACGCGACTTCGCCGCTCCCGTGCATCGGAATCGTTATCCGTTTTCGTCCTTGGAAGTTGGATTCGGAGCAAGGGGTTCAGCAAGCCATTGTAGCAATGCGCCACCCTCGTAAGTCTCGATGCTGACGGCATCGAATCGGCGCAGTTGGTCGATTGAAGCGTCGCAGCCATCACGTTCGGACGTTTCGATGATGGCCGAAACGAATTGTTTCATCGCGCCGGAATAGCGGATGGAGTCGTCAAACGATGTCGTCAGAACGCAGTAGGCCGCGACGATTCCGCTTGCGGCCACAGCGAAAAGCGGTGCGGTGATACGTCGAAGCAAAGGCGTTTCGGTAGCCTCGCCAACAATCCACCCGATTGCGAGCAGCGTTGTAACGAGCAGGAATAGAATCGGTTGCACGAGCATGACGTTTCAAGGAGTCGGGGGCGTTTCAGTCGGATAACGAAACGAATTGCGATCCATCCGCATGACAGGCGAGAAAAAACTCAACTTCTCAGTTGAGCTAAAACGCCTGTCCTGCGGATAGATCGTGCGTTGAAGTTTGTCGAGCCGTGGTGCCGAGCACTGGCTTGGAACTCAACGCCAGC
>Ga0163215_101539_pt1 | contig 12369 bp, 7 predicted proteins | sample SynspAceP_FD_185934 | JGI IMG/M metagenome (GOLD analysis project Ga0163215, IMG submission 185934) | Saline lake microbial communities from Ace Lake in Antarctica - Synechococcus sp. Ace-P (Hybrid Assembly) | ecosystem: Environmental > Aquatic > Non-marine Saline and Alkaline > Saline | place... | reverse complement strand
ACGCCAAACGCCAAACGCCAACCGCCAACCGCCAACCGCCAAACGCCAACCGCCAAACGCCAACCGCCAACCGCCAACCGCCAACCGCCAACCGCCAATCGCCAAACGCCAAACGCCAAACGCCAATCGCCAATCGCCAAACGCCAAACGCCAAACGCCAATCGCCAATCGCCAAACGCCAACAGCCAACCGCCAACCGCCAATCGGCGGCCCGTAAGGTAACGCCTATTGACCTTTGCGGAAAACGCGTAGGACCGACGCGAGTACCGTGACGATGCCAACGAGCGGCAGGATCGCAATGATCAGTTTCGGTTGAGCCGTCACGACGACGACCGAAACCACACCGAGCACGGCCAAACCGGGCGGCAACCAACGGGCGGGCCGGCGGAGTGAATCCCACGCCAGCCAGAGTGCGGCGAACACCATGCCGATGCGAGTCAACGCGGACACCAGGAAAACGCTAGTCGATTCCGATCCGGTCCATTCGGCGACCAGCCCGGTCCAGTGAGCCGCGACAGCCGTCGAGAGCAGAACCGCCGCGACGCCGCCGCACCAACGCCGCCGCGACACGCCCCCGTTGCTCTCGACCGGTTGGGAAGCTGGCGACTGCGATCCCCTCGCTTGGGGAGAATCGATCGACGACCGATCCCCCGAATTTCCTTTTCGGAATTCCGCAGCGCTTGAAAGGATCATTTTCAAAAATAGCTTCTGATAATTCGGCATTGCCGCCTCGCAGGGCTGTTCGGAACGACGGTGCAAGTGGATTATACTAGCCCGCTGCATGCTACCCACCACGACCAAGTTTTCACGTTCGTAGTTCTATGAATTTTCCGTTTCGGCATCTTTTCCCAATCACTCGGGTTGGAAGTACCCACCGGATCGCCATGACACAGGCGATTGCGACGCTCGTCGCGGCGGCTTGTTTGTCGCAGGTTTTCTCGTCGCCGACCACCGTGTTGGCGGACGACCCAACCATCGCGGCCTCGGTGATCGAGCCGAAAACTCCTCCGGCGACCGAGCCGAAATCGGACGTAAAACCGGAAACCAAACCCGCCGCCCCGCAACGCCGTCCTCTCTTTGACGGCAAATCGCTCGCCGGGTGGACCAATCCCTACGAATGGGGCAAAGTCAAGGTGGTTGAGGGCGAAGTGCATTTGACCGGCGATCGCAAGTTCTTTCTCGTCACCGAAAAAGTCTTTCACGATTATGAGTTCGAAGGCGAAATTAAATTGCCCGACGGGAATTCCAACAGCGGTTTCATGGCTCGCGGCCAAGTCCAACCGAACCTGGTGTTCGGATATCAAGCCGAAGCGGACCCGACGGAGCGTCGTTGGTCGGGTGGTCTGTACGACGAATCGCGACGGCAATGGTTGAACACGCTGTGGAAACAACCCGACGCTCAAGCCGCGTTCGACCGAAACCGGTGGAACCGCTATCGCATCAAATGCGTGGGCAACCGGTTGCAGTTCTTCGTCAACGATGTACCGACGACCGATTACTTCGACCCGGCCAACTTGAGCGGCCGGATCGGTTTGCAACACCACGGCGAGAAGGGCCAAACCTACCGGTTTCGAAATTTGATCATCCGTGAAATCGGAAAGCACGAGTGGGCGCCGTTATTCAACGCGGACATCGCCAAACAAGAAGTCCCCGAGGGCGAAGTCATCCCGGGTTGGAAAACGATCGGCGGCGGGACGTGGACAGTGGCGGACGGATTACTGCAAGGCCGCGCGAGCCTCGAAGCGAACGAGCCGAACGGTTTTTTGTACTCGACGAAGCAATACGCCAACGCGACGTTCCGGATCGTATACCGGTTCACCGAAGGCGATAGCGGGTTCTACGTCCGCAGCAAAATCACGCAAGCCAATCCGTTCGTCGCGGGTGTGCAATGCGAAGTCGACGATTCCGATTCGGTCGGCGGGTTGTACCAAACCGGTGGCAAGGGATGGCTCGCCAAACCGCTGCACTATCTCGACGACCGGTTCCCGCCGGACCGCCGCGATGTGATTCGGTTCCGGTGGGATCAAGCCCGTCGGGGCGTGGCACTCGATGACATCAAAACGAAATCACCGGCGAGTGAACCTGCGGCAACCGAGTCGAGCGAACCGCCCTGGCAAACGATGGTGATCAACGTCGAAGGCAAACGGGTCGTGACCCACCTCAACGATTGCTTAGCCGCAGATTACGTGGTCGATGATTTACCCGCATCCGGTGTGATCGCGTTGCAATTGCACGGCAACCAAAATTTACAAATCGATTTCCAGAGCATCGAGATCCTCCGTCCGATGGGATTGTAGGACCATTGTCCCAATTGTCCCCCGCAGCCGCCAGGCTTGCGCGACGATAAGCGAGTCATCACCACGTGGCAGCGTCTCTCCGAGACGCTGAAGTGTGCGAGTCTCAGAGAGACTCGCCTACGTGAGGTTCTGCCGAGACGAACTCAGCCAAACCGGATGACGATTTCCTTCGGTGCGGACTTCGCTTTCTTGCTCGCTCGCGTCTTAGCGGGCTTTTTCGTGGCTTTCTTTTTGGTGTTTGATTTCGGTGCAGCACTCGTTTTCTTGACGCGTTTCACTGCTGTCTTCTTGACTGCTGTTTTCTTGACTGCTGCCTTCTTGACTGCTGTCTTCTTGACCACCTTCTTTTTCGCTGCCTTCTTCTTAGCCGCTTTCTTTTTAACAGCCTTCTTCTTCACCACTTTCTTCGCGACCGCTGTCACCGACGATTCGGATTCGCCTGCCATTTCGATACCGAACATGGCCCCGAGGTCCTCACCGACGAAATCGGCACCACCATCGCCACCATCGAGACCCATCGCCGAGGTCGCATTCTCAGCCGTGATGGCTTGGGAGATCAATTCGTTCTGATCGACGCCGCGGAGCAAGAACAGCAACTCCGGGGCGGTGTCGAGTCGGTGCCCGACGCCGTACAGCGTCGCGGCGAGGTGTTTGCAGAGGTACGCACCGTCGGGGCAACTGCATCGTAGTTTGATCTCTTTGCCCGAGGGGAACATGCCCGACGTGGGTTCCGTGATCCGGCGGATGACCTCGTCGCCGAGTTTGCCTCGCATCAGGTCCATGAGCGAGTGGATCGAGGTGCTGCAATCGCGGCAGATTGATTTCCACGTTGCCGCAGGCAAGGCATCGATCGTGATCGTGATGTCATACAACGACGATCCACAAACCATCGCAGTGATCTTGCCCTTGGTGATCCGCAGGTCCGCGATGCTGCCATTGCGAGCGTAGGTGCGACCGCGAGGCAAACGGTTCGCGTAGTCGCTGTATTTTTCTAAATGCTGGCACCAACTGTTCCCCCAAAACGTGGTCGTGATCTTGCGGGCTTTGATCTCGATCCCTTGCAGCGATTCACCCTTCTCCATCCGCTTGAGAGCCTTCTTCATGCCATTCGCACGCCGCCTGGCAACCGGTACGTAAGGAGCGAAACCGTAACTCGACCAACGCATAGGAGGAACAACAAGTGAGTGGGATGACGAAAAAGACAAGCAAGAGTCGTCTAACCTACCCTTTCGCATTCATCACAACAATCGCGACGATTGTCGACCGGTTCTGCGAACCATTGTCGCTCGGTTCTCCGAACCGATTGCGTACGGAGTGGCGCGTGGAACGTTGTCGGCTCGGAGAGCCGAACGACATTCTCAGGACCGATTGCGCATGGAGCGGTGTTGGCTTACGGGGGCGAGGCTCGATCTAATCCTTCGCCTTCGTCAGATCGATCGAAACAAAATCAATCAATTGATCGTTGGTCATCTCGGTCAGTTGGACTTCATCCTTCCCGTCGCCTCCGAACAACTCGCGGCTGAGTTTCTTCTTATCGCGGATCATGTCATCGATCTTCTCTTCCAGGGTGCCGCGACAAACGAACTTATGCACGAGCACGTTGCGTTTCTGTCCGATTCGGAACGCCCGGTCGGTCGCTTGATCCTCCACCGCCGGGTTCCACCAGCGGTCGAAATGGACGACGTGCGACGCCTCGGTGAGATTCAACCCCGTGCCTCCCGCCTTGACCGAAATCACAAAAAACGGCGGCCCGCTCTCCTCTTGGAATTGCTTCACGAACTGCGACCGTTTCTTTGTCGGTGTCTTCCCAGTCAAAACCAACCCCTCGCGACCGAACACACCGGCAAGAAACTCGGCGATCGGGCCACACATGGATTGGAACTGCGTGAAGACGAGCATCTTTTCTTGTTTCTCGATCAACGTTTCGGCGATCGATTCCAAGCGTGAGTACTTGCCCGATGCGTCGGATTTGAATTCCGATTGTTTTAGATGCAGCGCCGGGTGATTGCAAATTTGTTTGAGCTGCATCAACGTGCTCAACACCATCCCACGGCGTTGGATCCCTGTTGCGACTTCGAGGGCGTGTTTCAAGTCGTCGGTAACGGCCGAGTACAACGTGGCCTGCGATTGCGTCAGTCCACAATCGACTCGCATTTCGGTTTTCTGGGGCAGGTCGGGCACGATCCGTGGATCAGTTTTCATCCGCCGCAACACGTAGGGGCTGATCAGACGCCGGACGCTGGCGAGCCGGTTCGAGCGATCGGATTCGTCTTTCGCATTGACGAACTTTTTGAACTGGGACGCGTTGCCGAGCAATCCTGGGGAGCAGAAATCGAACAACGACCACAGATCACCGAGATGATTTTCAACCGGCGTGCCTGATAACAGAATACGACCGCGAGCGGGGATCTTTTTGATCGCTTTGGTTTGGGCGGCGCCCGAGTTCTTGATCGCCTGGGCTTCGTCGAGGATGACGAGGTCCCAATCCATTTCGGCGAGCCAACTTTGGCGGCGGGCGAGTCCGTAGGTGGTCGCGACGAGGTCGTAACCGGCGAGTTGTTTATTGGGATCGTCGGCGATGCGTTTCAGGTCGGCTGCGTCCATGCTGCTGCGGTGGGCGATCAGCATTTTCAAATCCGGCGCGAACCGTTCGACTTCGCGTTGCCAGTTACCGAGCAACGACGTGGGGAGGATCAACAGGCTGGGGTTTCTTTTCGTTTGCGTGCTATCTTTCGACCCTTTCTTCGATTTCGAATCCGCCGGGTATTTCAGTTGCAAGAGCAGCGAGATGACTTGGATTGTTTTCCCCAGGCCCATGTCATCGGCGAGGCAGACGCCGAGGCCGAGTTGGGTGGCGAAGTACAACCACGCGACGCCGTCGGATTGGTACGGACGCAGCGTCGCGTCGAGCCGGTTGCCGGGATCGATGTCGACGTTGCCGGACGGGTCACGCAAGGCCGCGAGTGTTTCGCTCAGCCATTCGCCCGGTTCGATGCGTGTCCAGGCGGCGACGTCGTCACCGAGATCGCGGCCGGTGATCGAAGCGCCGGCGAGCATCCTCATGCCTTCGAGGAACCCGACGCCGGAGGCATGGGCGTCGCGGAGTTCTTCCATTTGTTTCATTGCCGATTGGAAATGTTCGGCGTCGACTTGCACCCATTTGCCACGCAGCAACGTCATGCCTTCGCGAGCGGCGAGCAGTTGTTGCAATTCGTCGGCGTCGAGCGTTTCCCCGTTGATCGTGACGCCGACCTTGAGGTCGAGGGCGTCGCCGCCGAGGATCGATTGTTTTTTACTGCCGACTTTCACGGTGACTTGCGGGCGTGGTGGACGTGACGCGTTCCACCAATCGGGGATGCGAACGATGACGCCGCTCTCCTCGAGCTTCGGGACCGAGGAGAAGAACTCGAACGCTTGGCCGATGCCCCACGCCTGCGGTGAAAACAGGGCTTTGGATTCCAGCAGTTTCGCGACCGGCGGACAGGACTCGGCGGCGCGGGCGACGGGGGTGAGCAACGCGTCGAGTTGTTTCGAATCGCCTGCTGCGATCGATTGCTTGAGAGCTTCAGAAAGCGGGATGTGGCGTGGTGTTCCGCCAGCGGATTCGGTTTGCGTGAACGTGGCGAGGAAGGCGAACGGGCGTTCGGGGTTCTTTTTATTTTCGGCGAGATGGAAGGTGACACGGCCGAGCAGGTTCCATTGGGCGCGCAGCGATTGCAGGTACGCAGTCAAACCGCCTTTGCGTTTCTTGGCGGCAGCAGCGGTGTGTTCGTCGAGCTGGGTCCAGAGCGATCGCATGACGTCGGCGGTGGCGTATTCGAGGCCCAGCATCGGGGGTGCGGAGGCGAGAATTTCGTCGATCGTGTCATTGCCCGGCGGTTCGGAAGCCTGCCACTGGGTCGTGCCGGAGGTATTGCCTCGTCGGAGGGCAGAGAAATACCGGTTCGCGAACCCACGCCAAAATTCGATTGACGCGGGCAGCGGGCCGTCGGATTTCGCGGACACGAGTGTGGCCAGTCCCGCAGCGGTGGATTTTTCGAATGCTGCAACCAACACAGCGGGCGATTCGGAAGTGGTCCCGAACGCGGTGTCGCCGGGAGCGGCCGTGACGATGCGGAGTTGGCCGGTCGGGGTGACCGCAATTTGGTGGGCTGGCATGGAGGGCTAGAGAAGAGGAGTGGTAGCCTGACTCTTTGAGTCGGGCATGAAAACGGCAATAACGCTCGACTCAAAGAGTCAAGCTACGTTCGAGTCGGGCATGAAAACGCCAACAATACTCGACTCAAAGAGTCAAGCTACGTTCGAGTCGGGCATGAAAACGGCAATAACGCTCGACTCAAAGAGTCAAGCTAGGCAAAAGCGCAACTTCCAAACGAACGCGTCGGGTTACAATTTGCGAAAAATTTCAACTAAGAAACTCTCAACCCGTTCGTTGTCCTGTTTGAGCGGATTGGTTTCGCTCCTTTTCTAGTCTTTTCCCTTTCCGAATTGAACCACCATGGCAGCCGATGCGGATTCGGACCCGAGCGAGTTAATTTCGCGAGCGGTCGACGAGCACCAGCGGAGTTTGCTGGCGTATGCGGCGGGCTTGTTCCGTGCCTCGTCGTCAAAAAACGAATCCGCGAAAGAGGCGGCCCAAGACGCGGTGCAGGAAACTTTCCTGCGTTTGTGTCGCAAGGCTCGTGAGGTCGCCGGCAGTGACGAGCCGCCGACGCTCGCCGAATTCGCCGCTCGTCTAACGCCATGGTTGTTCACCGTCTGCCGAAATCGAGTGATTGACATGCAACGAAAACGAAAGCCGCAGAGTTTTGCGGTCCGGGAGCGAGCCGATGGTTCGCTCGCCGAGGATGCCGAAACCCTCGTGATGGACTCGGGACCGACGCCGGAGGATGTGGCGGTCGCGGGTGAGGAACATCGCCGCGTCGCGGAATCAATCGACGAATTGACGCCGAGGCAACGTGAGATTCTGCAACTGCGAATGCAGGCGGGATTGAGTTACCGCGAGATCGCCGAGGTGACGGGGCTGACGACGACAAACGTGGGCTTTCATTTGCACCAAGCGGTCGCGTCGTTGAAGAAACAACTCAACGAAACAAGTCTCCCCTCTCCCCCGCGTTTCGCGGGGGAGAGGGGTCGGGGGTGAGGGGGCCTTCCGGACTAAAAAGCGCTGGTTGATTCATTCGCTCTTTTGAGGATGGAAGCCCCTCACTCCCAGCCCCTCACACCGAGGCGGGGAGAGGGGTGCCAGGATCATTACGCAAATGCAAGTCACCGGCAGAACTGTTGAATACCGACCCATGTTCGATCCGGGGGATGCCGGATCGGCGCCGAAGCGGCTTGATCCGGCCGACGTCGCTCCACAAAACACCATTAAAATATTTTTCAAAGAGAGATAACCATGTCCAATCTAGAAACCTGGGGTGACGAGCGCATCACGGCTTACGTGATGAACGAGCTGTCGCCCGACGAGAAGACGCAGTTCGAAAACGAACTCGAAGAGAACAACGAACTCGCCGTTGCGGTTACGGAGGCTCGCGCGGTCACTGACCGGCTCAATGAGTTCTACGCGGCGATGCCGGCGGCGACGTTGGATGAAAACCGTCGTGAGGAGATCACGAACGCGGCTGTTGCGAATGAAACGTTTCGTCCGGACTCCGGTGCAGCGTCGGGTTTATCGTCAGCCTCTTCTCGGAAACGGTTCGCGTTGTGGGCGATCGCGGCATCGGTTCTGTTCCTCGGTTTGGCGTTGCCGGCGATGATGAATCCACCGGGGATGCAAACGGCGATGACGAATGAAAAGGATTCGCAAGCGGAGGTGGCAATGCGAACGACGGAGTCTGCCGATGCGCGGCTCGATGAGAGTCCTGCTGTCGAAGACGAGGAGTTGTCGATGCCCTCTGGCAGTGAGAGCGTTGTTTTGAGCAGCCCGGATGACGCAGGCATGAGTCAAACGATCGGGCTGGATGTTGGAGGTTCGTTGGATGATTTCACCCCGGATTTGGAGATTTCCTTGTCCGACGATCGTGAGGCGAAGGCGGCTCCTTTTTCAACAATTGCTCCGACCGAGAGTGCTCCGACGGGAAACACGGTTATTCCTGGTTTGATGTCGGATCGCGAGGCAACGCGTTCACCACGGAGACGGGGAATGGGGATGGACATGGAGATGGGAATGGGAATGGACGGGGATATGGGAATGGATATGGAGATGGATATGGACATGATGGGCATGGAGGCCGATTCGAGTACAAGCGGAACTGGCATGAGTAAATCAACTGAGATTCCGACGACTCCCCAACTCGTTGTGCCCGGTGATTATGGGCTGCGACCTGAGGGGCCCATGATCGATCGCTTCAGCCTCGAAAAGAGCCGGCGACGGTTGGATCGGTCTCAACTGCTGGAGACAAAACCAGGAATGGCGGAAGCACCTGATATTAAAGTTGTCAAAAATGTCACCGATTTGCTTCCCGATCTGCTTTCAGTCCTTGAATCTGACGAAGGCACTCGTCCCCGCACCTCGGGCGACAAGTTCTCCCCCATCACCGAGAACGAGTTCCAACGGGTTTCGGAACACCCGCTCAGCACTCTCTCAATCGATGTCGACACGGCGAGCTATTCGAAAGTCCGTAGCTATTTAAAACGCAACCAATTACCGCGTCCGGATTCGGTTCGGATCGAAGAGATGATTAATTACTTTGACTATGACTATGCCGACCCAGTCGCGACCGACGGGGAAGGTGAAAACAGATCAAGTGATCCGTTTGCCGCCGCGATCGACGCGGTTGTCTGTCCGTGGGAAACCAACCACCGGCTCGTTCGTGTGGGTTTGCAAGCGAAAGAGTTGACTAAGAAGGAACGGCCCCGGTGCAATCTCGTGTTCTTGATCGACACGAGTGGTTCGATGAGTTCGGCAGACAAACTGCCGTTGGTGATTGAAGGGATGAAGTTGTTGTTGAAACAACTTCGCAAGGATGACCGTGTCGCGATCGTGGTCTATGCCGGGTCAGCGGGCTTGGTGCTCGATTCCACACCCGTGAAACAACGCAAGAAGATTGTTCGGGCGCTCGGGGAGTTGAAATCCGGCGGCAGTACGAACGGTGGGGCGGGGTTGCAACTCGCCTACGAGACCGCTCGGGAGAATTTCATGGATGACGGTGTGAACCGGGTGATCTTGTGCAGCGACGGTGATTTCAACGTCGGCATGACGGGCACGGACGCGTTGGTGCGTGAAGCGAAATCGCAAGCCAAATCGGGCGTCGATTTGACGGTGCTGGGGTTTGGCATGGGCAACCATAATGACGCGATGATGGAACAAATTTCTAATGACGCCGAGGGGAACTACGCGTTCGTCGATTCGATCGCGGAGGCTCGCAAGGTGTTGTCGGATCAGTTGACGGGGACACTCGTGACGGTGGCCAAGGACGTGAAGATTCAAATCGAGTTCAATCCGGCGATGGTGTCGGCGTACCGTTTGATCGGGTACGAGAATCGGTTGCTGGCCAAGGAGGATTTCAACGATGACACGAAGGACGCCGGCGAGATCGGGGCAGGGCACCGGGTGACGGCGTTGTACGAGGTCGTGCCGAAGGGCGTCGACTCAGCCGCGTTGTCGTCGGTGGATCCGTTGAAGTATCAACCGAAACCCGACGAAGAACCGAAGCAGCAGGATGCCGATGAGACAGCCGGTTCGACGGAAGTCTTGACGTTGAAATTGCGATTCAAATCGCCGCAAGGGGACACGAGCGTGTTAATGACGCGGGTGCTCGCCGATTCGCAAACTCCGTTCGCGGAGGCGGATTTGGATTTCCGGTTCGCGGCGGCGGTGGCCGGATTCGCGATGCAATTGCGAGGCAGCGAGTTCGCCGGCTCGTGGACGCTCGACAACGTTATCGAGGTCGCCAAATCGGCCACCGGCGAAGACCCGCACGGATTGCGTGCCGAGTTCACTGAAATGGTTCGCAAGGCCGGTGAGCTCAAGTAGGCCGGAGCAAGCCGTTTCGGCGCCGGTCCGGCAATCCCCGGGATCGAGCATCGGTTGACGATGAACTGTTCTTTTACGAAAAAAGCCCATCCGGTTTTCGCCGGATGGGCTTTTTGGTTGGACGCTTGCGTCGTCCGTTTCTTAACGCACGATGCTCTCGGTGTCGGTGTCGATCTTCTCGGCGATCGATGCGGCAGCCTCGTTCACCGATTCCCCGGCGGCGATCTCGTCACCGGCGACTTGGACAGCCTCTTGGGCGGCCAAAATTTCATCGACCGTCTGCTTTTGCCATTGGTTGATAGCGGTCAGCATTGCGGAGATCGACAACTCGGCGACTGATTCGAATGCCTCCGTTTCGACGCTCGAATTGGCAAGTGGCGTTTCCGTTTCGTTCGATGCAATTTGCTCGCTCGGTTCCGCGTTGGGAACTTCATCAGCAACCGGAGCCGGGATGATCTCGCCGTCGATTTCCATGGTCTCGATTTCGGCGACAGCGATTTGCGTTTCGGCGGCTTCGGTTGCGTCCAAAGTGCTGGATGCCGGGGCCGGTGCGAGTGACGCAAACCAATCGCCGAAGGATTCGCCGAGGGACGCGAACGTGAGGTCGGCGACCCGCGTTCGTTCGATCAGGTCCGAGACGTCGTGAATGGCCTCGTCGAGTAGGCATTCGGGCGACGCAGCGACTTGGACGACCGATTCTGCAACAACGTCAGTTTCCACAGCCTCATCGGCCAGTTCGGCTTCCGCGGCGCGGACCCAATCCGTGAGCGATGGAATCGTGACGTAGTTCTTCGGCGTCCGCGGTGTCACTGTCGTCAGCGGAAGGTACTCGAGTTCGAGATCGCGGCTGGCGATGTCGTAGGGCGAGTAGGCTTCGGCGATCGTGGCGATGACGGGTGCGGAGCCGACGAGTGCGGCGATCGAGACGTCGGACACTTCGCTGATCGAGCCCGTACTGATCGAGCCCGTATCGGCGTCGATCGGTTCACTCGCAGCGAGTTCGGCGATGTCAGCTTGGACGACTTCGGCGCAGGCGATTTCTGCGGTGTCATCGGACTCGAACGATTGCGTTGCGGTGTCGAACCACCAGCAGTTCAACCCGCCAGCGCCAGCGAGTTGGAGGTCGGTTGGTGCGACGTCGAGGGCGTCCGGTTCGATCGGCTGGACGGCGACTTCAACGACCTCAACTACCTCGGCGACTTCAACTGCCCCGGCGACCTCGACGAGTTCAACTACTTCGGCGACTTCAACTGCCTCGGCGAGTTCAACTGCCCCGGCGACTTCAACTACTTCGGCGACTTCAACTACCTCGGCGACTTCGACTGCCTCGGCGAGTTCAACTACTTCGGCGACTTCAACTACCTCGGCGACTTCAACTGCCTCGGCGACTTCGACTGCCACGGCGATTTCAACTGCCCCAGCGACTTCGACTGCTTCAACTACCTCGGTGACTTCGACTACCTCGGCGAGTTCAACTGCCTCGGCGACTTCAACTGCCTCGACGACTTCAACTGCCTCGGCGACTTCGACTGCCTCGGCGACTTCGACTGCCTCGGCGACTTCGACTACCTCGGCGACTTCAACTGCCTCGGCGACTTCGACTGCCTCGGCGACTTCGACTGCCTCGGTGATTTCGACTGCCTCGGTGATTTCGACTGCCTCGGCGATTTCGACTGCCTCGGCGATTTCGACTGCCTCGGCGATTTCGACTGCCTCAGCGAGTTCAACTACCTCGGCGATTTCGACTGCCTCGGCGACTTCGACTGCCTCGGCGATTTCGACTGCCTCGGCGATTTCGACTGCCTCGGCGATTTCGACTGCCTCGGCGATTTCGACTGCCTCGGCGACTTCGACTGCCTCAGCGAGTTCAACTGCCTCGGCGATTTCGACTGCCTCGGCGACTTCGACTGCCTCGGCGCTTTCGACTGCCTCGGCGACTTCGACTGCCTCGGCGATTTCGACTGCCTCGGCGACTTCGACTGCCTCGGCGATTTCGACTGCCTCGGCGATTTCGACTGCCTCGGCGATTTCGACTGCCTCGGCGATTTCGACTGCCTCGGCGACTTCGACTGCCTCAGCGAGTTCAACTACCTC
>Ga0163215_101536_pt1 | contig 12432 bp, 15 predicted proteins | sample SynspAceP_FD_185934 | JGI IMG/M metagenome (GOLD analysis project Ga0163215, IMG submission 185934) | Saline lake microbial communities from Ace Lake in Antarctica - Synechococcus sp. Ace-P (Hybrid Assembly) | ecosystem: Environmental > Aquatic > Non-marine Saline and Alkaline > Saline | place... | reverse complement strand
GCTGACCGAGAAGTGCCGGCGGCAAACAAATCATTGGACTTTGAGTCCCAAAAAAACTACCCTATCGGTAGTGCCGCTATCGGTCTGCGCGCATCGTAAATTTCTAGTTTGACCATGACAGTGCTTATTCTCTCTCAGTCCGGTGCAGTGGTTGGTTCACTCGTCATTGCGTCCTTCTCTGACACCTTTGCTTTCTCCGGTCTCCGAGGTTCCACGCCCCGTCCGATCGCAGATCCATTAACCCCCAGCAACTGAACAGTTCGGATGGAATCAAGGCTTTCCGCATTGATCCATTGTGAACTGTCGAAGCATTCAAGGGAAACCTCCTTCGCAAGTCCATGCTTTAACTCTAACTCCGCTAGTTTCTCATTATCGAAAAACAGCGGCACTTCTCGCCCGCTTGAAAATACAAACTGAACACCGGCGACCGGCTCAGTGCCGAGCCAAACAAAGTCCAAGCCGCAACCATACGATTCGCACCAGGGTAACGCATAGATAATTCGAGGATCTTGATCCATCGGATAGGCAACCGAATGCACTGCATCAACAACAAGTTTCCTGCGAAAAGCGAGTTCCTTTAACAGCAGATCTTCGGTTTCCGACTGAACACCGCCAAACGCTTTTAGGGATTGTGTTTTGAGGGCATTGAAGTGATACCTGCGGTGCAAGTTCGCAGCGACTAGAACTGCTATGATCGCACTTACTACAACGAATAGAAAACCAATCTTTCGAAGCATATTAGATCCCCTTCCGACTGCCCATTTCTGACTCGCAGTCAAAGGATTGCTTCGCCTTGTCCTGGCAAGCTTGGAGGTTGTTACTGATCTGTTCCAAAGAGCCACGAGGGTCCGTCGAATCAATATCGCCAGCAGCATCACAGCGATACCACTTCTCATAGCTTTTGTAAGACGGATCAAACAGGAACAGCAGCAGAGATTCAGTGCAGCATTCGCCCTCGACTTTAATCCACATCGTCTGCATGCGACGATTAAGGACGCCACCATTGACTTTGTCCCAAATTTCCCGAATCCACTCGACGGTAGCACCTGCAGATGGGAACGCACCAGCGTCGATCAGTTCCTGAATGGCTTGATTTACCCCACCGGTGCCAGCATTAACTATGTTCAGTATTTTTTGGGCGATCTCGAGTTCGTATATTGTCATGACACCATCCGCCCCCGAGTCTGGGTCACCTCCAGTTCTCTTAGCTTGTAAAGTCATTTGTGTTGCTTTAACGTCTTTTTCATCGTAGACCTCGCATCCGCAATCACTTTCCTCGGAAGATCTTCCGCTGGGATCTAGTAGCCGCGAAGGATTCGGTTGAGTGTATTCGTAGATGTTCCACTTACTTCCGCGATACCCGATGGGGTCTCTGGAGCAAGACTCCAATCGTCGGCGATTGTCGTAAGTGCAAGTCGGTTTGCTAGTGCGTTTTGCGGTGGTTTCGAGGCAGGCTCGGCGCGTGTTGACGCTGAAACTTCTCGCGCGTGCGCGAGTGCGGTTTTTCGTGGTCGGGCGGCGGGTCGTTGATGCGCTTTTCACAGCCTCGATTGTATCCGATGACGCGGCGGCGGGGGGCAAGTACGAAGCCCAGGAAGTTTTTTCTTTAGCTGCCCGATCAGCAGGGACCGAGCAGCTAGAAGCAGCTAAAGAAGAAGTTTGAAAGCGCGATGGCGCGGGCGTGGGCGCTTTGATTTTACGCGGACGCGTTGTCTTCGCCCGGTGAGTCATCGCCGCTGGCTTTCAAGTCGTCGGGGTCGGGTTCTTCTCGGTCGTTGTCGGCGGGGTGGGTCAGTTCGTGGATTTGACGCAGTTTCCGGATGCTGACCTGGGTGTAGATTTCCGTTGTCGTGAGCTTGGCATGGCCCAGCATCGCTTGGATGTAACGGATGTCGGCTCCGTGTTCGAGCATCAGCGTCGCCATCGTATGACGGAACAGATGGCAAGAACCGCGTTTGCCGATGCCGCTATCGTCGATGTAACGACGGACGTATTCGGTGAGGCTGTCGGGGTTGATCGGTTCGCCTTCGTTGGTCAGGAACAGCGTCGGTTTGTTGACGCCCGCGAGCAGTTCGCCGCGAGCGGATTCGATGTAGACGGTGATCCATGACAACGCTCGTTTGCCGATCGGGATGATGCTGTCTTTCTTCCCCTTGCCCAACCGGATCATGATCGTTCGTCGCTCCGCGTCGATGTCATCGAGACGAAGCCCGGCCAGTTCACCGCGTCGGATGCCGGTGCTGTAGAAAGTTTCGAGGATGGCTCTGTCGCGAACGCTAAGAGGTTCGGTGATGTTCGGTGTCCAAGACTTGTTCGGCTTCGTTGGCGGTGAGAACGGCTTTAGGGAGGCGGTGGCCGAGCTTGGGTAGATCGAGTTCACTGGCCGGATTGAAGAGCAAGTAGTTTTTTCGGGCCAGCCATTTGAACCAGGCGCGGAGGCTTGATAGGTGCGCGTGCTGTGACCGGAACGAGAGTGGTTTGTCTTGCTCGGTGCGATGTTGATACAGATGACGTTGGAACCGTTCGAGGATCGGTTTGGTGATTTCATTGGGGCGTAAGATGCTGCGAGCCAGGCACCACAGCGCGAACCGACGAACGCACTTGGATCGGTTGTCGATTGTCATTTCGGAGTAGTTGCGGGCACGGAGATCATCGACGTGGATGTTGATGAAGTGTTGGAAGCCGTGCTTGTCGGTGGCGTCATCGACGGGCGTGATTGGTTTGCGTTGGCGTTTCTTGGACATGATTTTCTCCACAGAAGGAAGGATCGGAACGGACAGAACGGGAGCGGGAACGACAACGGCTTCTGATCTTTTGAAGAACCAGAAGCCGTGATCGAGTGAGCGGTTTGGGGTGCAGTTACGACGGGGAGCTAAGCGGCGTCCGCTTGCTCGTTTTCGTCGTTTCCCCGACTACTTGGCGGAAGTGGCGGCTTTTGCGGTGCCGATCGGTTTTCGTCGGGGGCGACTACTTCGGTTTTCTCCCCGACTACTGCCGACTTCTCGGACAAGTTGTCGGGGGTCGGTGCCAGGTTGGCGGGGCTTCGTAGTTGCTTCACGTCGATCAGGCCGGAGTGGATCGAGGTGGTTTGATCCTGGTCGGGATCATACGAGAGCGTGTATTCGATCACGCGGCCTTTGCCGCCACCGGCTTCGACGCGCAGGTATTCGTAATCGACCAGTCGCGCCAGATGCTCTTTCAACTGCGTGTCGCCGAACGTGCTCCAACGCCGAACGTCCTTGCGCGAGAAGCGTTGTTCGTACAGTTCGATGCCTTGGAACTCGCAGAGATTGCGAAGACCGCCGATGAGTTGTTCCAACAGGATTTGTGTTCGCTCGGGAAGCTCGGCGAACGATCGTTCGAGGAAGCGATCAGCCAGGCGGTTGGCGATCTCGATATCTTCCAACGTCGTTTCGATGAACGTGCAGGGGTCGCCCGTTTCGCTTGCGAATGCGCCTTCGGTGCGTTTTGATGAAGCCCGCGAATCGCTTTGCGTTCGTGCCCGACTTGGCGACCGCCGAGCGTGCGTCGCGTTCGCTGTTGACGATGGATCGCTTCGGTGTGCTGTGCGTGTTCACAGACGCCCAGGGTGACGCAGCGGTTCTTGAGCTCGGGGTCGGTTTGGTCGCTCGTCGTCGTCAAGAAGATCATTACGGGGCCTTCGACGTGATACTCTTGCGTTTCCATCCGCTCGGAGCCGGGGTCTTTTCCTGTCGAGGCGATCGTCAGTTCCCCTTCGCTTTGCAGCAACTTCAGCGCGTAGGCGGCTTGCTCGACGCCTTCTTCTTCGGCGATGGCTAGGATCCGATGCCGCAGGTTGGTTTCGCCCATGTAGAACAAGCTTTGACCGGTCATCGCCGAATACTTGATCGTTTCTTCGGGCGGCATGAACGCCAGCACCGCCTCCATCAGTGACGACTTGCCGGCAGCGGAGGAAGATTGAATCAGCACGGCGAGCGGCGAGGACAGCTTGCGACTCGTTGCGGCCAAGTAGCCGACGAGCTTGTTGGTTTCCTCGCCGACGACGCCGCAGGCGTCGAAGTCCGACAGCACCCGATCGACTAGCTTTGGATCGAGTAGCAGTTCCATCGCGGCGGCCTTGTCGGATTCGCCGATTTCAACGGGTTTGTCTTTGGGTTCGGCCTGACCGAGTTTGTTTTCTGGTTCATCCGACGGAAGCGTGCGCCGACCCTGGGATCGAGGTTTTTCAAGGCATGTCTCCCGTGTCCAATGATTTGATGAAAAATCGTGTTCGGCGAACCGAAATCCGCCGAGGACCGTCGGCACCATGGGCGCACCGGTTTTGCAGGAAGACGCTGGCGACCGAGATATCCCTTGTCGAGTGGCACCTCTGCAGAGCTCGACTGCGTTTCTTCCGGCTTACGTAGTCCACCAGCATCCCTACTCAGGCACCAATCTCGTTGGACACGGGAGTCATGCCTGGAAAACCTCCGGCGCACGCTGCCGCCGGATCAACCAGAAAAGCCGGGTGACTTATTCGGTGATCACCAAGCGTCTGCACGACGACGTGATGCGAGCCTTCATCGAACGTGAACTCGATTCGCTCGGCCTTGCGCATCGCACGTTCACTGCCGGGGCGACGGAGTTGATCGTTCGCTCTGCCGATGGGGTTTTGCGCAAGTGCCGCAACCTGTGTCTGGCGTCGATGCTCGAAGCGGTCCGAGCGTCCGCTGGAACCACAATCGACATCGACTTGGTCAATCGCGTGTTACTTCAACCGCACTGGCAAAACGAAGTCGACCTGACCGATTTTTAATACCCCAAGATTGACTCCTTTCCCCTTCCTCCAACTCCAGGCTCCTGTTACGAAGATCACCAAGGAACTGCTCCGTGCGATCTGCAACGATTTACCGATGAAACTCACGATCGTACGTCTCGGCCAGCACGGTCCGATCGCGAAACAAAGCGAGGGTTACATTCGCTTTGCATATCCATCGTGCAAAGAACTTCGAGCGACGGTGAACCCCAAGAACAATCTCGCTCATTGTTTTAGCTGGGGCGGGAACTACAACAACGTTGATTTGATGATGACGCAGGGCCACGACTTCCTGCCAGCGGTCGACATCCTGAACAACTGGCTTGAGCAATACCAACGCGATCTCGGCCAGAGGGCGTCCTCTGTCTAATCGGCCAAGCGCATCGGCCAAGCGCATCGGCCCCCGACCCATCGTCTTTCACTTAGTGCGACCGCTTTGCTCAAGCGGTCGCACTTTTTTCATGCGCTGAACACTCACCGCCGGAGCGCGCCGGGATCAAACCTCGACTCGGTCGCTCCCGTCGCACACCCCACGAACACGCTCTCCAAAATTTTCAATAATTCGGCAAAAAGACCATCGGAGGCCCCAAATCCATACAGTCACGATTCAGCAAAGACAACGACCGTAATTCGGTCGGTAACAGTTCAGGATCGTCACACCCATGATTCTGTCAGTGAATCTCAGCACGGAATTCAAGAAGTGGATCGTGATTCGGGAATGCTCGGGGCTACCGAGCACCCGCTGCGCGGCAAAATCAACGAGCGGATCGATGCCGATGATCATGCGGGGAGTCCTTCGAATGGGGCGGCCCGGGCAGCGATCCGGCGACTGATTGCTGGGCAGAATCGACGAGTGTCGATCCCGATTGTATTGTTTTGTCATGGCCAGGGTTGCAACAGGAGGCCGACGACGGGCCAGCCGGCTCGCTTTTCGAGCTCGAAAGACAAGCAAGCAACTTCGGCGCTGATCCGGCATCCCCTGGACGCGGATTCGTTGGTCGGTGAGGAAAGGTTTCGCCGGATGGGCGTCGTGTCTGGGCGAACTTTTTCATGCGGCCTACGGCGTTCGCTAGAAGAACGCGTTGGCTTTCTCTGTCGTCACCACACCGACGACTCCGCCTGCGATCGCGCCGCACACGTGCCCGTCCCAGGAGACTGCGGATCCGACGGACGGGATCACGCCGCCGAGCAAACTGCCGCCGAAGAACAATCCAACGGCAACGGCAACGGCCAGTGATAGGAACTGTTTCTCGCGGACACCGACGATGATCAAAAACACGATCAAACCGAACACCAATCCGCTGGCCCCGACATGGTTTGCGGTACGACCGAAGCACCACAACAGCACGCCACCCAAAACCGCGATCGCAACGATTTTCTCCCATGGTTGATCCCTCGTCGTGGCCGTCAGCGACAACAAAATCGCAATCGGAATCGTGTTCCCCAACAGGTGCCCGAAACCGGCGTGCAGAAACGGCATCGTCGCGATCCCCAGCACGCCGCCGATCGATCGCGGGACTAACCCGTGCGAAACGAATGAAACGGGGATGATGAAATCGAGCAGATAGACCGCCCACATCAACGCGACGAAAACGGCGACCGGGTAAAGAGAATTCGGCATAGCAAAAACAATGCGAGAGTTAGCGGAGTGGCGAGAGAATAACGCCGGGCAAATGATGTTACTGTGGCAGCGGACGTGCAGGCTAGCAGCCTGCACTACGTCACTCCGCGTGGTTGATCAGTTGCGCTTTCTGCCAATGCTGCCAGCGTGAACCGTCGTACCATCGGGGCTGTGTCAAACCAGTTTCCCATTTTTGTAGACGTTCGAGTAAGTCGTTGGTTTGGTCCGGATGAGTCCTGGCGACATTGCTCGTCTCGGTCGGGTCGTTTTCCAGGTCGAATAACATCAGTGGCGCGAGCAGTTCGCGTGTTTCCGAAAGCGGATTTTCGGCGACTCGGATCAGTTTCCACTTGCCGTGCCGGACGGCTGCAATTCTCCAGAAACGCCAGAACAAAAACTCGTGCGGCGGTGTGTTGGATTCACCGCAAAGGAAGGGTAATAAATTCACACCGTCCATTGGTGTTGTTGTGGTGGCCAAACGATCCGACGCTGCCAAGCAAGTCGGCATCAGATCGAGTGCCGACACGGGATGGTCGTAACTCGTTCCCTGAGGCAACCGGTCCGGCCATGACACGATCATGGGGATGCGGATGCCGCCTTCCCAATACGTGCCTTTGAAACCACGCAGGTCGCCGTTGTCGTGAGCGTTGCCTTGCGTGCCCCCGTTGTCATTAAGGAAGACGACAAGTGTTTTGTCGGCGAGGCCGTTTTCTTCGAGATGGTTCATCATGCGTCCGATGTTGTCGTCCATTGATTTCGTCATCGCGGCAACCTTTTGACGCACCGGAGGCGAAATCACTCCGACCTGTTCGAGATCCTCTTCGGTGGCTTCGAAAGGCGAATGAACGGCGTTGTAGGCGAGATAAATGAAAAACGGTTTCTCGTCGTCACGAGCCATGAACTCGATCGCCGCGTCGGTCAAATCATCGGTCAGGTATTCGATCGATTCGATTTCGTTGACAGGGTCGTCGTTGCGGCGGATCGCGTTGGCGTGGCGGGGTTTCGCGACCGGCCAATAGGTTCGTGAACCGCCGAGGAACCCGTAGAACTCGTCGAAACCGCGTTCGTTGGGATGGTATTTCGGTAGCTCACCGAGATGCCATTTCCCGATCGCCATGGTTCGGTAACCGGCCGCGGCCATTTTGGTTCCCATCGTCGATTGGGATGTGTCCAGGCCCAAGTCTTCTTTTGTGAATCCGGGTGTCGGTTTCGTCGGCACGTTGCACTCGGCGCCGAAGCGTTGTTGGTAACGACCGCTCATCAATCCCATTCGCGACGGTGTGCAAGTCGACGCGGTCACGTAGGCTTGCGTGCAGACGACACCGCGTGCGGCAAGCCGGTCGAGGTTCGGCGTGGGCACGAGCGGTTTCGAATCCGCGTTCGGATTGCCGTCAGCCAAACGTGTGGCGTGGGCGTGCGTGAATCCGAAATCGGCGTACCCAGCATCGTCGGACAAAATCACCAAAACGTTCGGTGCGTCGGCGAACGCTGGGGTGACACAGAGCAGGGCGAAGAGGCACGTGAGCGAAAACGTGCGTGCGAGGTTGAGCATGGGAAAGGGGATCAGAAGGAGAAATGGTGCGAGTTGATTGTCGGTAACCATGGGATCGAGAGAACCAAGCAATCCTAACCCGACGCGTTAGCGAGGGACTTCCCCGCCAAGAAAGCAACGCTTTCGCCGCGATCCCGGTGATTGCGAGACACAAGGCTCGAGATCAAGGATTTCTTGCCCGGTAAGCACATCGTCACAATTCATTCGGTGGAATTCACGTAGCAGCGTCTCGCTGAGACGCTGGAAATTGCGAGTCTCCGAGAGACTCGCCTACGTGAGGTTCTGCCGAACCTTTTTTCCCGATGTGCTTAACCCTCGCTAACGCAGCGGGTTGGGAATGACGACATCGTAGATCAAACGCCCAGACAACACGAGAGAGTTGACTATCGTTAAGCTAAACGCCGCGTCCAGCACATCCACTTCCGAGGAAACGATGGAACAGACATTCGAAGGCGGCATTTTTCACGAGACACTCGCGGACGGGCGTGCCGGTGGCACGATCGAATTGTTGCCCGCCGCGATCTCGGCTCGCACTCCCGACGGTGAATCTTTTCTGATCCCGTATCGCGAGTGCCAGGTGGAAGTCGGCGGTTTCAGTGGCCGCGTCGTTCTCTGTCGCAACGAGGACCGCAGCCTGACGATATTTTGTGAGGACAAAAAAATTGTCGCCGCTCTTTCGCTCGCCTCTTCGGGTCGGCTCGACGAATCACTCGCGATCGGTCGCAAACAACAACGCCGCGATTCACGACGCGGTTTCGTGTTGGGCGTCACGCTGCTCGTCGGCATGATCGCGTTACTCGTCGGTGGGTATTTCGGAGTCCGGGCCGGGGCGGGGGCCGCGATCATGGCGATGCCGATTCGGATCGATCAAGAAATCGGCACCGCGGCGATCCAATCGATGGACCTCGGTGGTCCTGTGCTCAACGATGAGGTGACTGTGGCGGCGATCCAAAAAATGGTTGATCGACTCGCCCCGAACGCTGCAATTCCCGAGTTGGAGTTTCGCGTTCAAGTGGTTGACTCGCCGCAGGTCAACGCGTTCGCATTGCCCGGCGGTAACATTGTGGTTTACACAGGGTTGATCGACGATGCTCGCAGGCCCGAGCAAGTCGCTGCGGTGATCGCTCATGAAATGTCGCACGCGACGCTTCGCCACGGCATGCAGCGGATCGGGCAATCACTCGGCATCTACGCGGCGATCACGTTGTTGATCGGCGACGCGAGCGGATTGATTGGGGCGGGGGTGGATATTTTCCAAGCCGCGTCGATCAATAGTTATTCGCGTGAGCATGAAAACGAAGCCGACGCCGAGGGCATTCGCATGTTGCACGCCGCAGCGATCGATCCGGCGGGCATGGCCGAGTTCTTCACGATCATGAAACACGATCACGGCGATTTACCAGGAATTTTCTCGTGGGTGAGCACCCACCCCGATCATGGGGCTAGGATAGAGAGCGTCCAAGCGTTGGTCGCCGATTTGCCAGCAAAACAGTACCGCCCCCTCGATCTCGATTGGGAAGCGGTCCAAAAGAGGGTCCGGACGAACGCCGCCAACAAAAACGCCGCCAACCAAAACGCCGCCAACAAAATTGATACCAAGCAAGCAAACGATCCCCTTCATGCCGAGGTTCTGTGATGCAAACTGAAATTCGTGACCGGCCCGCGTTCGCCAACATTCACGTGCGGCTCGAACCGGGCGATGAAATCGTTGCCGAGGCCGACGCGATGGCGAGCATGAGTTCGTCGATCGAAATGAAAACGCAGTGGAGTGGCGGGTTTGTCGCGGGCGTGTTGAAGCGCATCTTCGGCAGCGAGTCGATGTTCGTGAACACGTTTTCCACGCAGACCGGCGGCGACCTCGTTCTGACCCAGCCTTTCCCCGGCGACATCCAGTGCCTCGAACTCAACGGCAACACCATGTTCCTGCAACCGGGCGCGTTCATCGCGTGTGAACCCGGTGTAAAGTTAGGACTCGGTTGGGCCGGTTGGAAAATGTTCATCGCCCGCGAAGGATTGTTTCGCTTGAAGGTCAGCGGCCAGGGGAAAATCTGGTTCGGTGCCTACGGCGGCATCTTCACTCGCGAGATCGACAGCGAGTACATCGTCGATTCCGGACACCTCGTCGCTTACGAACCGACCGTTGGTATCAAGATCGCGTTAGCCGGCGGCATCTTTTCGAGTTTCTTCAGCGGCGAGGGATTCGTTACCCGTGTCAACGGTCCCGGACGCATTTACATGCAATCGCGTTCGTTCGACGGACTCGCCGCGTGGACCAACTCGCATCTTTTTTAAGACATCATCATGCAACATCAACTGCTAGCTCAACCGGCCATGTCGGCGGCCAAACTCACACTCGATGCCGGCGAGTCGATCACCTGCGAGGTCGGCGCGATGATCGCGATGTCTCACGGGTTCACCGTCGAGACGACGTCGCGAAACAAAGGCGGCGGGGGCGGTATCGCCAAGGGACTCAAACGCATGTTCGCCGGCGAGAACTTTTTCCTGAACCACTTCACCGCCACCCATCCGCAACAAACGCTGCTGATCGGCCCGGGGTTGCTCGGCGACATCATGCACTATCCGATGACCGGTGGGACACTCGTCGTGCAAGGATCGAGTTGGTTGGCGTCCGCCGTCGGTGTGGAAATCGATGCCACGTGGCAGGGACTCGGCAAAGCCTTGTTCAGCGGCGAGGGGATGTTTTGGGTCAAGTGCAGCGGACGCGGCGATTTGTTTCTGAATAGTTTCGGATCGATCTACCGCATCGACGTCGACGGCGAGCACGTCGTCGACACCGGCCACATCGTCGCGTTCGAAGAGACGCTGAATTTCAAAGTCGGCAAGGCGGGCAAGAGTCTGATCGGCAGTCTCCTCGGCGGCGAAGGTTTGGTTTGCAAGTTCAGCGGCCAAGGAAAACTGTATTGCCAAAGTCACAACCCGCCGAGTTTCGGCAAACTGCTCGGACCGAAACTCAAAGCACGCTAACTCCTTTCCACGCGTGAAACATCATGATTGAAATCCAATGTCCGAAATGCCAGAAAAAATATCGTCTCGACGATAAGTTCGCTGGCAAGAAAGCGAAGTGCAAAAACTGTGGGCAGATCCTGCGAGTCCGATCGGCGGTGCTCGAACCGGAGTCCACCGCCATCCCCGACGCAGTTCCGATTGCCGAGGCAGTTCCGATCTCCGATGCGTTCGGGTTCGATGACACGATCCCGGTTGCCGAAGCGATCCCGGATGATCCGCCGCAATCGTTCGCGGCAGCGCCGTCGCCAGCGACCGATAGCGGCGACCTCGCGGGCACGGGTGAAAACTTGCGAGGTACGACCGATCGGCTCGCGTACGAGGTCAGCCAACGGCCTGATTTTTCGATCGTGAACGTGAACCTGCCCCACGGTGGCAAGGTTTTCGCGGAACCCTCGGCGATGGTTTCGATGACTCCGAGTATGCATCTCGAAGCCGGTTTCAAAGGCGGGCTGGGCAAAACGTTCGGTCGCATGCTCGGCGGCGAGAGTTTGATCATCAACACGTTCACGGCGCAAAATGGTCCTGGCGAGATCATGTTCGCCGGCGGAGCGGCGGGCGATGTCGCCTACCATCGGCTCAACGACAGCACGTTGTACTTGCAACGCGGTGCTTACATGTTCAACAGCGAAGGCGTCGAGGTGTCGGGCAAGTGGCAGGGGGCGAAGGGGTTTTTCAGTGGCGAGGGATTGGTGTTACTCAAAGCCAGCGGCACGGGCGATTTGTTTTTCAATTCCTACGGCGCGATCATCCCGATCGACGTGACCGAGGGGTTCATCGTCGACACGGGCTACATTGTGGCGTTTGAGGACTCGTTGGAATACAGCGTGACGGTGTTGCCGGGATTGCGAATGGGCGGCAAGATCAAGTCGTTCTTCTTTGGTGGTGAGGGATTGGTGTGTCAATTCGCCGGCAGCGGCCGCGTTTGGGTTCAAACCCGTCAAGCGAAATCGTTCCTGTCGTGGGTCAACGCGTTTCGCCCCGCGAAAAGTAAATGAGTGGAGGACCCTTGTCTCCTCTCAGCAGGCCTGATGATGTGTCTCGGCGAAACCAACGATCATAACCCGACGCGTTAGCGAGGGATTCACGCTCATTCCCTCGCTAACGCGTCGGGTTATGAAAAGCGGTTCATCCGACCGAAGCGTGCGGCCGACCCCGGGATCGAGGTTTTTCAAGGCACGGCTCGCGTGTCCCATGATTTGATGAAAAATAGTCCTCGGTGAACGGAAATCCGCCGAAATCCGCCGAAATCCGCCGACGACCGTCGGCACCATGGGCGCACCGCTTTTGCAGGAAGACGCTTTCGACGGAGCTCTCCCTTGTCGAGTGGCACCTCTGCAGAGCTCGACTGGAATGGCGTGGACTTAAGATTTGTCAGGCGGTTTCACGGGCGCGGTCGCCATCCGTTTGGCGCGACTCGGGCGGGGTGCTTTCATCTTTGGATATTTGGATTGATTT
>Ga0163215_101534_pt1 | contig 12459 bp, 11 predicted proteins | sample SynspAceP_FD_185934 | JGI IMG/M metagenome (GOLD analysis project Ga0163215, IMG submission 185934) | Saline lake microbial communities from Ace Lake in Antarctica - Synechococcus sp. Ace-P (Hybrid Assembly) | ecosystem: Environmental > Aquatic > Non-marine Saline and Alkaline > Saline | place... | reverse complement strand
CCACACCGAACTGGGTGAGGAAGCGGCCGGCCGTCGGGAAGGTGTAGAGCTTGAGGCCGTCGAGATCGGCAACGCTCTTGATTTCCTTCTTGGTGTTGAAGTTGCACGGGTCCTGGCCAGCAGCAGACAGCCAGACAACGCCTGTGCCGTTATAGGCTTCGCGCCAGATATCAGCCAGGCCGTATTGCTGGAACAGCACCGGCACATCGAGGATCGAGCGGGTTGCGAACGGGAAGTAGCCGCCAAACAGACCGACTTCCACAGGCGACGCCATCGAGTCATCGTCCGAATGGACGGCATCGATAGTGCCTGCCTGCATCGAGCGGAACAATTCGCCGGTCGGAACAATCTGGTCGGCGAAGAACAGCTCGATCACCATCTCGCCATTGGCGGCCTTGTTGAAGGCATCGACGAAGGGCTGGGTGACGAACTGGCCAAGCGTTGCACCGGCGTAAGTCTGCATGCGCCAGCGGATCGGTTCCTGGGCAATGGCCGGAGGGGCCGCAAGCGCGGTTCCGGCTGCGACGCCTGCAACGCCGGCCTTGGTGAGAAATTGACGCCTCTTGAGATTACTCATGCTGTTCTCCTTTTTTGGTTTCGTCTTCTTCGGATTTGCTCACTTCAGCCCTGGAGCTTGCCCCGGAACTGTTCCGGCAACCAAAGTGCCAGCTGCGGGAACATCATCACGATCACCAATGTGAGCAGCATGACCGCGACGAAGGGAATGACAGACAGATAGATATGGCGCAGCTTGATCTCCGGCGGCGCCATCGCTCGCATCAGGAACAGATTGTATCCGAATGGCGGCGTCATGTAAGCGATCTGGCAAGTGATGGTGTAGAGAATGCCATACCAGACCAGATCGAAGCCGAGGATCTTGACCAATGGCACATAAAGCGGCGCCACGATCACCAGCATCGCCGTGTCGTCAAGGAATGTGCCCATCAGCAGGAAGCTCAGCTGCATCAGGATCAGCACGTGCCAAGGTGAGAGGCCCAGCTGTCCGAGGAAGAAGTCCTCAATCGCGCGCACGGCGCCGAGACCATCAAACACCGCGCCGAAACAAAGAGCCGCCAGAATGATCCACATGAACATGCAGGAAATGCCAAGCGTCTTGCGCATGACGTTTTCCATCACCTCGCGCGACAGCCGGCCCTTGATCAGCGCCGCAGCCATCGAGGCCAGCGCACCCACAGCCGAGCTCTCAACCAGGCTGGTATAGCCCAGCAGGAACAGGCCGTTCATCAGGAAGAAGATCATGAACGGCAGAAAACCGGCCCTGAGCAACCCGATCCGCTCTTTCCAAGTGATGGCGTCGCGCTCTTCTTTCGGCAGCGGCGGCCCGAGATGCGGCTGCAGATAACAACGTACCGCTATGTAAAGAATAAACAGTCCGGCCATCAGCAGACCGGGAAACACACCGGCCAACCACAGCTGGCTCACCGGCTGGCGGGCAATCATGCCGTACAGCACCAGCACCACCGATGGCGGGATCAAGATCCCCAGCGAAGAGCCACCCTGAACCACCCCGGTGATCATCAGCTTGTCGTAGCCGCGGCGCAACAGCTCTGGCAGCGCGATGGTAGCGCCAATCGCCATGCCGGCAACAGACAGCCCGTTCATCGCCGAAATCACCACCATCAGAAAGATCGTGCCGATGGCCAACCCGCCCGGAACCGGGCCGAACCAGACGTGGAACATCCGGTAGAGATCGTCGGCGATGCGGCTTTCCGACAGCATGTAGCCCATGAAGATGAACATCGGCAGCGTCAGCAGCGGATACCATTTCATCAGCTTGATCGACTGCGTGAAGGCGATCTCGACGCCGCCGGTGCCCCACAGCGGCAGGGCTGCAATCACCGCAACGGCACCGATGACGCCAAACACCCGCTGCCCGGTCAGCAACAGCGCCATCATCGAGGCGAACATGAACAGCGCGATTAGTTCGTAGCTCAAAGGCCTGCCTCGCTTGAATGATTTACGCTGACACCGCGCAGGAACAGAACGTCGCGGAACAACTCGGCAATAGTTTGCAAGAGCATCAGGAGGATGCCGATGACTGCGACGACCTTGACCGGCCACATGTAGGGCCGCCAGACTGAGTGAGCCCGCTCGCCATATTCGAAGGCGTAGGTGGTGCTCGAAATCCCGCCATAAAGCAGGACGCAGAGATAGAAGATCAGAAACAGCACCGTGACCGAGTCAATCGCTGCCTTGCGGCGTGGCGAGAAGTTGGCATAGACCAGATCCATTCGGACATGGTCCCCCAGTTGCATCGAATAGGCGCCGCCAAGCAGGTAGTAACCGACCATGAGGAACTGTGCCAATTCCAGCGTCCACAACGCCGGCGAACCGGCATATTTTGTCACCGACGACCAGAACAGTACGCCCATCAGCGCAAAGATCAGATACATCGCAAATCGCCCGACACGCCTGTTAAAGGCGTCAACCGTACGGATGTAGCGTTCAAGAAACCTCATGCCTGCAGACCTCCCGCATAGCATGACTGGCCGCTCTGATTGGCCGGACAGGTACATTCATGCACGATGATGCCCCCCTTTTGCGTTCAGCCGCTCAAGCGACATCTCAAGAAGCTCTCCGATCCGCTTAGCCCAGATAATCTGGCCAGCTTCATCAGAAATCAGGTCATTTCGGATCTCAAGCATGACGTTGGCGATCTGTCTGGTCAATCCATGTCGCTTGAGCGTGTGGGTTACCCCGTCATCCGGTCCGTAGGGATAGTTCCGCCGAACCAGGTCCAGTTGCGCCGTCGCCGCGGCCTCGAGCATGGCATCAGCCAGCCTGCTGTCATCATCATGCAGGATCCCGAGGTGGCCATCGCGCAGCTTGCTGAAATAGACCGGCGTGAACGAATGCACCGTCACCAGCACAACATTGCGCCCCTGCGCCAACCGTCCATCGATCAGCGCATCGACAGCGTTATGAAACGGAAAATAGAGTGCTTCGGCACGGCGCATTTTTTCGGCAGCACTGAGGCCCACATTTCCGGGCACATCAAAAATCTCGCTGCGTTCGGGATAGGCACCTGGCGAGTCCGGCGGGCGATTGCAGTCATAGGCCAACCGCGAGAACTGCTGCGAGACCAGCGTCGCATCGAGACTGTCCGAAAGCATCTCCGCAACACCCAACGCCCCGTTATCCCAGGCGATGTGGCTGTCTAGCGCGGCCTCATCCAGCCCCAGTGTTCCCAGTAATTTCGGCATGGTTTTGGACGCATGCTCGCAGACAAGCACGATCTCGCTCGCCCCCTCTGGACGGCGGACAGCAAAAGCCGGCCCTTCTGATGATTGGATCAGCATGTCATCATGCATTTTGAAAACAGGTCCCCGGCAGCCATCTACAGAATTTTCTATTCGTAACATTGATTAGGATTGCCCCATCGTTGTCAATCCTGTAATTTTTATTACATCCCGCAATCATCCAATACGGAACCAGCCATGGCGATACGCGAACAGGTTCAGGCAGCTTTGGGAACTCTGCCCGGCGCTGAGAAGAAGATCGCCCATGCGTTTCTGGCCAATTATCCCAGCATCGGGCTGTCGACGATCGCCGAACTCGCAGCGCTTGCCGGCACCAGCGCGCCGACCGTCTTGCGCTTCGTCGCCCGCCTCGGCTTTGCATCCTATCCCGAATTCCAGCGCGTCCTGCGTGCCGATGTGCAGGCGCAATTGATGTCACCGCTCGAACGCGCTCGCAGCAGCGGACCGTCCACCGACAATCCGGCGCTGAAGGCAAGTTTTGCAAACATCGCTGCCAATCTCGAAGCAACAGTGAGAGCAGTGTCTGAAAGCGAGTTCGAAGCGGCCTGCGATTTGCTTTCGGATCACAAGTCGACCTGCTACCTGCTGGGCGGCAGATTCACTGACTCCATCGCCGCTTACATGGCCGCACATCTCAGGGTCATCCGTCCGAACGTCAAACACTTTGGCGGACAGACCGCAACTTGGCGCGACCAGTTGCTCGACGTGCGGCCCGGCGATGTCGTGGTGTTGTTCGATATCCGCCGCTATCAGGCCGATCTGGTCCGGCTTGGAGAATTGCTGGTCGAACGCAAGGCCCGCATCCTGCTGATCACTGATCCGTGGCTGTCGCCGATCGCCCGTTCGGCGCGCGTGGTGCTTCCCTGCGTCGTCGATGCCAACCGGACCTGGGATTCAAGCGTGGCGCTGGTGGCGCTCGCTGAAGCGCTAATCGATAGGGTCTCGCGCGCCCAATCCGACAGCGCCCGATCGCGCATGCAGACACTTGAGGACATTCACTGGAACAATTTCTCTGGGCGTTGATCCGGCGCGCGGTAGGCTTTGCGTACATGCTTGTGCAAACCGGCTGCATCCAATATCCATTGGATCATGGATCAGCAAACCGCCTTGGATGCATTTTCAGCCTTGAGCCAGGAAACCCGGCTTGCCGTGTTCCGGCTTCTGGTCGCCGCCGGCCCGGAAGGACTGGCGTCCGGCGAAATCGGAGACCGTCTCGGCGTTCGCCAGAACACCATGTCGACCAATCTCGGCATCTTGCTCAAGGCCGGATTGGTTCGCCGCATCCGCGATGGCCGCAACATGCGCTACCACGCAGATCACTCTGGCATCAGCGGTCTTTTGGGGTTCCTGCTTGAGGATTGCTGCGGCGGCAAGCCTGACCTCTGCCAACCGGTCATCAAACAGATTTCTTGTACCTGACCCGTTTTTACGCCGGCGCCGTCACCTTGCGATAAAGGTGCCAGGTCGCGTGTCCCAGCACCGGCAAAGCCACCAGCAGCCCGACAAAAGCCGGCAGCAATGCCACCAGCGTGGTGAGCCCGACAGCAAATCCAAACGCAAGCATCGGCAGCGGGTTCTTCAGCACAGCCGCAATGCTGGTGATCATCGCGGTGACAAAATCCACCTCACGCTCAGCCAGCATTGGCAGCGCGATCACTGTGGTCGAAAACAGCACTGACGCCAGAAAAGCGCCAACAACCGTGCCGACAATCAGAAACCCCCAGCCTTCCGGGGTCGACAGCACGATATCGACAAAACGGTCCCAGCTGGAAAACGATTTGAATCCCAAAAACAGCGCGAACAGCAGCCGTACCTGGTAAACCCAGATCCAGAAAATGAACATCACCACGAAGGCCATCCAGCCGAGTTGACGTTCGCGCTGATGAAACACCTGCGCCAGAACAGCCTTGCGGGTGACGGGCTCACCCTGTTGCCGCCGGCGGCTGATTTCATAAAGGCCAACGGCGACAAACGGACCAAGCAAGGGAAAGCCGATGGCCAGCGGAATGATCATCCATGGCGCGCCGATGCGGGTAAGAAACCCAAGGATCAGCCAACCGCCGAGCATGTAGATGCCGCCAAAAAACAGGCCGAATCCGGGATGTTTCCGAAAGTCGCTCCAGCCTTCCTTCAGGCTCGCTGTGACATCGTTGAGCGAGATCTCGCGGATCGCCGGCGCGCGTCCGTCCAGCCCTGACGTGGTGTTGGTCATGTCGTCCTCCCTCTCTTCCCCAAACTTCAAGCTTTGCTTGTGCCGAGTATACCGGCTCCCGGCAATGATCCCGATCAAGCCAACCGGGGCAAATGGGCAGTACAGCGCCTGTACGGGACGGCCGCGGCTCGATAGCTCTGGCAATTCTCTGCGGGCGCACTACCTGTGGGACAACTCAGTAATCTTGCGCAAGCCAGCAGCAGCTTGCCATTGCTCACCATTGGGGGAATAGGAAATGTCGGCCATCATTATTGCCTTGCTTGTGTTTGCGACCGCATCGGGCGGCGCCTTCTTCAAGCCCGGCGAGTGGTATCAGAGCCTGCGCCGCCCATCCTGGACACCGCCGAACTGGGTATTTCCCGTGGTCTGGACCATCCTCTACATCGCCATCGGCATCTCCGGCTGGCTGGTTTGGCAGGCAGGAGCCCCCGGCGTCGCCATGGCACTCTGGCTGCTGCAGCTGATCCTCAACGGCGCATGGTCATGGCTGTTTTTCGGCCGACACCGGATGGATCTCGCCTTCATCGACATCTGCCTGCTGCTCGCGGCCATCGTCGCCTATATCATCGCCGCCAGCATGGTCTCACCCCTGGCAGCCTTGCTGTTTGTGCCTTACGCGGCCTGGGTTGCCACTGCTGCCGCACTCAACCATACAGTATGGCGGCTCAACCGGGTTTGACCGTGCCGTCATCATCAAACTACTTCCAATTCGCCGGTTGCCGTTTTAGGAAGTGACCATGCCCAAGGCTCTCCGCCTTTGCCAGACTGCAACCCGAGGCCGCCCATGACCGTTTCCCCCTTTATTGTCCCGCAGGCCCGTCGCTCAAGCGTCGCAGTGGATGTCGGCGGTGTTCTGGTCGGCGGCGGTGCGCCGGTGGTGGTGCAGTCGATGACCAACACTGACACCGCTGACATCGACGGCACTGTGGCGCAGGTCGCAGCGCTTTACAAAGCCGGCTCGGAAATTGTCCGTATCACCGTTGACCGCGACGAGAGTGCCGCGGCAGTGCCAAAAATCCGCGAGCGGCTCGAGCGGCTTGGCCTAGACGTGCCGTTGATCGGAGATTTCCATTATATTGGCCACACCCTGCTCGCCAATCACCCTGCCTGTGCCGAGGCACTGGCCAAATACCGGATCAATCCGGGCAATGTCGGTTTCAAGGACAAGAAGGACCGGCAGTTCATCGAAATTGTCGAAATGGCCATCCGCCATGGCAAGCCGGTGCGCATCGGCGTCAACTGGGGTTCGCTCGACCAGGTGCTTCTGACCAAGCTGATGGACGAGAACGCCGCCAAAGGCTCGCCGCTCTCGGCCCGCGACGTCACAAGGGAAGCCATCATCCAGTCAGCCCTGCACTCAGCAGCCCTGGCCGAGGAAACCGGGCTTGAGCGCAACCGGATCATCCTCTCGGCCAAGGTCAGCCAGGTACAGGATCTGATCGCCGTCTATACAGAACTCGCCCATCGCTCCGACCATGCCCTGCATCTGGGCCTGACCGAAGCCGGCATGGGATCAAAAGGCATCGTCGCTTCGGCCGCCGCCATGGGCATCGTGCTGCAGGCGGGAATAGGCGACACCATCCGTGTATCGCTGACCCCGGAACCTGGCGGTGACCGCACCCGCGAGGTCATCGTCGCCCAGGAATTGCTGCAAGTCATGGGCTTCCGTCAGTTCGTCCCCGTGGTCGCTGCCTGCCCCGGCTGCGGCCGTACCACCTCGACCGTGTTCCAGCAACTGGCCCGCACAATCGAGGATGATCTGAGGCGCAACATGCCGCTCTGGCGCGACAAATATCCCGGCGTCGAGGGTCTGCAGGTCGCAGTCATGGGCTGCATCGTCAACGGACCCGGCGAATCCAAGCATGCTGACATCGGCATCTCGCTGCCCGGCACCGGCGAAAACCCGGCAGCGCCGATCTACATCGACGGCAAGAAAGCCGCCACTCTGCGCGGCCCCAAAATCGCCGAGGATTTTCAGGTGATGGTCGCCGATTACATCGAGAAGCGCTTCGGAAAGAGCGACTGATACAATGGGCTGACACGCACGCTTTACCTGGATCTGGCTTTTGGCCAGAGTCAGGCAGCGTTCACGTCATGCCGTGTCATCGGCAGCCAGCGATCAATCATGGCACCGAGTTTTTCCGGCGAGATAGGCTTGGACAGATAGTCATCCATTCCGGCGGCAAGGCACCGGTCTTCATCGCCTTTGAGCGAATGCGCCGTGACCGCGATGATCGGCGTCGGCAAAAACCCTTCACGCGCTTCGATCGCCCGGATTTCGGCAGTCGCCTCCAAGCCATTGAGCTCCGGCATGGAGACATCCATCAGCACCATCGTCGGGCGCAATTCGCACCACAAGCGGACGGCTTCGCGTCCGTTGACGGCCAGCCTGTGAACATGTCCCATACCATCCAGCGTTTGCTGAAAAACGATCTGGTTGATCGGGTTGTCTTCGGCCACCAGCACCAGCGGCTCTGTCCTGCTTGCCGGGGCAATATCCGCTTCGCCAATGGCTGTGATCGGCTTAGCCGAATTCTGAGATCCCTGAAACTGAACAGGAACCAGCGTGGCCTTTTTCCGATCCGGTTCAATGTCGAGTTGATGCAGAGCCGTCTGCACGGTCTTGCGCAATTGTGCCGTGCGGACCGGCTTGGTCAACTGCGCGAAGATATCAAGATTCTTCAACGCATCGAGTTGATCGGCCTGGTCGACCGAGGACAGCACAAGAATGGGCGTGTTGCTGATATTGGGATCAGAGCGGATCGCCTTGGCGACTTCTGCACCCGACATGCCCGGCATCTGAAAATCGAGCACCACCAGATCAATGCCGATACCGAGGTTCGATCGGGCATGCCGCAACAGATCAAGGCCAATCTCGCCGCCTTCCACTGCCACGCAATCAAATCCCCAGTCGCGAATTTGCTCGGTCAGGATCATGCGGTTGATCGCATTGTCATCGATGACCAGAACCCGGCGGCCGGGCGCCTGGTATGTTGGCGCCGTCTTGACACTGGTTTCCCCGTCCACATCCATTTCGACGGTAAAGCTGAAAGTGGATCCAACGCCAAGTTCGCTTTCGACCTCAATCTTGCCGCCCATGAGCTCCACCAATCGGGTGGCAATCGCCAGGCCGAGACCGGTACCTTCATGTTTGCGGGTTGACGACCCATCCACCTGGCTGAATTTGTCAAAAATGGCCTCCAGCTTTTCGGTCGGTATCCCGATCCCGGTATCTCGAACCGCAATCGAAATCGACAACCGTTCAGCCCGGCCAACCTTCTCGGCTTCGCGCCAGTTGATGTCGACCATAACATGGCCTTGCTCGGTAAACTTGACCGCATTGCCAATAAGGTTGGTCAGGATCTGCCTCAACCGGCCAGGATCCCCGATCAGCTTGTCCGGCAAACCCGGCGCGATGCGAACCACCAGTTCAATGTCCTTCTCCACCACGCGTGAGGACATCAAGGTCGCCACATCCTCGGTTGTGTCGACAAGATTGAACGGTTTCGGATCCAGCGCCAATTGGCCAGCATCTATCTTGGAAAAATCGAGGATGTCGTTGATGATCTCCAGAAGCGCATTGCCTGATTTGAGGATCACATCTGTAAATGTGCGTTGCCTGGTATCGAGTTCGGTCCGGGTCAAAAGTTCTGCCATCCCCAGCACCCCGTTCATCGGTGTGCGGATTTCGTGGCTCATCGTGGCAAGGAACTCGGATTTCGCACGGTCACCCAGTTGCGCCTTGGTCAAAGACGCATCGACCTCACGGGTTTTGTCCTGCAGCCGCTTGATCATCTTGCGGATAATGAAATCGATCGGCACAAAGACGCCGAGCCCAAGCACCAGCAATAGCCCCATTGTCGCCAGGAGATAGCGCTGAAGCAGCGCGCCCTGAGCCAGCGACAGATTGGCCAGATAATCGCGGAATTGTTCCTGCACATACAGATTGGTCGGCTGGATGACTTCCTCATAGAGCCCATTGATTTCCCGACCCGCCCAATAGATGTCCTGCTTCGTCCGCACTGCGTTTAAGCGTTCGGACTCAAGCATCTGTGCATGGTTCAGGAGTGGATCCTTGTTGGTCATATAGCGTGACTTCACTTGGATCTCATGGATCAGGTCAGCTGGCGCTCCAAGCCACTCCCCTCTCAGGCTCTCGAGGCTCGAGCGCGTTTTCTTAAAACGAAACTCCAGGCTCGAAAGCGCTGACAGGATGTCCGGGTCCACTGCCATCGCATCCCGGATTTTTCGCTTTTCCGTAAGCGTTGCATTGACAAGTCTCGGGTCCTGAATGGCCTGATATTCGCTGTAAGTCTGCGCCAGACGGTCGCTACGCTCGGCAATGGCGCGCATTTCCTGGTCGAGTTTCGCGAAACTCTCCGACAACTCGCCTATTTGCTGGATCGATCCGTTGCGTTTGTTTTGCTCGATGAAGAAGAACGCACAGATAATCGCAATCGCGGCCAGCGATACGATATAACCGATTCGCAGAGAGATGACCGATCTCCGCGCGACAGCCGTTTCATTCTGTACTTTGTCTATTTCTGTCATGGTTTTGGCAATACCTGTTTTGCAGGATAATGCCGTCAGTTGGTTAATAAACATCTATGAAAAATTGTTGGAATTGGGCAATTTCTTTATAACCACCCGGTCCAGCTGGCTATCTGCTACGGCTCGCAATAAACTTTGCAGCCTGCTTCAGCGGCTCAGCTCCGGCGCCAAACGGTTCCAGCAGCAATGCTGCCTCCTCAACCAGCGCATCCAGCCGCCCCCGGACTGCATCATTGCCATGCAATGACACCAATGTTGCCTTGCCGCGACCGGCATCCTTGCCCGTCGCCTTGCCCATGGTCGCCGCATTCGAGGTCACATCGAGCAAATCATCGGCCAATTGGAATGCAAGCCCGATAACTTCGCCAAACCTGGTCATGCGGGTCAGGGTTTCGTTGTCTGCTCCGGCGGCAATCGCCCCCGCAGCGCAGGCATAGCGTAGCAGCGCTCCGGTTTTCATGGCCTGCAGCCGCAAGATGCCAGCTTCATCCGGCATTGTCTGCTCGGCTTGCAGGTCCAGCGCCTGCCCGCCGACCATGCCGCCGACACCCGCTGCCCGGGCAAGCTGGTTGATCAACGCCAATTTGATCTCAGCAGGCAGTTCAGTCTCAGGCGCAGACAGGATATCAAAGGCCAAGGTCAGAAGCGCATCGCCGGCCAGGATCGCCGTTGCCTCATCGAAGGCAATGTGAACCGTCGGCTGGCCGCGCCTGAGGTCGTCATCGTCCATCGCCGGAAGATCGTCATGGATCAGAGAATAGCAATGGATGCATTCAAGCGCCGCAGCTACTCGCATGGCCGCATCGTGCGGCACACCCAACAGCTTTGCACTCTCCAGTACCAGAAACGGACGAAGCCTTTTGCCGCCGTTCAACACGCCATGGCGCATCGCCGACATCAGATGGTCCGGCCGGGCAATTTCGCCTTTCAGCTGCATTGGCGACAGCAATGTTTCCAACATCGATGCCACGTCCTTGGCTGTGGCATCGAGCCATGCTTCGAAACTGTCTGTTTGAGTGCTGGTCATTGCCGTCTCTTGCCATGACACGCGGCAGGCGGCAACGGTTTGTTTGACACCTGCCAGACCGGATAGGTCCGGCACGGTATTGCCGTAGTCCTGTGCACCCGATACCCCGGCTCTGGCAAAACGCTGCCAAGCTCGTTAAGGAGTTGCCTGAAGTTGGCGCCGACGGCGTCTCTCGCTTAGGACACGCCAGGTGCCAAAACAGAATAACCAGCCAAAACCGCGGCCGAAGCGGGAACCAGACAATCGCCGGCGCCGGTCTCCGGTGCGGCGGATGCTGGTCTGGATCCTTGCTCTCATCCTCATGGCGATAACCTTGCCCTACCTGCTGATCCTGCTTTATGCCGTGCCGCAAATGCAGCCAGCATCGACATTGATGCTGGGCGAGACCCTGACCGGGCGCGCTTATGAGCGCCAATGGGTCGCCTTCGACAACATCGCACCGGTGCTGGTTCAATCGGTGATGATGTCGGAGGATGGTCAGTTTTGTATCCATTCCGGGATCGATTGGCAGGCGCTCAATCTCGTCATTGACGATGCACTGGAGGGCGAGGCAACACGCGGCGCCAGCACCATTGCGATGCAGACCGCAAAGAACCTGTTCCTTCCACCAACCCGGTCCGTGCTGCGCAAGGCGCTGGAGATCCCGATGGCAATGTGGATGGACATGGTCTGGTCAAAGCGACGGCTGATGGAAATTTATCTCAATATTGCCGAATGGGCTCCCGGCATTTACGGCATCGAGGCTGCAGCTCAGGCATATTTCGGTGTGCCGTCTGCAAAACTGTCCGCCCGCCAGGCTGCCTTGCTTGCGGTCACGTTGCCCAATCCTATCAAGCGCAACGCCGCCAATCCCTCGCGCAGCATGAACCGGCTGGCTGGCGTCATCGAAAAAAGGGCACAGCAGTCCGGCGCATACATCAAATGCCTTTATGACTGAGTTCAAGGAATTTGGCTTTTCCAGCCTGCCTGCTCATGCAAAACATTGATCTCCATTCAGCAGGAGATATGCGTCATGGCCGACCCGGTGCTTTACATTGGCAACAAGAATTACTCTTCCTGGTCATTCCGGCCATGGATCGGCATGCGTGTCGCCGGCATTGCCTTTGAGGAAAAACTGGTGCCATTCGACATGGCAGGCGGAAACCCCGCGTTCAAGGCGTTTTCGCCCACCGGCAAGGTTCCGGTTCTCGTCGATGGTGACCTCACCGTCTGGGAATCACTGGCCATCCTTGATCACCTCGCCCGCAAGCACCCCGAAACCGCTTTGTGGCCGGAGAACCCAGCGCATCACAGCCGGGCAATGGCGATGAGCGCCGAGATGATGTCGTCGTTCCAGGCGTTGCGATCAGCCTGCCCGATGAACATGCGGCGCCCGCGTCAGTCAATCG
>Ga0163215_101531_pt1 | contig 12510 bp, 16 predicted proteins | sample SynspAceP_FD_185934 | JGI IMG/M metagenome (GOLD analysis project Ga0163215, IMG submission 185934) | Saline lake microbial communities from Ace Lake in Antarctica - Synechococcus sp. Ace-P (Hybrid Assembly) | ecosystem: Environmental > Aquatic > Non-marine Saline and Alkaline > Saline | place... | reverse complement strand
CGGAGGTCAAAATAGTTAAATAAATGACAAAATAAGCATGTAGTACCGACAGTTGATGTATTTTGGACGCGGGTTCAAGTCCCGCCAGCTCCACCAAATACAGATTCGAAGAGAATCGAAAAGCCCGCTAAGACCATATATAACAAAGGTTTTAGTGGGTTTTTTTATATCTACCATTCGGTAACGTTCATTGACAGTCGGTATTTTAGTGTTACATTTAGTGGTACAAGCTCACTTATTAAACAATTTGTACAACTAAAATGCCTAGAATAGCCAAACCATTATCAGACTCGCAAATAGCGAGGGCCAAACCTAAAGATAAAAACTACTTACTGACCGATGGTAAAGGCCTGTCTTTACGTGTGCGTTTTAGTGGTACAAAGGACTGGATATTCAGATACAAACTCCCATACTCTGACAAACGTGTTGATATGAGTTTTGGTGTCTACCCTTCAGTTACTTTAGCTGATGCCAGAAAACTCAAAGACAAAGCGCATGAACTTTTAGCAAAGAATATTGATCCCCGCGCCTATAAAGAACAATCAAAACGAGATATGCAACTCCAACAGTCTCAAACCTTTATGCACCTAATGAATAATTGGCTTGTGGTAAAAGCGACACAGGTAAGCAAAAGCCACGTAAACAGTATTAAAGCTTCATTAGAATTGCATGTATTAGGCGCTATAGGTAAGCGTCCTATTAGCGAATTAACTGCAATGGAAGCCATAGAGGTATTAAAGCCCTTGCAAGCCAAAGGCCATGCAGAGCAAGTAAAACGACTTTGCCAACGTATCAATGAAATTATGAATTTTGCGGTCAATACTGGCGCGATACAGATTAACTCTTTAGCCAAGATCCATGCGGCTTTTATAAATCCTGTTAAAAAAAACTTACCCACCATAAAGCCCGAAGCTTTACCAACACTCATGCAAGCCTTGACTAGGGCAAGTATTAAAATCATTACTCGAAGTTTGATTGAATGGCAATTACACACAATGGTTAGGCCCAGTGAAGCATCAACAGCCAGATGGGACGAAATTGACTTTGATAAGCAAATATGGGTAATTCCGGCCGATAAAATGAAAAAGAAAGATAATGGAGATCATATTGTCCCACTAAGCCCGCAAGCTTTAGCAATACTCGAATTTATCAAGCCAATTAGCGGCCATCGTGAATTTGTTTTTCCGGCAGATAGAAACCCCCGATCACACACCAACAGTCAAACAGCAAACATGGCATTAAAGCGCATGGGATTTAAAGATATTTTGGTTTCACACGGACTTAGAGCGTTAGCCAGCACCACTCTAAACGAGCAAGGTTTTGACGCGGATGTTATTGAAAGCGCCCTAGCCCACGTGGATAAAAACGAAGTTAGAAGGGCTTACAATCGTTCTGATTACCTTGAAAGAAGAAGGACACTTATGTGCTGGTGGTCTGATCATATTGAACAAGCGGCAAGCGGAAACATGAGCCTAGCCAATGCCAAACAAGCTTTACGTTTGGTAAATAATTAACCAGTATAAGATCAAACCACTTTACCAAGTACTAGTGTAGCTCCAGAAAAGCAAGAGTCCAATTGACTTAACGCCTAACCAAAAGAGAATTGAATGAGAGTGAATATTTTCAAACTTTCTGCATATCAAAAGCAAGAGCTACAAAAACTAGATTTTTTTAGCCAAGTTCCTCGTAAATTTTTTGAAGGAAGAGCAGGCATCAATCGATTCGATATAATTGATGGCTATCTAGTTCCTTCAAATACTAGCGATGAAGATTTCTGCCCATTTGAAATGATCGAATGGGTGTTTTCAGATTGTTTAGATGTTAAATCTACCTCTATTGCACGAACCAAAGAAATAGTTCAGCAAATAAAATTACTTAAAGACATAGAATCTAAGGCTAGAGCACTCACTAAGTCATTTGGTCATGGGCAGCTCGCAGAAAGCCTCAAAGAAAAAATAGAATATGAGTACTGGCAATTTGTTGGAGTTAAAGACCCATTTTTCACATTCCAAATGGGACGGAAAAATCCTAGTTTGGAAATTGAAAAAATAATCAAAGCTATATCTAATGTTCGGGAGGATATTGAAGACTTTAAACACTCGAATCACCGACAATTAGTTAGAGCAACAATACGTTCATGGCAATGGTTATTCAAAGACACACCAATTGAAATTAATTACAAAAGTTCTTTTTTTTCATTTTACTGCTTACTTATTGACGAAAAAGGAGATTCAGAAAAGTCGACTCTAATCAAAAGATTACGTGACAATTTAGACTTATTCCCTAGTCAAATTACAAACTAGTCTTAAATCACTTCATGTTTGTTACGAATTGAGATTCGTATTTTGGGTTAATAGCATTCAGTTACAACCCAATAGGAACTGAAATGCACAATACCAATTTAAGAGTTATCCGCAAACCTGAAGCCTGTAATTTAGCAGGTCTTTCTAACACTTCACTTTTTGAACAAACCAGAGCAGGAATATTCCCACCCCCGATTTCTTTAGGAGCGAGAGCCGTTGGTTTCATATTTTTTGAAATTCAAACAGTTTTGGCCGCCAGATCTATTGGTAAATCTGATGATGAAATTCGCGAGATAGTCAAAGCTTTAATTAGACAGCGTGAGACGTACGCAAACCTATTACTTAAAAATTTAGCGGCTTAGGGGATTATATGAAAAACAAAAGCCCCACCCTCGATCAAAAGAATGAAGCTTTGCTTAAAAACAATGACACGAGTGCAGCAACACAACGCCGTCAAATTATAGCATTGCTTAATAAGTTTCAGTCACAAAATACACCTGAATTTCGCAGGTATGGAATTATGGCACCTGCTCCGCGTATTTTTGAGTTACGGCAAATGGGTTACAACATTGCCAAAGTGCTTGAAACTTATATTGATGAAACTGGAAAAGTGCATCATGGTGTTGCGCGTTACTATTTTGCTAATACCCCCCCCGCTGACTATTTGACTTGCGAGGTGGCAGCGTGAATATTAATAGCGTAAAGACCAATTTAAACAAACAAATAGACGTTAAAACCATTAACCCAATACAAAGAGCTAAGTTAAACCCTAAGTCGTTAAGATTAGCCATAAATGCTCAATGTTTTGAATGCATCTATGACAAGTCTGATGTTGGCACTTGGCGGCAACAAGTTGAAGCTTGCCCGAGTGTTAATTGCCCCTTGTTTTGTCTTCGACCTAAAGTCACCAGCCAAGGTGAAGCATCATGAGTAAATCAGTGTTATTTCCCGAGTTAGATAGACAGGACAAGCACCTTAAACACATTAAGAGTTTAACCAATGTTTTGTTGTTAGTTGGTGGCTCTGATGAGCTTATTAAGTCTGACTTATGCGGCTGTCTTAGTTTATTGGCTAACTTAGCTGAAAACGCCCAAACACAACAAACGGCAATTGTTGACGGTGTTATTAAGCTTGGCATGGAGGTAGGGGCTTAGCCCCTATTCAATCTTACTATGGCAATAAATAAGAGCCGAGGAAGTAGCGGTCACTTTGCTGGTGTGCCTGATAAAGTCATGTTGCACCCTGATTATATTGGTTTGAGTTTTAGTGCTAAGACGTTGCTATTTGAATTTGCGTTGCAGTATCGAGGCAAAAACAACGGCAAGTTATGCGCTATCTATTCTCAGCTAAAACTAAGAGGGTGGAGGTCGGAAGCGACACTTAGAAAAGCACTGAAGGAATTAATCACCGCCAAGCTATTAGAGGTTAGTAAATATGGCATGTATGGCGATGGAGGCAGGCAGCCGAACTATTATGCGATAACGTGGCAACCAGTTGATCACATATTTGGTTTTAAGATGGATATGGTGCCGACAATTAAGCCTATTCGTCAATTCAGCGTCGAATCAAGGGAAATAGGAACTCCAAAAACCACGTTGAAGTTGAACCGTTAAAAATTGATGGTTGGTAAGCCGTTTCCACATCATTTTTTGATGGTTGGTGATTGGTCATAACATCATTTTTTGATGGTTGGTGAAAGTAGGGTTTCATATTTTAATTGCGCTTTGTTGATAGTGCTTACTAACAGCCAGCCGTTAAAAACTGAAGACCTATATATATAACCATACACTAAGCATTTAGTTAGCCTTATCGTTAAGATTAAAGCGCAGTGAATAGGGTAATAAGACAATGGCAAACCCAATACAAACAAAGCACATAGCTAATTTGCATCATCGGCAAAACATTTTGATGATTGTTTATTCGTATGTTCAAGGCACACATAGTTTTAAGATACCCAGTTACAAAAGCGCAGTGTCTTACTTGAATAGAAAAGAACTAAAAACGGTTCGAGGTAATGACTGGACAACACAAAGACTGTTTAGGTTTTTGCAAAATGCGGGTGTATCTGGGTTATGGGGTATTAAAAACTTAAAAGCTAAACCTAACTTATTGAAGGACATCAAATAGGGTATATTTCCCGACTATAAAAAGGGTGTTTTCGGAGTCCATAAAGGGTGTTTTGAGACTCATACGCGCGCGTGAAGGTTTTTCCGTAGTCACTACGCGAGGAATATAGCTTTAAATCTCGCAAGTTGAAGTAGGGTGGAGTTAATAAGTTTAAACTCCTAGAACTATTGATAATAATTTGAACATGAAATAGTCTCACTTCAGTTTACCTTTTATGGAAGAAACCATGTTTTTCAAATCATCACCACCGGAAGAAAAAGCCAAACCTACTTGGTCAATGTCATTTTCTGGTGTTAGAAATCTAGAGACGGACAAAAATTATTCCATAAAAGAAATATATTACGCTTTTAATGGTGATAGAAGCGAGGTGACCTTATGGTTTAAAAACAGTTTCTTAGTAACACTCAAAATGGAAAAGGATTTTCTTTTCACACTAGAAACTTATTGTAATGGAAGAATTTGCACGGATTTTATTCCGCAGTTGACCGATATAAATTTTGTTGATTCAAGCAATGTTGAATGGAATAGGTTTAACCGAGATTTAATAAGTAATGATGGAAGATGTTTTTCACTAGGTAGTCTACGGTTTGAGAATATTTCAGAAAATGAGTCAGTAGCATTATGTTATGGCGAACCAGTATTTCGTTTTAGTGCTAGCTTAAAAAATGAGCTTGAACAAATAAAAGACGTTGTCCTTAGTCAAATTCATGGCGGGCTTACTGGTCAAGCGCTTGAAAAATATAAATCAACTCAAGAAGATGATTTAGTACAAAAGTCTCTGTCCACTGCAGACGTATTGCTTACAACGGAAACAGTTGTCTCCTTTGAAGTTGAAAGAAGAATTGATGTTATAACGGCCGAGGTTGCATTTGGAATGAACATTTTTAAAGATATGTTCGCAGCATTTTCAGACGTTTTCGGAGGGCGAAATAAATCTATTTCTAACACGTTAAAAGATGCGAGACTCCTTGTACTTCAGGAGTTAAGGCAAGAAGCAATGCGAGTCGGTGCAAACGCAGTAATTGCGATAGATTTAGATTACAGTGAAATATCTGGTAATGGTAAATCTATGCTCTTTGTCGTTGCAAGTGGAACGGCTGTAAGAATAAAACGGTAGGCTCGATTAAATCGAATGCGTTCCAAGACAATCTGACCTTTTTTAAATTAGATTTATACCAAACTGACAGTCGCTTAGGAACGAGAACAGCGGAAGTTGAGTATTGGAATTGTCTATGGCTTCTATGCCATTCAAAGCGGACTCCAAATGAACCGTTTTACATAATTAGTATCGCATATAACTTAACTGTATATAAAAGCAGGTGTAATGAGATGTTATGAAAACTCTAAATTTCGCTTCCTTTTAAATGATTTTCCTAAGTCTCACTTTTTTCCAAAATAGCTAGGTTATTAATTTAATTGTGGAAAATATTTTGCACATGGTTTTTAATAGGAAGCGAAAAAGTCTCGTTAAAATCAGGCTTCTTTCGCTTTTTAGAACTGTATCAATATTGGGTAAGTTAGATTAAAAAATACTTAATATAATCAATAGGTAAGAGTTAAAAATTGCGTTAACAATAATAAAGCTGAGCAATTACAAATGCTCGTTGTTAAGCGTTAGGCATTAATACAATGGAGTAAAATATGGAACTCGCGCATGTAGCAGAACCTGAGCCAATGGATAAAAACGAGACAATTAGAATCGCAAGCTTCGGCTTTGTTTTGGCTACTAATGGTGAAACAGCTCATAGTGACTACACATTAGAAAAAGTAAGAGAGACTATTTTAAAACCTATCTTCGTTAGAGCTTCCAATGAGATTAAAAGAGATTTGAATGAAGAAATAGAAATTAAAATTGTTTCTGTTGAAAATGGCTCTCTCATTATAGAAGCATATGTATTAGCAAGTATTTTGTTGACTAGTTCAGGTGTTGCTGCGGTTGCTTCTGGGGTTTTGACTAATATCATTACTAAGAATATTTATTCTACTAGTGATGAAAAGCAATATGAAATATTAAACAAGAAGTTAAAAGTAATTTGTAAAGCTTATGCGCTAGAAGCTGAAAGCACTCTTAATGATAGGGAGAGGTATAGAGCATTTTTAACTTTGCCTAACAGTGAAACAGAGATAAGAGACTTTTATTTTTCTCCAGAATCATATGAAGATGCAAGGTTTTCGGTAGATCAAGCATTAGCAAATTATCATAATGCTATCAATAAGCCATAATGCCTAACAAGAATTTCAAACGGAAAAAATACAGTTGGATGTTTAATGGTTTAATCTATCAAGATTTCACTTAGTAACGCGTTTTAGAAAGTTATTTTAGCTGATTTTGTTGTTTAATTTTTAGTAGAGGGTTTTTCTACACACTAGTTATGCATAATTAAACACTACGCCAGGAGGCAAAACACATGTACGAATACAAAATGGTTCAAGTTCCACCAAATATTGAAGTTCAAGCAAAAAACCAGAAAGGAAACGAAGCGGCCGCTTATCTAGACAAAATCGTAAATTCTCATGCACAAGATGGTTGGGAGTTTTACCGTGTTGACGCAATTGGGGTTAACGTAAAGCCCGGCTGCCTAGCTGGACTTTTAGGTCAGAAATCCGCACTCACGACCTATTATGTTGTTTCATTCAGGAAAAAACAGATTTAATGGTGAGGCTCTCAATCATTTTGATTAAGGTCTATCGACTGGTTGCCCCCAAGAGGGTGCGCCAGTCATGCCGCTTTGAACCTTCTTGCTCTGAGTTCGCAATTCTGGCTTTGCAAAAATATGGTTTTCTAAAAGGCTGGAGAATCACACTATCTCGTCTTAAGCGCTGCTGCCCTCCCAACGGCGGTTTAGATTTTCCGTAATGCATAACAACTGGTTCAAATCGCTCGCTTCGCTCACTTGGGCGGACTAAAGCCAGCCCCTTAACCAAACATTAATGTCGGCTTTGAAGTGATTTTGATACTGTCACTAGGCCAATAGTGAATGTCTGCAATGGCACACGTTCAGACTGTCGGATGAGGTCAAGAGCGTTAACCTTTAAATGTCAGTTGAAGTCTAATTACTACAATTAAGTAATCAGATTATTTTTACAAGCCTTTAGTAACCTATTCACTATTCTTTGCTCAGAAGCAATATAAATTATTCCATACTTAGTCATAACAGCATTAAAACGGGCTATATACTCGCATCTATAGGCATGGTTAGGTGGTAGCCATTCATCAGGTCCTTTTGCTCCTTTTTGACGGTTTAAAGACGCCTGAGTAAGTATTAAATTATCAAGATCATTAGCAAACATTGCCTTACGTTCTCTAGTCCAAATATCGGCACCGTGACCATGTGCAAACTTTAAGGGAACGATGTGATCAAGGTCTAAGTCATTGGATATAGTAAACGTATCGCCCGAATAAGGGTCGTACCATTCACCACTAAGAACAAGGCATTTATCAACAGTTTTAAACTCAACTGGTTTGAGTGATGTTTGAATAAGTAATTCGTGTCGTGTGTCCTGACAATCCTTATCAATGTCTAACCAATGCGGCCAATCATCCCTATCATAAAGCGTTACAAACGCTCTTTTTTGCTCAATGGCTTCTGTAGTGGCTTCTTCAATCTGTTCGACTTTTCCCTTTGGTAAACGTCCACCAGCTTCAATACAAACCGCTATAGTATCGAACGATTTATAATTTTTAGTCCTTTCATAGAAGGCGCTAGTTTTGTCGTGGCATATGCCTGATGATGATTGTTTTACCTGCTCAACTTTCCCCTTTGGTAATCGTCCACCAGCATCGAGGCACGCGGCAATAGTGTCGAATGGCTTATAGTGTTTAGTTCGTTCAAACGATGCACTGCTTTTATCGTGACAAATGCCTGAACTTGATTGTTTTACTTCGGGTTCACTAGTGGCGTTAGCAAGGACAGCGTTATTGCATGTAGCAAAGAATAAACAAAACAATAAGGTCAGAAGTTTGATAGATAGAAAGTTAATCATTCAAGTCTCAATAAAATGCCACAAGCGTTTATATTGCCATCACTCTTGAATATTGAAAGCTACTTTCTTAAATTTTTAGCTTGGGTATTACGCACCCATTATTTTGCTAGTCACAATTTATTAAAGTTCGAGTGTTGTTTAGTTGCAGGTCAAAATATTTGACGAATAAAAAATATTAAACTAATTTTTAAGTTCAATTTATTCAAGGAAGATATTTATGTCAAATTATGCCCCACCACCAATTTTAGTTTTAACTTGGCTTCAATTACTCGGTTTAAACTCAGAAAAAGAAGCAAGCGAGCATGCTAAACGAATGATTAACAGGAACTTTGGCAGTGTTGACTTAGCGACTGTTTATTTAGAGCAGTGCAAATTGAAGAAAACAGGATAACAATTCAGTATGTCTTGAGAGCGACTAATATTGTCGAGTCCTTAGCTGGGTGAGTATTTATCAGCGCAGATTAGAGCTAGTTATAAAATCAAACCTTCTGATTGCTGTTTAGACTTCATCAAATAAATAGGTACCTTTTTATAGTTATCTCGCGAGATGAATCGCTCCTCAATTTTCAAATCAACATAAAATCAATCAATTAGCCTAAACGTATTTAAAAGCAGAATAAAAAAGAAAGAAGAAAAAAAGAAGCGCTGGTATAACAAGAAGTAAGCAGATTAAAATTTTCAATACTATAGATGTTAAATTTACTGAACCTTTCAAATAAGGGAATTTAGAATAAAAAACCTTCCAACTACGTGCGTTCAAAATTTCCGCACTTGATTTCAAGGAAGTTAACTTAGGACCAACAGTTTTTTTGAAATCAACTTTTATTCCATCTTTAATTAGTAGTTTAAGTTGGTCGTCTGGCATCTCATTTTGAGCATGTTCCAAAAAACTATGAAACTCAGAATCATCATCAAGATTAATATTAAAAATATCTAAGATTTCTTTTCTCAGTCTACGAAGATTTGACACCTGCTTTTCGGATTGATATCTCCATGCCCATACTTTCGTATCGAAATTTTCACTCGACAAATTGGTCCAAAACTCAAAAGCAGATACAGTCATTAGGTTAATCTGAGTATTATAATCTTTCAACATCTCTTTGATTTCGCTTCTTGTAGCGTTGAGAATTGAAATTGAGTAAATAATCATCCAACCTATTAATGAAAGTAAAAAAGACATTATTGGTACAAATAAATCATCCATTCTTTAGCGCTGCATATCCTTGAATATTGTCTTTTGCTTTTTTAATATAATCTCTGATTCTTTGAAGATCATAGCTGTCGGAAGAAACAATTTTTAGCTTATTTTCAATAATTTTTATAGAAACTTTTTTTGTTCTTACCAAACCACCGAAAGTTTCCTCTAAAAATGAGGAACCAAGTTCAATATCTAAACCATCAAGATTGAGAGTCAAGATATCAAGATCGGCATCATTCAGGATAGGTATTAAAACTTTCTCTCGATAAATTTCACCACAATAAGGACCATCAGTTGGATATCTACCAAACGGTTGTTTACTGAAGCTACTCAAATTTAGTGATATTTTTTTACTCATCAAATGCTAACCGCCATTCTATAATTGTGCCACCAACACTTTTACTGTACTCCATCTCATCTTTTGAGTTGGAGTCCTGAGTAAACCCCCCTCGATGACTTAGTACAGATAAGTAGTCATCATTATCGCGCAACATAACAGGATGTTTCAAATCTTCAGAACCTTGCCCTCGACCAACCGAATGAGTAGAACTTATATCTTTATTCATTGCATAACCAATATAAAAACCTTCTGAACCAGCTTGTGTCTGAATTAAAGGAAATGCACCCAAAATATTTTTTTTTATTCCTTTCCCCCTGTCTAAGATTATACATTGTAAATAACGTTTTGAGTTATTTTCTACAACGGCAAACACGCACCACCATCTATTCCTCATAAAATTATGGACAGGCTCATCATATGCATGATGCAATATATTGAGTAATCCTTCTTGAATTGCTGAGCTTAATCTATTTGGAAGCTTCGTTATTTCATATTTAGTACAAATAAAATCGGATATTTTTTTACCATCTAGTTTTGGATCTGAACCAGTAATATAAAAACCATTTTCATTAAAAAGACTATCCAACTCTGGAATCGACTTGCATCTTAACGCCCTATTAAACCCCCACTGTCTAAAATTTCGTTTTATCTTTTTATCAATGGGAAACAAAACAGTGACATTTGTACTTGCAAACTGATATGGGCCGCAAAACTTGGCTCTGGAAATAGTTGAAAATAACAGTACTGAAGCTGCGGCAGTAATATACTCTAACTTTCTTAAATCCACACAAATCGCATTATCATTAAAAAAAATTTGTTTGTCGCACTCGTGTAAAAAATTGAGGGTCTCATCCCTTAGCTGATCCTCATATATACACAAATTTCTTGGAGACACACAAACATGAACCTTAATTGTCTCGTTTATTCCCTTCAAACTTGGCCCCAATTACAAACCTAAAATCACTCGTTTAATTACAAACAAAAATACGAAATTAAACCCAAATGTGCAATGTTTATAAATCATCAAATTAGCGTTTTTAAAAACCACTCTTCGGGCATTAGATTCGTGTTACAAATAATAAAAATATACTTATTTAAAATACTTCAGAACGAAATGTTCGGTTGAAAGTGAATAATCTAATAACTCTGTTAATATAGGTACATTAACTTTTAGTGGTACAGGTAGTTGTACAAATGAAATAATAAATTAATTTATCTTATATTTTACAGATACTTAACGACATTACCAAGCTCCCGCCAGCTCCACCAAATACATAAAAAGGCTCATTAGTAATAATGAGCCTTTTTTTTTTATCGTTCTTGGGTATAAAGCCACCTTATATTTAGTCATTGGGTTTACATGCCGGATAACAATTATAAGCTCTCAACAATAAGGTTAAATATCATAGAGTGCACATGAGTTTATTAGCGGTAGCGCATTTAAAAGCTGGTAAAAATAAAACTGACGTCGCAAGAACATTTCACGTTAGCCGAAGGATGCTCTATGAATGAGTTGCCAACTACTTGCAAGGTGCTGTTAGCGCCCTCGAAAGTAAAAAGACATCGGGAAGACTTATCTTATTGTCTATCAAACAAAAAGCCGAGCTGAACGATTACAGCGAGAAACAAAGTCACTCTCCAAGTGGCGGACGTCTAAAAAGTGAAATACTACAAACCTATATATGTAAAAAGTCTTTTCAATTAATTATAATCAAAACTCGATTTATAAATCACTCAAATGATTGCACATCACTTGGACTACAAATCCTTCAAAACATCCACAGTAATCTGAAAAAGCACAAGAAGACTTTAAAAAAATTCAGATTGAAACCATCAAGTTGGGCCTCGGACATATGGTGCTCAATATAGTCGATTTTTGGTTTCAGGATGAAGCGAGAATAGGGCAAAAAAATATCACCACAGGTCTATGGTTAATAAAAGGCCGTTGACCTAGAGCCATTAAGCAACAGCGATTTGATTATTCGGCGTATCCCAAGCATACATGTTTGTGCGTGTGCCCGGCCACGGCGAAACAGAGGTATTGATATTTCCTCATGTTGATAAATGTATCATGACGCAGCACCTTGAACAGATTTCAGCAAAATCGTTACTCGGTAGATAATCAGTAGGAATAATGTATGGGGCTCGATGGTATCAAGCTTCATTAGCGAAAGGGCTTAAAAATGTGAATATCAACAAATTGCCGCGGTATTCACTTGAGCTAAACCCAATCGCGCAAGTATGGAGTTGGCTTCGCCGGCTGCATTTAGCTAATCGCTGTTTCAGCGGCTATGAGGACATCGTTGATCCGTGCACTATCGCTTGGAATGATTTTGTTAGCGATACACTATCCGTGATAAAAATGTGCTCTTGTGCTTGGCTCGAGATGGGAAAAACTTAATACGGAGCGGTATAAGAGCCGTGCCGTTCCCCTAGCCTATCTTTTGCTATAGCTGTTGCTGTTGCTCGCAGCTCGTTGCTCGCCACTTTCCTGCCCTAGAAACGAAAAAAGCCCGACTCATCGAGTCGGGCTTGCTTCTTAATGGGAGCCTGGCGGT
>Ga0163215_101528_pt1 | contig 12535 bp, 10 predicted proteins | sample SynspAceP_FD_185934 | JGI IMG/M metagenome (GOLD analysis project Ga0163215, IMG submission 185934) | Saline lake microbial communities from Ace Lake in Antarctica - Synechococcus sp. Ace-P (Hybrid Assembly) | ecosystem: Environmental > Aquatic > Non-marine Saline and Alkaline > Saline | place... | reverse complement strand
CGGGTAGGACAGCATGAACAGCAGGATCAGCGAAAAGCCGAAGGTCCAGTACATCACCGACCGGGCACCGAAGCGATCCGAGAGAACGCCGCCATAGGCCCTGAACAGCGAGGCCGACAACGAGAATGCCGCCGCCGACATGCCCGCCGTCCGGATATCCAGGCTGTACACGTCGACCAGATAATGCGGCATCCACAATGCCAGCGCCACGAATGCGCCGAAGACGAAGAAATAATACAGAGAGAAGCGCCAGACCTGAAGGTTTTTCAGCGGAGCAAATTGTTCTGCCAGACTGGGTGATTTTGCGCCTGACTTGCGGCGCGCCACCAGATGTGGATCATCCTTGGCGAACACGTAGAAGGCGATCGCCATCACCGCCAGCGCCGCCGCCCAGACATGCGCCACACCGTGCCAGCCATAGGCCACCATGACGAAAGGTGCGACGAATTTGGTCACCGCAGCCCCGACATTGCCGGCACCGAAGATCCCCAGCGCCGTGCCCTGCCGCCCGGCGTCATACCAGCGCGACACATAGGCCACACCAATGATGAACGAACCGCCAGCCAGGCCGATGCCGAGCGCCGCAATGAGATACATCGTGTAGGAACTGGCCCAGGTGAGCATCCACGTTGCCGCTGCGGTCAGCAGCATTTGCGTTGTGAAGACGATGCGTCCGCCATATTTCTCGGTCCATACACCGAGGATCAACCGGGTCAGCGAGCCAGTGAGAATGGGGGTGGCGACCAACAGGCCGAACTGGAACTCGCTGAGCCCCAACTCCGCCTTTATTTCGATGCCGATGATCGAGAATATCGTCCAGACCGCAAAACAGGCGGTGAACGCAACCGTGCTTAACCCTAGCGCTCGTGTGCGTTCACTATCCGGTACATTCACCTTGTCCAGCATTGTTCATCTCCGCATGGCGGCGCAGGGGATCCCCTGCGCAACTCTGTTTCCGGCATCAGATCGATGGCCGGTTGAAGACAAAACTTCACGGCGAAGGTCGCCTGCCGTTGATGCAGATCAATCCGCTTGGCATCGCGCGGCTCAATCGAACCGGAATTGCTTTTGGTCGAATTGCGGAAACACATAAATCATTCGCAGATGTGACAAATATCAAATCATGTGGCGACGATTGCCGGTACGTTGGTCAGTGTTTGGAACCTGGGAGGGGAAAACACGACATGCGGGATCAGGACAAATCCAGGATTCGGAAACTGCCGCTGTTTCACGACATGCAGACGGAGCATTTCGACGCCCTGATGCAGGCTGCCTATGCCCAGAGTTTTCCGGCCCAACTCGACATGATCCGGCAAGGCGAACCGGCTGATTTTCTGCACATTGTCATGGAAGGCACCGTGGAGCTGTACTCCGGCTGGCGCGAGCGTGTCACCACCATGGCGGTGGTCAGACCGGTCTCCACCTTCATCCTTGCTGCCTGCATCAAGGATGCACCCTATCTGATGTCGGCGCGGACCATGGAGAAATCCAGCATCATCCTGATCCCGGCAGAAGATCTGCGCGCCACGTTCCGGCTCGATCCTGATTTTGCGATGTCGACCATAATCGAACTGGCCAGTTGCTACCGTTCGGTTGTTCGCCAGACCAAGAACCTCAAATTGCGCAACTCCCGGGAACGGGTCGCTGCCTATGTTCTCAACCAGGCCAAACGTGCCGGTAACGCAGCCAGCTTTGTCCTGCCCGCCGAGAAACGGTTGCTCGCGTCCTATCTGGGCATGACGCCTGAAAACTTCTCACGCGCCGTCAAGTCGCTGCAGCCCGATGGCGTGACCATTGACGGAATGCGCGTCATCATCACCAGCCTGAAATCGCTTGAGGCCGCCGCAGGGCACGACCCGCTTATTGATGACGCCGACACCATGACGCCGCACATTCAGTGAATGCGCGGCGTCATGGTTGTGGCGTCATTTATATGTGCTGCTCTGGCTTCAGGACGTCCGTGCCTTGTCCGTTGCGGCAATCGCCTTACGCAAATAGTCATCACGGTTGTAGACGTCAGCGTAATAGTTGACCACGCCGGCATCATCAGGCCAGGCGGTGAAATAGGCGACATGAACCGGGATCTTCTGCTTCAGGTTCACCTGCTGGTTCCGCCCACCAGCAATGTAGCTGCCGATGTCGGCAACCGACGTACCCAGAACCTTGGCCGCCATTGCCCGCGGGTCCTTGAGCCGTATGCAACCATGGCTCAGCGCCCGGGTGTCGCGGTCGAACAGCGATTTTGACGGTGTGTCATGCATGTAGATGGCGTGGCTGTTGGGGAACAGGATCTTCAGTTCACCCAGCGCATTGCCATCGCTGGGTGGCTGGCGCACGCCGATACCGCTGCCTTTGCCGACGGCATTCCAGTTGACCGAACTCGAGGACACGGAGCGACCTCCTGCAGTTACCTCATAGCCAAGCCGATCCAGATAGGACGAGTCGGCGCGAAGCTTGGGCAGCATCTCGTTGATGATGATCGACTGCGGAACACCCCAATAGGGGTTGAACTCGACCAGCTCGATCTCGTCATCGAAGAAATTGGTCTGGTTGGATTTTGAGCCGACCACGACCCGCATCGAGAGCTCGGCCTTGTCGTCATTGTAATAGGTGGCGGTGTAGGCTGGCTGATTGATGAAGACACGCCGCGCCGCCAGAACGCCGGGCAACCAGCGCGACCGCTCCATCGCCAGCCGAACCTTCTCTATCTTGTCGGAATTGGTGATGCCGACCAGCGCCCGCCGTGTGGCAGGACCGACAACGCCATCAGGTTTCAGGCCGGCTTCTTTCTGAAACCCCTTCACCAGCGTGACGAGTTCGTCATCATAGCCCGGCTTGCCGGCATAACTGGCCAACAACAGCGCGTTGTCGACTTTGAGCGCATCGCTGCCCTTGAGTGCGATTGCTGCAATCACATTTGCAAGTTCCGGATTGGATTGCCCCGGCTTGAGCACCAGGTCTTCGGCAATCGCGATGCGCTCGCCATCATCAAGATCCTGCAAACGCTTAAGTTCGGCTTTCAGTGCCTCAAAATGAGCGCCATGCGGGTTGTGTCCCAGCAACGCTTCAGCCGGATCGGCTGCCGTGGCCAGCGCTTCGATCTGCTCCACCAGAGCGGGGCTCTTGCGCTTGAAATCATGATATCCCGAGATCCGGTTGGGATCGACCCGTCCACGTGTTGCGTCAATGATGTATTCGGCAACGGCAACCGAAAGCTCCATTTCGAACGCCATCAGTTCCCGCTGGCGTTCCGCGCCGCGGGTGATATCAAAGCCATCAGCAGGCACGTGAACCTTGTAGTCATCCGCCGACAGGCCAACAGCATCAGCGTTTTTGAGCACCTCGATCACGGCACTGGCACGATCGGTCGGCGCGGTTCCTGCAACCCAGATATAGGCAGGATGGGTCGAATAATACTCGACGATCGCCTTGGCTGTTTCCGGCAGGGCTCGCAGCGACAAATCCGCGAAAGCTGCACGGCCTTCCGAAAACGGATCGATCCCCAGGGGCGGAAGCACCATGTCACCAATTGCGCTGGTCACCACGGGATCGGCGATCTCAGCGAAATTCACTTTGACCAAAGTGTCCGGCTTGTAGGTGCGGTAGCTCGGTCCGCTGATGCGAGCGACGGGCTTTGGTGGCTGGGCCACTACCACTGCGTCCTGCCGCGCCCGTTGCCGGGAAATTTTTTCGCGTTTTCGTTGAGCCGGAGCTTTGAAAAGGAGATCCAGAAGGCCTTGCGCTTGCGCAGGCGGTGTGGGCGCGATCACGCCGGTAAAACCAATCGTAATGGCGATCAGCGCCACGCCTGCTCGACTCTTGAAGTTCATGCCCAACCCAGATCCTTATGCGGAGCCTGCCAGCCCGCGCGTTTTTGTGAAATCGTTCCGTGCGGGCCAAGCCTAACAAATCATGGTTACGAAGAAAAGAATGCCGGATGACATCACCAAAAGATTGTCGTGTCCGGCTGTTCAACGCCCACACGAAGCCACCTTGGCGGCACGGGTTTCGGGCGCGCTGCCCCCGGAACATTCGCCTAAGCGATGCGAAACAGGCTTGTGATCAGAAAGCGGGCAACGCCGGGACCCCGGTTATCTTGAGCTTTTGGTGGCCCTTCGCCGGGTCAGCGCAGGCGCCAACTCGTACCAACCCTTCGACCCGTTGACGATCCAGACCAGTGACAGCATGACCGGAACCTCGATCAGCACACCCACCACAGTGGCCAGCGCGGCGCCGGAGGTGAAGCCGAACAGGCTGATTGCCACGGCGACGGCCAGCTCGAAAAAATTGCTGGCCCCGATCAGCGACGAGGGAGCTGCGATCTCGTGGGTTTCACCGACCACGCGGTTGGCAAAATAGCCAATCCCGAAGATCAGATAGGTCTGAATGATGATCGGCACCGACAGCAAGACGATGATCATCGGCTGGGCAAGGATCGCCTGCCCCTGAAAGGCGAACAGCGCGACAAGCGTTGCCAGCAACGCAAAAATGGCTAGCGGCTGAAGTTTCGAGAGCAGGCCTTGAAGCCCCGCCTCCCCCCGGGATGACAGAATCCGGTTTCGCAGGATTTGGGCGATGATCACCGGCACCACGATATAAAGGGCGACAGACAAAATCAGCGTCTGCCAGGGCACCGTGATCGCTGAAATTCCCAGCAACAACGCAACGATAGGGGCAAAGGCGAACACCATCACCAGATCATTGACGGTGACCTGGCTCAGCGTGAACAGCGGGTCACCTTTCGTCAGGTTGCTCCAGACGAAGACCATGGCTGTGCATGGTGCCGCCCCAAGTAGAATCAGGCCGGCGATGTAACTGTTGATCTGGTCAGCAGGCAGGAACGGTACGAAAAGCCAGCCAATGAAGAACCAGGCCAAGAGTGCCATGGTGAACGGCTTGATCGCCCAATTGACAATCAGTGTGACCGAGATACCGCGCCAATGTTTGCTGACCTGGCCCAGCGAAGCAAAGTCGATCTTGACCAGCATGGGAATGATCATCAGCCAGATCAGCACCGCGACAGGCAAATTGACATTGGCTATTTCGGCAGATCCGATCGCCTGGAAGAAGGACGGGAACACATAGCCAAGCCCAATACCGGCCACGATGCACAGCGCGACCCAGAGTGTCAGATATCGCTCAAATTTCGACATGTCATGGTCCTGTTCTACAAGAGTGGCAGCTTGGCACCGGGCCGGGAGCCTGACAACAAAATCCCCGTATCGCAGGCCACACACTCAAATCCATAAATCATGATATATAGAATTGATCAAGAATAACCTTTCTTCTGCAACCTATGCCGCAATTGCATTCCCGCGATCTTCATCCTAAGACCCCGATTGTAAATCATCAGCAATCAGGCGACCGGAAAGGTATCCCTTGGCAAACGATCTGTTCCCCCTCGGACCCGACACCACTCCTTGGAAAAAACTGACCGACAAATATGTCAGTGTCGAGCAGTTCCGCGGCCAGGAGATACTGACCGTCGAGACCGACGGGTTGCGGATGCTGGCGGAAGCCGCGTTTGGCGACATCAACCATTTGCTCCGGCCCGCCCATCTGCAGCAACTGGCGGCGATCCTCGACGATCCGGAAGCCACCGAGAATGACCGCTTTGTAGCCCTTGATCTTCTCAAGAACGCCAACATTGCCGCCGGCGGCGTGCTGCCAATGTGCCAAGATACCGGCACCGCGATCATCATGGCCAAGAAAGGCCGCAGGGTCTGGACCGAAGGTGGCGACTACGAGGCCCTGGCAGGTGGCGTGCTCGACGCCTATGAACGCCGCAACCTGCGCTATTCGCAACTCGCGCCGCTGTCGATGTTTGAGGAAAAGAACACAAAGACCAACCTGCCCGCCCAGATCGACATCTATGAAGAAGGCGTCGACGACTATGATTTCCTGTTTGTTGCAAAGGGCGGCGGATCAGCCAACAAGACCTTCCTGTTTCAGGGCACACCTTCGCTCTTGACCCATGACCGGATGATCGAATTCCTGCGCGAAAAAATCCTGACGCTCGGCACCGCGGCCTGCCCCCCCTACCATCTGGCGATCGTCATTGGCGGAACCTCGGTAGAAATGAACCTCAAGACGGTCAAGCTCGCATCGACAAAATATCTAGACGAACTGCCAACCAAGGGCTCGGACTCGGGCCATGCGTTCCGGGATCTCGAGATGGAAGCCGAAATCCACAAGCTTACACAGCAGATGGGCGTTGGCGCCCAATTTGGCGGCAAGTATTTTTGTCACGATGTCCGCGTCATCCGGTTGCCGCGTCACGGCGCCTCGTTGCCGATCGGGCTGGGTGTCTCCTGTTCAGCCGACAGGCAAGCCAAGGGCAAGATCACCAAGGACGGTATTTTCCTGGAGCAACTGGAAATCGAACCGTCAAAATACCTGCCGGATATCGACGAGGAAAAGCTTTCCGAACATGTGGTTCATATCGACCTCAACCGGCCGATGAGCGATATCCTCGCCGAACTCTCGAAGCATCCGATCAAGACGCAATTGTCGCTGACCGGTTCGATCATTGTGGCGCGGGATCTGGCGCATGCGAAAATTCGCGCCCGGCTGGAAGCCGGCGAACCGATGCCCGACTATCTCAAGGATCATCCGGTCTACTATGCAGGCCCTGCCAAGACCCCGGAAGGCTATGCCTCCGGCTCATTCGGCCCAACCACCGCCGGGCGGATGGATTCCTATGTCGACCAATTCCAGTCCTTCGGCGGATCCATGGTGATGCTGGCCAAGGGCAACCGCTCCCGCTCGGTGCGGGAGGCCTGCGCTCGTCATGGCGGCTTCTATCTCGGCTCCATCGGTGGCCCGGCAGCGCGGCTGGCTCAGGACTGCATCAAGAAGGTTGAAATCGTCGAATATCCTGAAATGGGCATGGAAGCGATCTGGCGAATCGAGGTCGAGAATTTCCCCGCCTTCATCGTGATCGATGACAAGGGCAATGATTTCTTCAAGGAACTGAACTTGGGTTGACTTCCGAATAGTGAAACAGGGGAAGTTAACTGTTCATTTTTACAGTGTTGCGGTGCGGTTTGACTGCAATTAACAATTCCCAAACAATTGTCTCGTAATAATTACCCTACAAATTTTCGTATGCCACGCTTGGGGACGTAAGATGTCGGCAGTAGCTGCAAAAAAGATCCAGAACATGGACACAGCAACCATGGTTCTTGCAACCATGCGTAGTCGTGGAATATCGGGACTACCCCGCAATTACGAGCTGGTCTACGAAGCGCTCAACGCGTCCAATCAGCGGCTGACCAAGACGTTTGAAGCACTGGGGCGCAATCCGGCACAGGGTGACCTCGACGCGCTGGGCAAGGAGCATTTCCCCCATCATCACAGAACCGGAGTGGTGGAAGGTGCCCATGACAAGATTGCCGGCGAACTGGAAGGCATGTTGCGGCTGCTCAAGCAGGAACAGTCTTCGCTTGAAAGCTACTCGAAACTGCTCGGTGAAACCTATACCCGCATTTCCAGTAAAAGCGCCTCAAGCGCCGAAATTCTTTCCGGCGTCATTGGTATATTAAGCAACGCCACCGGCGACACCATGGAAAAAGGCAAGGTCGTGGTCGAGCACATGGTCGAGCGTGCCCGCGAAATGGAGCAGGTCAAGCTTGAGCTCGACGAGTACAAGCGGATTGCCAATACCGATACACTGACCCGGCTGGCCAACCGCCGGGCTTTCGATGAAGTGCTTTCCGGTATCTACGATGATAGCCGCGACGCCATGTATTACTCGCTGATCGTCGCAGACATCGATCACTTCAAGAAATTCAATGATACCTATGGCCATCCGGTTGGCGACCGCGTCCTCGGCGTCGTCGCCGCAATCATGAAAAGCACCCTGCGCAAGGATGTGTTCATCGCCCGCACCGGTGGTGAGGAATTTGCGGTCGTACTCCGAGGCACCAGCCTGGAGGTGACCATGGAAATCGCCGAGCGTATCCGCAAGGCGGTTGAACTCACTCCACTTAAAAACCAGAAAACCGGGGTTGATTACGGTCCGATCACCCTCTCGCTTGGCATGTGCATGGCGACCGAGGCGAAGAATGCCGAAGAGCTATACAACAATGCTGACCTTGCGCTCTATGCCGCCAAGAACACAGGCCGCAACAGGGTCCACCTCTACAATCCCGAACTCGACAATGGATCCAACAATTCCTGGGCCATCTACAGAGATTGAAATGCAGACGCCGAAACCGGCAGAGCCGGTGTAGATCTTTGACAGCAACGGACCGCACCAATCCTTGCCACAATTTGGCCTTGATGCTGGACAGGCAACCGCGAAGCAGTTACCCATAAGCAACGGACGGCCAGTGGCTAGTCAGTGGACTTGCAGTGGGCGTGACTGAATTTCAACCACAGCTCCGGAACCCGATATGAAACGTCTCATCTCCTCAGCATTTCTCGCTTTGTGCCTGTTGGCGCCCGGCGCCGCCCAGGCTCAGCCTGCCGGACAGACCTCGACAGAATCCAAAACCTTGTTGCAGATCCTGTTCCCGCCCTCGGAAAACTACAACAAGTTCCGCCGCTCGGACAAATCGCCGATCAAGCGCAAGGTCGTCTCGTTCAAGGAGAACTATCCGGAAGGCACGATCATCATCGATACGTCGGACCGCCGACTTTATCATGTGACCAAGAAGGGCAAGGCCATGGTCTACGGCATCGGCGTTGGCCGTGACGGCTTTACCTGGCAAGGACAGAACAAAATTACCCGCAAGGCTGAATGGCCGGGCTGGACACCACCGCAGGTCATGCGTGACCGTGTCAAGCGCCAGGAAGGCCGCGTGCTCCCTGCCTATATGAAGGGTGGTCCGGACAATCCGCTCGGCGCCCGCGCCATGTATATCGGCTCAACCATTTACCGTATTCACGGCACCAACCAGCCTTGGACTATCGGCAAGGCAATGTCTTCGGGGTGTATTCGCATGGCCAATGAGGACGTTGAGCATCTCTACGAACAGGTCAAGATCGGCACCCGCGTCATCGTCCGCAAATAGAGCTGGTGTAATTGCATTTTGAATTGTGAAAACCGGCCGTCACGGCCGGTTTTTTTATCACCACATGCTGGTCGTTTCCCTTGCGGGCCATTCCTGATCAATGGACCAATAGTGCCGGCCAAACTGGCTCCAGCTCGGCGACCGACGTAACAATGGTCATGCAAGCCTCCGGTATGCTCCGCTGTCGCTGGTGGGAAGCTCATTGATTTTGGCAAGACTGGAAAGCCGCAAATCAGCGACGTCAGCTTTGCAGGCGTATCCGCCGATGAAGTCTGCAACAGCCTGTGTCACCGGCGGGGCCGAGACAATGCGGCGATGGCCAAACCCGTTGGCCTTCATCAGTCTGACATGCGGCCCCATTCGGGCGATCGCCTCGGCGTTGGAAAAAGCCACTTCCTTGTCATCCTCGGCGTGAATGACAAGCATCGGAACCCGCAAGTCATGCAGCATCCGGTCGACCCGGAATTCTGACAGCGGGCGCCCCGTCACCCGGAACACCTGCCGCTCGAACGCCTCCTGCGCAGCCGTTCCAAGCCCCATGAATTTTCCAACCCACCGAAACACATCCGCCATGTCCGAAGGCGCGGCAATGGTGATGATGCGATCAGGCCTGCGTTGCGGAACATGCAGGATTGCCCCCACGGCAGCAGCCATCACCGAGGGACCGCCAAACGAGTGCCCGACAAAGGCCTCGAAGGGTCCATGCTGCCGCCAGACCGCGTCAATCGCCTCAACCGCCTTGCCCAGATGCAGCTTCCGTCCAGACGATGCGCCGTGACCAGGAAGATCAAGACAGACAACCGTCTTGCCACGCGCCACAAGCGCTTCAGCCAATGCCATCATATGATCGCTGCGCGAGCGGTATCCATGCACGATCAAAACCCGCCCGCCATCGTCAGCATCTGCTTTCGGACGGAACACATGGGTGGCGACAACGCCGCCGGGAATCACCAGACGGACAGACTCCGCCTCGGACATGCGCGGTTTGGCACTGGCGATGGCGCGGTGCTCCTTGTCGCTTTGCGGCTTGGCAGGCGGCGTCCGGCAGAACAGCCAGAACGCCAGTTTACCAGCCTTTTCAGGTGATTGTGCCGCGACAAACCGAAGTGCGGTACGGGTGACCTTTTCAACAAGAGATGCCATAGTGGAATTCCAGATTGGTTCAACTATGAACAGAATTGTACAACCATGAACAAAAATCAACCCCTGCCCTGGGACAACCCTCGTTTTCGCAACTGGATTGCCGTCGCCCGCGCCTGCCAGGTGATGGGGTTGACCTTGGCGCGCGCGTTGCAGCCCCTCGACATCAAGCCGCCGCATCTCGACATTCTGGTCAACCTGTTCCGGACACCGGGGATCTCCCAGCAAGATTTGGCTGACAAATTGCTGGTGGGTCGTTCCAACCTGTCGATGCTGCTGCCACAAATGGAAAAGCGCGGCCTGCTGATCCGACGCAGCGATCCTCAGGACCGGAGGATCTTGCGGCTGGACCTCACACCAGAGGGCACCCGGCTGACCGAAGAAGCCATCGTCATTCAATCAGCGCTGATCGAACGCACTATGAAATCCTCGACCCCGGAAGAGTGCAATCTCGTTGGCGACGTGATGATGCGCATGATCAGCGAGTTGACTCAGACAGACGACATCGACCCGTCCGACGCAGGAAACAGGAATCAGCCGACAGGCTAAAACATCAACTGTTGTGTCCTGGTCATTCCCTTCTCCGCAAGTTCCGCCAGATACTCGGCCCAACGCAGATCTTTCTCGGCGCCCAGTTCGGACAGGAAGGCCCAGGTAAAAATCCCGGTGTCGTGACCATCATCAAATGCCAGACGCACGGCGTAATTGCCGACTGGCAGCACCTTGGAGATACACACATCGGTCTTGCCGCCAACAGTCACCCGCTGACCAGGCGAATGCCCCTGCACTTCAGCCGATGGCGAGCGGACGCGGAGCAATTCGGCCTCGATGGAATAGGAACGGGCATCGGTGAAGCTGACCACCAGGGTTTTGCGATCCGGCGACACGCGAAGTTCGGTTGGCCATGCAGTCTCGTGATTGCCCATCGGCTACCTCTTCCTGTTTCATCGCATATGGTGGCTGATGTAGAGTTGATACGGCTGGTCCACAAGCTGCAAGCATGAAAACATCGATCCCGACGAAGCCTTGCCCTTGACGGAAAGCAGGTGGACGACGACATTGAGTCCACAGCAATGAAGGATCATCCGCTATGGAAGACGCCCCAGCACCAACCATGATCGACCCGTTTGGCCGGGCAGTGTCCTATCTCAGGGTTTCGGTGACCGACCGTTGCGATTTCCGCTGCACCTACTGCATGGCGGAAAACATGACTTTCCTGCCCAAGAAGGATCTGCTGACGCTGGAAGAGCTTGACCGGCTGTGCACGGTGTTTGTCGACAAGGGCGTGCGCCGGATCAGGCTCACCGGTGGCGAACCGCTGGTGCGCAAAAACATTATGCAATTCGTCCGGCAGGTCGGACGGCACATCGAAGCCGGCCGCATGGATGAACTGACGCTGACCACCAATGGCTCCCAGCTTGCAAAATATTCCTCCGAGCTGTTTGACTGCGGCGTGCGCCGCATCAATGTTTCGATGGACACGCTCGATCCGGACAAGTTCCGCAAGATCACCCGGTGGGGCGATCTCGACAAGGTGCTTGCGGGTATCCGCGCCGCACAGGCAGCCGGTCTGAAAATCAAGATCAATGCCGTGGCGCTGAAGAACTTCAACGACACCGAAATTCCGGAAATGCTCAAATGGGCCCATGGCCAGGGCATGGACATGACCGTGATCGAGACCATGCCGATGGGTGAGATCGACGAAGACCGCACCGATCAATACATGCCGTTGTCGTTGTTGCGCAGCAATCTCGAAAAACAGATGACGCTTGAGGATATTCCCTACCAGACTGGCGGCCCTGCCCGCTACGTCAGGGTCAAGGAGACCGGCGGCCGACTTGGCTTCATCACCCCGATGACCCACAATTTCTGCGAAAGCTGCAACCGCGTCCGCCTGACCTGCACCGGCACACTTTACATGTGCCTGGGTCAGGATGACGCCGCCGATCTGCGGGCGCCGCTGCGCGCCTCGGAGGGCAACGAGCTGTTGTCGCAGGCCATCGACGAAGCCATCACCCGCAAGCCCAAGGGGCATGACTTCATCATTGACCGGACAACCCGGCAACCGGCCGTTTCACGCCACATGAGTGTGACCGGCGGCTAAAGTCGTTGCGGCGCGCGAACCGCGCTTCTTGGTGCCGTTCGCGACAATGATTCACGCCTCGCGGCTCGCCATCAATCAATTTCAGTGATGGATTGGCAACCGGGCACGGCTGTGCCGCTACCGCCAACAATGCTAGCATATCAGCCTGGCCAGCGATTCCGCGCCGGCACTTTCCGGAAGGATGATGGTCATTTCTCCCAACATGCGTGGCGCCCTGTTCATGTCCCTGTCGATGGCAGGCTTCACGTTCAATGATTCGATCATCAAGCTTCTG
>Ga0163215_101527_pt1 | contig 12544 bp, 12 predicted proteins | sample SynspAceP_FD_185934 | JGI IMG/M metagenome (GOLD analysis project Ga0163215, IMG submission 185934) | Saline lake microbial communities from Ace Lake in Antarctica - Synechococcus sp. Ace-P (Hybrid Assembly) | ecosystem: Environmental > Aquatic > Non-marine Saline and Alkaline > Saline | place... | reverse complement strand
TATCGGTATATCCAGAACCAACTTAGAAACCCGCTTTATCGACGAAATTGGCTGCTCGATGCACGAGCAATTGCACATGACCAAGTTTTATCGCGCCTGTGAATTAATCACCTCGACCAATCTCCCGTTTGATGAAATCGCCCGAACCTGCGGTTATCCTTCCGTGCAATATATGTACACAGTCGCACGTAAAAACGTAGGCATGACGCCAGGAGAATATCGAGTGTCGTCGCGCCTTGCTAAAGACGCTTAATGCGTTTGAAAAATAAATGAGGCGAAAATATCAAGCATAAAAAAACACAGGTCAGTTTTGCTGACCTGTGTTTTTTTAGATTATTCAAATAAATTTATTTGAATAATCATCTGAAAATTTAACTATTTACCATTGTTTTTAGTATTTCTTGGCGAGTAGAGCCGGTTTAGGGTTGATGCTTTTGTCGCAGTAAGATCCTGAACAGAACATTTCCTTTTTTTGATCTAGCCAAAAATAAATTGACTATTTTAAATTTAATAGATAGTTTTTGTTTTAATGCCATTACATAGATGTGAGTGGTTAAGGATATTTTGACAAGGAAAATGGAATATATGTCACATACAGTAAAAAGTTATAGTAATGAACCAAATGAATATTCAGATTTCAGAACATCACAAGAAATTAGAGTGCTAAATTTTGAAAAAGAGCAAGCTGATCTTCTTCATTTTTTTTCGAATGAAATAGCCTGTCTTGGTGGGCCACAGAATCATTATGCCAGTGATAAAGTTTCTTTTTTTGCGCTAAAAATAAAATCGACATTCTCTGTTAAACAAAATTCTATAATAAAAGACTATATCAATTCACTAGTTTCAGTATTGATATTTGAAGATATGAAAGATTTTTTAATGGAATGTGATGTTCCTGATATATGTCCACCGTTGTTTTTAATCGAAAATCATTATGATATTTTATATTTAGGATCTCGTAATCAATTATTATTAAAGTTAGTTGAGAACGAAGCTTTCGCTTATGATATAGATAATGAAGGGAAACTAATTCGTTTGGTGGCTAACTTTAAAGGAGGAGGCGAACAAAAAATATTTGGTGAACCTGCAACTGTTGAATTGAGTTCTCATGCAGGTATTTCACTTGGTCCTCATACGGAAGCCCCTTATAATTGTTGTTATAGATCAAAAAATGGTGTGTCTCCATCTCCTTCCTCTTTAATTCTTTCTGCTATGTGGAATCCTGCGTCAGAAGCTACTTCGATTATTCCTGTATCACCTATTTTAAATAAAATTGGGATAGAAAATACATTGGCTTTGATGTTGAATTATTTTAATTTTACTCGTAGTGATTCTTTTTCTAATAATAATGCAACCCTTCATGAAAGTATTTCAATAATAGATTTTGATGGGAGTAAAGGTTTTTCAATCCGATTTAATTCATATCGATTCTCAGTTGATGGAAATGCCCCTGACATAGTTAAGAAAGCTTATGATGAATTTTGTAATGAAATTAATTTATCTCAACCGTATCAATATGCATTGACAAGACGGTCAGCTTTGGTGATTAATAATTATCGGGCATTACATTGTCGAGATATTGTTAAAGATAATAGACGAATACTCGTTCGACTTTTTGGAGTTTCAAATGGTATTGAGAGTAATATTATTTCTAAAAAACCGTTAATTTTAAAAGGGTAATAAAGTTCTATAATTTTTTTGCATTTAAATACGGATTGTTTATTTTTAACTAAAAATGGAATTCATTAAAATGATTATAGATTTTGATATTATAGTAATACTTTCAATTGTGGCTTTTTTAGCAGGTTTTTTTGATGCTATTGCTGGTGGCGGTGGTTTAATTACTCTACCTGCACTTTTTTTAGCCGGTATTGATCCAGTTAGTGCAATAGCGACAAATAAATTTCAAGCAGCGTCTGCAACAATTTCTGCAACTGTAACTTTTGCACGTAAAGGTTTAATAGAATGGCGTCAAGGTCGTGTATTGGTTATTTTCAGTATGTTAGGTGGTGCTTCTGGAGCACTGCTTGTTAGTGCTATTGATAAAAGATGGTTAGAAATTTCAGTTCCCATCTTGCTTATCTTAGTTGCTATTTATTTTGCCTTTGCACCTAAGCTCGATTTAGGTTCAGGAAAAGAAAAAATATCTACACTGCTTTTTTCATTATTAGTAGCTCCTATTCTAGGATTCTATGACGGTGTATTTGGACCAGGTGTTGGCTCATTTTTTATGGTTGGTTTTGTTTTTCTAAGTGGCTTGGGGATCATGCGCGCCATCAGTTTTACAAAACTAGCTAATGCATCTTGTAATTTAGGCTCTCTATCAGTATTTATTGCAAAAGGTTTTATTATTTGGCCTTTGGCTATATGTATGGCCATCGCTTCATTTTTTGGTGCTCAGTTAGGTGCAAGATGTGCTTTAAAAGTTGGCCCTCGTTTAATAAAACCTATGTTGATTATAGTATGCAGTGTGCTGGCTATAAAATTACTTAGTGATGAAGATAATCCATTGAGAGTTGTAATATTTGGGATGGTTTAATGTATGAATCTGACTTATATTCGACCTATTAATACCGTGTCATCTATAAAAAAATCTCTGATTTTAATGAGGCGTCACCTTATTTATCTGCGTTATTTTCTGAACAATTTAATGGTTTTTTCTTGGAAGGTTGTGAGTTGTATGGAGTGAAAAAAGAAAGTGTAAATCATACCAATCTTTTCTCCATTCATGGAGCGAGATCTGACTACACCAGCTTGAATTCTATACTTTATCCTCTGCAATTATTAGGAATTTCCAGCTTAAGCTTTAATCTTTCAGGACACCGTATATCTTCAGATATTGAAGCAAGCTCACTTGAAAAAAATTTACAAGAAAGTTTATGCTTTTCGCGTGCCAGAGGAACGGTTGTCTAAAACGTATTGGGGTTTAGTCTTGGAGGCGCTTTGGCGTTAAAAGTAGCAGAGGCTTACAAAGATAGTGTCAGAAAAAATATTTTGATCGCCCCAGCATTATATACAGAACAAGCATGTCCGCTACCGTTTGGTCCATTATTTAAGAAAAGTATTTCTGTCCAATTTAGCTTTCTTGATTCTACATCATTTTCTGTTCTTAAAAACTTTAAGGGGGAAGTACTATTGATAATAAGAGAATATGATGGATTATCTGCCAAATATTTTGGTCGGTTAGCAGGCACTTCTGTCGAAAAAATAAAGCTAAGAAATAAAGCGTCGTCGTTAAGTGATTACTATAGCGCGATCCATTCTGAAGTTATTCCTGAAATAGAAAAACACGTTGATCGAAATAATTTTCATAAAATCATTCTTTCAGAATGTGATCATTCAATCATGTCGTGGTTGAGAGATAAAACCGATGTGGCAAAAATACTTTCTAATAAAATAGTTTTTTTGACAAGTAGTTAATATATGTTGATGAGTAGGATGAAAATATATTATAGATTAAGTGTTATTAAAATTGTTTTCATGTAAAAAATAATGCAAGTTAGTTTATTAACTGACTTGCATTATTTTAAACGACATATTAGATTTATTTAAAAATGTAACCATTCACCATATTTTCTAGCATTTCTTGACGGCCAGAAACGGCTTTAGGGTCAATGTTATTTTTCTCTGCGTAAGCCGCAAGGTCTTGCAGAGAATGCTTACCAGCAAGAATGTCCGCACCTAATGGCTCGTTCCATTTGGCATAGCGTTGATCGACCAATTTGGACAAGCTTTCGCTTTCAATCATTTTCACTGCGCGTTCTAGTGACAACGCCAAGGTATCCATGGCGCCAATATGACCGTGGAATAAATCTTCCAGATCCATCGACTGACGGCGTAGTTTGGTATCAAACATGTAACCGCCGTTTTGGAAGCCGCCGTTTTTCAGGATTTCATAAGTAACAAGTGTGTATTCTTCTACGCTAGTAGGAAATTGGTCTGTGTCCCAGCCTAGTTGTGCGTCGCCTTGGTTCGCATCGACAGAACCGAGAAGACCCAAAGAGCATGCTGTCGCGATTTCATGATGGAAGCTGTGACCTGCCAATGTTGCGTGGTTGGCTTCGATGTTGACCTTGATCTCTTTTTCAAGACCAAACTCTTTTAAGAAACCGTACACCGTCGCGGTATCGTAATCGTATTGATGCTTGGTCGGCTCAGCCGGTTTTGGCTCGATCAACAATGTGCCTTTGAAACCGATTTTGTATTTATGCTCAACCACCATCTGCATGAAGCGGCCAAGCTGAGCGCGTTCACGTTTTAGATCGGTATTCAGTAGGGTTTCATAACCTTCACGGCCGCCCCACAAGACGTAGTTTTGGCCACCCAATGCTTTGGTCGCATTCATCGCATGAAACACCTGAGTCGCCGCGTAAGCGAAGATCTCTGGGTTTGGGTTGGACGCCGCACCAGACATGTATCTTGGGTTGGAAAACGCATTGGCCGTTCCCCATAAAAGTTTAATGCCTGTGGCTTCTTGCTTGGCTTGAAGGACATCAACCATTTCTGCGAAGTTGTTAATGTATTCTTTTAGTGAACGGCCTTCTGGGCTGACATCGATATCGTGGAAACTGTAATAAGAAATGCCCAATTTTGTGAAGAACTCAAACGCCGCATCGGCTTTTAACTTTGCCGCATCCATCTCGGATGCCGCTTTGTACCAAGGGCGATCAAAGGTATTTGCCCCAAAAACATCGCTTCCTTGCCAACAGAAATTATGCCAGTAGCAAGCGGCCATTCTCAAATGTTCTGCCATGGTTTTACCCATTAGCACCTTGTTCGCATCGTAATGCTTAAAAGCAAAAGGATTGCTAGAATTTGCGCCTTCGTATTTTACAAACGGCACCGTCTTAAAAAATTCGCTCATATCAGAACTCCTGACTGTTGTTATTTTTGTCCCTACGAATCATTGTTTTTTTAAGCGTTTGCTTCAATTACGAAATTTCTTGAGTGCGTTATTGAATTTGCTGGACGTTTTTTTGTGAAGGCTTCAGGGTCAATAGTTTAGGAAAGGTGTAATAAGATTAGGGAAGGTGTAATAAGATTAGGGAACAATTATTACGGAGGGCAAAGGAATGCCAGTTATTAGTCGTTTTTACGGTATATTAATCGCTATGTATTTTAATGATAATAATCCACCACACTTCCATGCGAAGTATTCAGGATATGAAGCGTTATTCGCATTTGATGGTAGAATGCTTGAAGGAAACCTGCCGAAACGTGCATCTGCTTTTGTTCAAGAATGGATTGCAATACATCAAGCAGAACTAGAAGAGAATTGGTCTCGCGCGAAAGCGGGTGAACCTCTAAATAACATTGCCCCATTGGAGTTAATGATGCTGCATATTAAGTCCGCGAAATATTTATCAGGCTATAAGCTATGGATTGCTTTTGATGATGGAACCTCCGGAGAAGTGGATTTGGCCAATGAGCTCAAAGGCTCGATGTTCGAACCACTTAAAGATTTAGCCGAGTTCCAGAATATCTCCGTCGATCCAGAACTAGAGACAATTGTTTGGCCGAATGGCGCTGATTTAGCGCCAGAGTTTTTGAAGGCATTGCAGAGCAAGCAGATACAGTTGTGCTAAATAATAATTTTATCCAGCTTTAAAGTTGTCCCTGCTGGGGTGTTATACCTAGAAGGTAATGATGGAATCGATATACGAAATAATACAGAACAACCCCGAGTATCTTGTGTGGACATTAGCCGTTACTAACTTTGGATGGGCAATGTTCATATACTTCAATCGGAAGTCGTATGAGCGTGCATTAGTTCAACAGAAGCACGAATTGGGTCTTGATTTAGAGCGCCGCAAACACATTTTTGAGTTAAGACTGGGTCAATATGAGAAATACTTATCTCGCTTAGATTCTTTTGGGAAGAGCTATCAATCTGATTTAGTGTCAAAGATGCAGCCGCTCATGGCGTCCTAATTATCCAAAATGCTTGCTGCATCCACCGATGATGAAAAGGGAATTGCAATTACTCGTTTCAGTTTCAATGTGGTAGGCATTATGAATGAAGCATCAGCAGAATATCAGGTTCTTCGCAGTGAATCTCAATCGTTGAAATTAACGGCTAGTGACGCTTTGTTTTTAATGACTGATGAACTAGAGAGTCTCATGAAGCACTCTATGGATTCTGCCCTGCAATTTACGTCGTCCTTACCTGCGCTAATTTTGGAAAATGATCAAGCAAGAATTACATAGTGAAACCAGACTATTAACTCCCATGGGGAGTCCATTCAGGAAAAATCGGCTGAAATATACGCACAAATGAGAAAAGAGCTCAATGCAATCTAAGAGGCCGAGGCCTCACCCCTTCACACAAACATAAACCGAGTTAGTCGATTGTCCGCCTTGAAACGGGTTATCAAATGACACTAGGTGCGAATCAACACTCTCGAATACGGTTTTGAGTAATTCAATGAAGTTGTCTTCTGGTGGGTTCTGTGACCACATGGCGAATACGCCGTTTGGTTTTAGTTGTGCAGCCATGCGAGATAGGTTTTCTGTGGTGTAGAAACCAGCGTTACTTGGGTTGAGGAATTCCGTTGGGGAATGGTCAATGTCGAGCAAGATGGCATCGAACTTTTTGCCGGCATGGCTTGGGTCAAATCCGGTACTTGGGTCTGTGGCGAGGTCGAAGAAACTGCCTAAAATATAACGGTTACGTTTGTCTGCGTTGAGTGTTTTTCCTAGTGGGACGAGTTCTTTTTGATGCCAGCTGATGACGGTTTCTAACGCATCAACCACAAGTAGCTCTGTAATGCGTTTGTCTTCTAACGCGGCCACGGCGGTGTAACCTAAGCCCAATCCACCGACAACCACACTCAAGTTTTCGCCCTGTACTTGCGCTAAGCCAAGGTTAGACAAAGCTTCTTCTGCATCGACAAACATGCTCGACATAAGAAACTCTTCGCCCAGTTTTACTTCGTAGATGTCTCTGTCGCCAAACGCGGGGATGCGGCGTCTGCGCAGGGAAATTTCGCCTAAAGAGGATTCTTGACTGTCGATTTCTTCAAACAATAGCGCCATGGTTGGGATGTCCTAAAATAGTGTGTGATGAAACTAATGACGTTCTTGGAAAAGTGCCATGTGTTAGTACTTTGTCCGTTGACGATTTTAAGCAATAGTCGTCTTTTAAAGTCGGTCATGTTTGTATTTGATTTGCCGTATTTTACAACAGCTACTTATCAATAGGCTGATAGCGGTCTAAATAAACCTTTTTTTATTCAAAAATTAATGACTATTTAAGGCATTAAAGTAGGATTCTCCCCAACCTTACGTGAATGGAGTCATTATGCCTTTGCTAGTTCCCATGTCTAAGCCGTTTTTTTCATCCTACATTGAAGAATTGATCGTGCAGTACGCCAAAGAAAACGTCGACTCAGGCCGGTGGCAGAAAGCGGGGTCTTTAACACGTTCCCGACGTGATACCGAGCGATTATTGCCTCGTGGCATCGAGACGGAAAATAATCATTTCTTTGAATTGAAAGTGGCAGATGTGAATGAATCGGTTGGCAGCATATGGTTGTCGCTCGAAAACAGTGCTACCACGGGTACGGTTTTCATTTATGATTTAGAAATCAAACCGGAATATCGTCGAATGGGTTATGCCAAGCGTGCCTTGAAGGAAATCGAAGAGTTTGCCGCCACCCACAATATCGTCAATGTTGGTCTGCATGTTTTTTCTAACAACGAAGCGGCGCAAGCGCTTTATACTGAAATGGGTTTTAAGACGGTGAGTCTTAATATGGTTAAGAAGATTGGTTAGCGGGCTGACTCATGTATGGATGTCAATGCTGCCGAGAACGAATGTGTCTTGATGCTTTAGATTTGGCATTAGAATGAAATCACGCAAATAGTATGGGGAGGTTTTTATGACTGCGATAACAGAACTGGATAAATTACTTTGTTCAATGAGCCCAGAATTAGTGAGTGGAGAATTTGTTTTTTGTACGGTTCAAGGTACGGCCCAAGACTATTTAGCATTGGACCCTATAATGACGTTTATTGAATCAGAAGGATTAACCCTGATTTTACCTAAGCAAACGGCTTTAGATGCGGGTTTAGCGTTTGAAAGTGCATTTAGCCAAATCACATTGACGGTACATTCCAGTTTGGATGCGGTCGGTCTAACGGCTGCGGTATCAAATAAGCTGACAGAAAAAGGCATTAGTGCCAATGTCGTTGCCGCTTATTATCATGATCATATTTTTGTACAAACTGACAAAGCAGAGGCGGCATTAGCGGCATTAAAAGAGTTTAGTGCTCAGCCTAGCTAATATGTCTAAAATATTTTGAATAGATAAACAAACACTCTGATTCGTGACTGTGTTTTGGTGAGTTTACAGCGTGGTATTTCATTTACGCACTATGAAGGTGATAGGGGCTTCGGTGCTTGATCTTAGCATTAGGGTCGGGTTCTACAAAAAGCCAGTATTCTAGATACCCATAGATTCATTAATGAGTTTATGGGTATCTATTATTGGACTAAATTGAAAAACCAAAAATCAAGAAAAAGCCAATAGATAAATACAGCGCTCGCTTCTTCAGCTTAAAAGGGGCGATGAGTGCCATCGAAATAAAATAGAGTGCGACTGCCACTTTTAATGCACTAGCGATGGCTAGAAATGGGCTAGTACCCAATTGAATAAGCGAAGGGTTGGCGATCATGGCCAGTGGGATTAAATACAGCCCCACCCCTAGCATCATTGCTATTCCGGCAACTTTAAGCCAGTTTTCCTTTACCATGCCAGCCGCAATAAATACGCTGCCACAAACGGGCGGTGTAATGGTTGATAAAAGAGCAAACCAAAACACAAATAAATGAGCTTGCAGAAGTGATAATCCTAATTGTGATAAAGCTGGCCCTGCTACTGAAATGCAAATAACATACGCGGCCGTTGTCGGCACTTCCATTCCAAGGATTAAACACGCGACCGCTGTTAATAAAATCGCTGGCCAAAGCATTCCAGATGAGCCTGAAATAATGAGGGATGTGATTTTCACCCCTAACCCCGTAATAGATAGCACACCAACGACGATGGAGGCACATAATATGATGGAAGCTATCATGGCAATTTGCTTACCAGCATTAACGCCAACATCTTCTAGGCGACTGAGCCATTGTTTTTTACTTGCCAGACCCTTCGAATTAAAGAAAAGTAAAATGGCGGCGCCAAAAATAGCAATGCTTGCTGAAAATTGCGGTGTATACGCTGGCCCAAACATCCCCCAAAGTAATAGCGAAAACGGGATCATAAAGAAGCTACAGGTAATCAGCAGCTGACGACGACTTGGTTGCTGATCTTTATTGATGGCTTTTAAATCATAACGCAGTGCAAACGCATCTATTCCAACCCAAACGGCCCAGAAGTATAAAATGGCGGGTAAAATGGCGGCCAACATAATGCTTTGGTAGGGTATTCCTGTTAGTTCTACCATTACAAATGCGCCAGCGCCCATTAATGGGGGCATTATTTGTCCACCAGAAGAAGCGACGGCCTCTGTCGCTCCCGCTAATGATTTAGGGTAACCAAGCTTGGTCATTGCTGGAAGGGTAATGGCGCCAGTAGATGCTACATTCGCGGATGCTGATCCTGAGATTGAGCCAAAAAGCGCTGAAGAAATAACGGATACCTTAGCGGCACCACCTCTTAGTCTCCCCGCCGCCGTGAGGGCTAAATTCATAAAGCCTTGCCCAGCTTCTCCAGCATTAAGTACTGCGCCAAAAATAACAAAAATAGCGACTATGCTAACAGAGACGCCAGTGAGCTTACCCCATATACCGCCTTCTGCAATGGTTAAGGTCCCTAGAAAGCTACCTAGCGGTGTACCTGGATGACCAAACTCTCCAGGTATATATTGCCCGAACATTCCGTAGCAAAGAGCAATGGCCGCTACTAAGGGTAATGGCCATCCTATACAGCGTCTCGCCATTTCTAAAACGGTTAAAAGTAAAATTGCTGCGATCCAAAGTTGATAGCTTTCACTAATATAACCGTATTGATCTACTAATAAATCTGCATTGTATGCAACCCAAAAAGTCGCGATTAAGCCTAATAATGTAAACACGTAACCAGTGTAGCGTTGAAAAGGCGTATTGCTCAAGAAAACAAAAGCCCAGGGCAACGCAAGTGCCATATGTAGCGGGCGACTGATTAAGTTAGGTACCAAACCTGAAAAAATAAGCGTTAAGTGAAAAATAATACTAAGGAAGCCAAAACCGGCCCAAAAATATTTACTAGGCATAGAACATGGCCTGTTTAAGAGATTTTATATTTAAAGGGAGTGGTGTGCCCAATATACTTAATTAAACAGAACCCATACGTTAATGGTGGGTTCTGCTTAGTACTAAGAGGCATGAAAAGGCGTACCGTTTTTCATGCCTCATTTATAAAGTGATTAAAGAGGATTACTTATTGATGATTTGCATTTAAGGTCACCCCTATTTCTCGATAATATTTAACCGCGCCAGGGTGAATTTTACCGCTAATGTTACTAAGCATTTCTGTTGATACGCCACCCCACCAAGGAGACGTATCAGACATTAATTGCTTCTGACGCCAGAAGGCTTTAGTTAAAGTATAAGCCGTAGTGTCATCCATTGCCGTGCTTGTGTATGCAACCACAGGTAATGACGTCGTTGTGATATCACTATCTTGCCCTGCATAGGTGCCTGCTGGAATGATCAGTTTGGTGCGCTTAGATTGTGCTACTTGTTCATCGCTCAACGATAGAATTTTTACTTTTGAGCCCGCAGCCGCTTCAATAACATTGGGTGCTGGAAAAGATCCTGAGGTAACAAAACCATCAATTTGACCGTTTTTCAATGCTGGTACCGCATTAGAAAGCTCAACTTGAGCAAGGTCAATTTTATCTTCTAAGCCAAATAACTTGATGTATTTAGCGCCCTCATTTGCCCCGAAAGTCCCTTTACCTAACAATATTTTTTTACCTTCCATCTCGGCAAAACTATTAATGCCACTTTTATCTGATACTACAAAATGCATAGCCAAAGATGGAATGGGGAAGAGGGCTCGAATTTCATCAAATTTTGGGTTACTTTTGTTTTTGAACATCGCCTTACCGTTCTGCGCTAAACTTACTAAAGCTGGAGGCGTTGTAAACACATAATTAGCGCCTCTAAAGGCAGATTCCATGACGTTTTGGACGGACCCTTGACTCTCTTCAACGGTGACAATAATCCCACTATCCGTGTCTTTCTTTACGGCTTGTGAAATTTCTACCGCCATTTGGTAATAAGATGAACTGGTCTTGGCGGACTTGTAAGTGATTTGAGTTTGCGCAAAGCTCAATTGCGTGATGGCTAAACCGACTGCTGTGCTGATTAAAGCTTTATAAAGTTTCATGTAGCCTATTCTCTCTATTCTATTATTTGTTATAGATTGTACTAAAATAATTATAACTAATACATTTTGGATTAAGAAATACAAAAGGAATCCTTAAGCAGGCAAGCATACTGAATAGGAGGATTACAGATCCTTTGAAAAAGAGTGTTTTTTTAGTCTCTATTGTATAGTTGTGTCTTCGGTTGTTGTCTATTGCCATCATCGTGTCGGTAACCTTCCTCTTATGTGGAAAATGATCCTCAGTTTGAATAAAGAAGAAAATAATTGAAAAGCGAAAAAAGTAGTTGGGCAGTTTGTCCAGAGTGTCTGGGGCTCGGTAAAAAAAACCGAAAGCTGCGTAAGAAAGTGAAGTTGCGTTACCAGAAAGAATTGGACGCGTTTGAAAAAACGAATGGCGAAGGGGTCGCTCCTGTTCGGCCTCAAGGTCATCTCGAAGATTGTGTTAAATGTGCGGGTTCTGGCTTGCTTGCCGTTGCGGATTTCCCCGTTGCCGATACAGTAAATTACCCACACGTTGCTATTATTGGTGGCGGTATTGGCGGTGTGGCGTTGGCCGTTGCATGTCTACATCGTGGTATTCCATTTACGCTTTACGAACGTGATAGCGGCTTCGATGCTCGATCTCAGGGTTATGGATTGACGTTACAGCAAGCGAGTAAAGCCATTGAAGGCTTGGGGTTGTTCTCATTAGAAGAAGGTGTTGTGTCTACTCGCCATCTGGTTCATACCACAGAAGGTGACGTGATCGGCGAATGGGGCATGCGCAAGTGGATGCAGTCCGATGAGCAATCGTTACAGAAACTATCCTCTTCGAAACGTACCAATGTACATATTGCACGACAGTCTTTGCGCTTGGCATTGCTTGGTCAGTTGGGCGCTCAAGCGCCTGTGCAATGGAATCATCAGCTGGTGGATTTCAAGGAAACAATAGGCGACGGTGTTGAGCTGGCATTTCATGTAAAGGGTCAAGCAAAGGGTCAGGAAAACGAAGGCATTAAAATTGCCAAGGCTGACTTAGTCGTCGGTGCCGATGGTATTCGCAGTACAGTGCGAAAATTACTCGTTGATGAGGAGGCGGCGCCTTTACGCTACCTTGGTTGTATGGTGATTTTAGGCATTTGTCCTTTGAAAAATTTGAACGGCCTTGAGCATGATTTACTGGATTCTGC
>Ga0163215_101524_pt1 | contig 12645 bp, 7 predicted proteins | sample SynspAceP_FD_185934 | JGI IMG/M metagenome (GOLD analysis project Ga0163215, IMG submission 185934) | Saline lake microbial communities from Ace Lake in Antarctica - Synechococcus sp. Ace-P (Hybrid Assembly) | ecosystem: Environmental > Aquatic > Non-marine Saline and Alkaline > Saline | place... | reverse complement strand
TAATTTTCAAAGCGGGTTCAGGACAACAAAAATCCGTGGTCATGTTAGGGGCTGGGATAGCGAGTTTAACGGCGGCTCTTGAACTGAGTAAAGCTGGGTTTCATTGTACTATTCTGGAAGCATCTCAAAGAGTAGGAGGCCGCAATCTCACTGTGCGTTCAGGTGATTTCATTGATGAAATCGGCAACCCGCAGATTTGTCCTTTTGACCCCGAACCCCACTTATATTTCAACTGTGGTCCTGCAAGGATCCCTGCTGAACATACAGCACTGATGCATTATTGTCGTGAGCTGGCCATTCCATTACAGCTCTTTTCTAACTACAACACCAATTGTTATACCCAAGACGACAAAGCATTTGCTGGCAAGCCCATCAGGATCCGCGAGTATGAAACCGATCTTCGTGGTTTTATGCACGAACTACTAGGCAAAAACTTATCTAAGCAAACTATGCTGGATGAAGGTATTGGCGAGGTTGAACTCGAACGTATGATGGAGTTTGTGCGTCAGGCTGGCGATCTCAACAAAGACCTGCATTATGTGGGTAGCGAGCGCGCAGGCTTTGCATCGGGCGGGATAACTGCACCGGGTAAGTTAAAAACACCACGAAAATTTGAAGATATACTGCACAGTGACTTTGGTTTGGCTGCCATGTATTTTATGCGTTTTTCTGATCAGGCACCGGCTGTAATGACTCCAGTGGGTGGCATGGATAAGGTAGTGCAAGGTTTTCTGAATAAACTCGACCCTAAATTGGTGGATATTCGTCTTAACTGCCCAGTTCGCGCTATTCAGGTAAGTGAAAACACCGTCGACATTGAATATGAGCAACAAGGTGTGATTAAAAAGTTACAAGCTGATTATTGCATCAACGCGATCCCAAGCCAGATATTACTTGGAATTACTAACAACTTCTCCCCTCCCTACCTTAAGGCTATCAGTAAAATTCAGCGCGGCAATCTGGTCAAAATAGGCTTTCAGGCTAAACAACGATTTTGGGAAGATGAGCATATTTTTGCCGGCATCAGTTGGACTAATCAGGACATCACGCAACTGTGGTATCCCGAACATGGATTTATGCAACAAAAAGGCGTGCTGCTGGGCGCCTATAGTTGGGAGCCAGATGTCACCAGCCGCTTTATGAACATGACTCACGCCCAACGACTTGAAGTCGCATTAACACAAGGTGAAAAAATCCATCCACAATACCGCCAATATATCGAAAATGGTGTGAGTATTTGCTGGCAGCGCATGAACCACTTATTAGGCTGCGGCTCTCAGTGGCATCCTGATGATATAGAAGAACATTTTACCTTGTTACAACAGCCAGAAGGTCGACATTTTTTGGTAGGCGATCAAATGAATTTACTGCCCGGCTGGCAAGAAGGTGCGATTCGTTCAAGTTGGTTGGCCATGTCGCATATTCGCCAAGAACTGCAGGCCAGCTCAGGAGTTCAATAATGAAAACCCTAATAACTCTGCTGACCAGTTTAATCTTTGTCACGCCTTTTGCCACAAGTGGTGAACTGAATTGCCAGATGTGCCACGGTAGTCACCTGCAAGGAAATGTCCTGACTGGAGCGCCAGCACTAAATAGCTTATCGACAAACTACATTGAAGCGCAGTTAAATGCCTTTAAACAGGCTTACCGTGCCAAGTCTGCAAAGGATCAGGCAGGCTTAGATATGCGCGTAGTGGCCATGCAGTTGAGTCAGCAGGAAATAGCGGCAGCGCTGGCATTAGTGAAAAAGTTAAGAGTAACAAACGCCAGCTTCAGGCAGTCTAACATACCAGCCAGTTGGCAGACCTGTGTGGCATGTCATGGTGCAAATGGTGAAGGTAATGATGCTCTGAACGCGCCGGCCATAATGGGCCAACAACCTTGGTATCTGTTTAAACAGCTTCACGATTATCAAGAGGGTCAACGAGGCATGGAACCTGCTGACCTCGCAGGCCAACTAATGCGACAAACCAGCTTGCTTTTAAGCGCTGAAGAGATAAAACAACTAAGTCAATTTTTAGGTCAATCAAATAAAACGGAGATAAAATGAAAAAAACTATTCTAAGTGCAGTCGGCTTACTGATGTTCAGTGCCACGAGTCAAGCGGCAGACGTTACCCGTTACCCACTGCCCAACAACAGCACCTTTCCCATTGCGTCATCGGTGGAAATTAAGGGCGGTTCATTAGTATTTGAAAGTGGCAAAGTGCCATCTCCAATGAATCCCGATGCAAAACCCGGTAGTGCTGAGTTCTGGGGCAACACTGAACAACAAACTGATAGTGTCTTGGATCAAATAGAGGCCTCGCTTAAAAGCAAAGGTCTGGACATGAGCAACGTGATGAAAATGACAGTCTTTTTGGTGGGCGATCCGGCAATGGACAATAAAATGGACTTTGGCGGTTTTATGAAAAGTTATGTCCGCTATTTTGGCACTAAAGAGCAACCTAACCTGCCATCCCGCTCAGCCGTGCAGGTTGCTGGCTTAGCCGGTGCGGGCATGTTGGTCGAAATTGAAGTCATCGCTTTTAGACCTTAATTAGCCTAATCCTGCATTCAAGGCGGAGCTAACATTCCGCCTTTTTTTGCATTAATGTAATATCAAAGTCAGCACTTACTGTCATCAACTCTATAAGTAATAAGCGTTTCTTCTCTTCTGAAATGGTCCAGTAGAACGGCGTCATCATTAATAAACTTTCACGTTGCTGAGGTGTTGTTAAGCTCATTTTGAACTGCACATGACTTAATGCGAGTAATTCAAAACCCTCAGGAATCTTACTATCAAGCTCATGAGTTTCAGCCTGCGCATAAACATACTGTTTTAATTCAAACAAATGATGGCTTGCCGGTGTGACCCTTAACCATAGCCCATCAAGTTTCAATATTCGCTGTATTTCAGACGGGCTACTGGGAGCAAACACCTGGAGCACCGCATCTTGGCTATCACTGGCAACCGGTAAATTAAAACTGCTGGCAACAGCATAGTGGATGTCTGGGTATTTTTTAGCCGCTTTTTGGATGGCAGGTTTAGCAATATCACTGCCACTGGCGACAACACTTCTACCGGCATTCGCTAAATGCTTTTTGATTTTAGCTAAGTAATAACCTTCACCACAGCCGGCATCGTAAATGCTTAATCTTGGCGACAATGCCTCGGGGTAATCAGCTTGGTTTGCTATGATCAAGCTTGCCATTTTTTCGGCTAAAGGTAGGTAATGGTCTTGTTCTAAGAAGGCTCTTCTGGCCGTCACCATATCTTTGTTGTCACCAGGATCTTTGCTACTTTTTTGCTGAGCTAACAGCAAGTTAACATAACCTTCCTTAGCGCGATCAAAGGTATGCTTATTATTACAGCGCCATGCATTATTCTGCCACTCTAAGATTTGTTGGCAGCTTGGACACCGCCAAAATGAATCTGTACTGCCATGATTGATTTGCATGTCGCTCCTACTCGCCAGCCTTATTACAAAAAAACGCAGTGTAACAGATTTAACCTGTTTACTAAGTCAGTCATCGCGCTTAAGGCTCAAGGTGCTTTAATTTTGTGCTTGCTTACTTATAATGGCTCTCGACTCAAGGACTTAAACATAAAAATTATAAATATCACCAGAGGAATTCACTATCATGCTCAGATTCACTGCGCTATTACTCAGCCTGTTCTGTATCAGCGCTCACGCAACCCAAGGTTATTATCGTTTTCCCGCATTACATGACAACACCTTAGTTTTCACTGCTGAGGGAGACCTATGGAAAACCACCTTAGAGCAAACTTATGCACAACGCTTAACTACCCATGTGGCCGAAGAAAGCCATGCAGCCATTTCTCATGATGGTCAGTTTGTTGCCTTTGTGGCTAACTATGCAGGCAGTGATGAAATCTACGTGATGCCTATTCAAGGGGGTCTAGCGAAGCAAGTAAGCCATGAAAATGTGCGAGTTAAATTACATGGATGGACTGCCGATGGGCGCATATTATACAGCTATAACGGGCGTATTGGACCCACTGGTAATTGGAGTTTACGCTTGCTCAAACCTGATGAGCTCACAGTTGAGTCGATTCCCTTAGCCGATGCGGTTGAAGGTACTATCGACCCAGCAGGTACAACGCTATATTTTACTCAATTTGGTTTACAGGTTTCTAGCGACAATGCGCAAGCCTATCAAGGCGGCGCAAAAGGTGAGTTATGGTCCTACCAATTGGGTACAAACCAAGAAGCTAAGCGCCTGACAACAAAACATCAAGGCTCAGCCCGCTCTCCCATGGTATATCAAGATCGGCTGTATTTTATTAGCAATCAAAATGGTAGCGATAACCTATGGTCAATGAGTCTTGACGGTCGTGAGCAAACTCAACTCACTGATTATCAAGATTTCAATGTGCGTGACGCACGTTTGGATGCGGGGCGTATAGTCTTTCAACTGGGCGCCGATATTGTGCTGTTCGATATCAACAGCAAACAAAGCACCACACTGGATCTGCAACTTACCTCAGATTTGAGCCACACTCGTGAGCATTGGGTAAATAAGCCCTTAAAATACTTAAGCTCAGCCAAGCAGGCTGGCACCAGCAAAAAAGTGGTACTCACCGCCCGTGGCAGAGTAGCCGTTGCCAGCGTAGACGGTTCACGTTTAGTTGAAATAGCAACATCATTGACCTCTCGTACCCGCCAAGCCACATTAAGTAAAGATAATCAGTGGGTTTTTGCCTTAAATGACAGCAGTGGTGAAATGGAAATCTGGCAATTTCCCGCTGACGGCAGTATAGGAGGCAAACAACTCACCCACAATGGTCAAACTTTTCGCTGGAATATTTACCCCTCGCCCGATGGCAAGTGGTTAGCCCACGACGATAAAAATGGTGATCTTTGGTTATTAAACCTAGAGTCATTAGAAAATATCAAGCTAATAAGCCGCAATAATGGTTTAAGCCCCATTGCCTCTTTGAGTTGGTCCCACGACAGTAAGCTAATCGCCATCACCCGCCAAGCCCTTGGCAGTGAGCGCAGCCAAATTATGTTACTCGATATCCTGACTAAGCAGTTGGCATTATTAAGTAGTGAAAAATACGCCTCTTATTCACCCACCTTTAGCCGTGATGGTAATTGGCTGTATTTCTTATCTGATCGTGATTTCAACCCCTACCCTGGCGCACCTTGGGGCGACAGAAATATGGGTGCCAGCTTTGATCGTCGCACGCAGATTTTTGCTATTGCCTTAAATCAGCAGGCTAAGTTTGCGTTTGCTAAACCCAATGAATTAGCGGTCAAAGAAGAGGAGAAAGAACAGAAAAGTGAATCACAAGATGAGAATAGCGCAGAAAGTGCGGATAAATCCACGCCATCAGATTCTCTTAGTGCAGAAGACAACATCGCGATCTCAGTTGATTGGCAAAACATTGAAAAACGCCTATACCAAGTCCCAGTGCCAGCAGGTAATTATAGTGAACTAGGTGCTAATAAAGAGTTTTTATATGTTATCGATACGATCACGGAGCCAGGTGCACAAGCTGGCTTAAAATCCATTAAAATTGCCCCGAAGGCAAAAATTGAAAACTTTTTAGGCGCAGTGTCTGAATACAGTTTGTCTCATGACGGTAAATCTTTATTTGTGCGCAAAATCGGTGACAATAACGATATGTTTATTGTGCCAGCAAGTGCCAAATTTGCTAGTACTGCAGAGGATAGTAAAGTATTAACGACGGACTGGAAACTCCTCATTCAGCCCAAACAAGAATGGCAACAAATTTTTCACGATGCGTGGTTAATGCATCGAGATTCCTTATTTGATGCCAAGATGCGTGGCCTAGACTGGCAGGCAGTTAAACAAAAATATCAGCCTTTGCTCGACCGGCTTACCGAGCGCAATGAACTCAATGATATTTTTGAGCAGATGATGGGCGAGCTCAATACGCTACACTCGCAAGTACGTGGCGGTGATATTACCAGTGATCCAGCTAGACCCTCTACTGCTAGCTTGGGCGGGCAATACCAAGCCGTTTCACAAGGTTTAAAAATTTCACACATTTACCGCAATGATCCCGAGATCATCGAGGCTTTAGCGCCTTTGGCTAAACCCGGCGTCAATGTTGAGGTAGGTGATATTATTACCGCCATAAACGGTATGCCAATTGCTACTGTCGCTGATCTGAACGCCGCGCTGTTAAACCAATCAGGTAGACAGGTACTGCTTGATCTACTGCGCGATACTACAAAGCTAAAAGCCGTAGTAATACCTAGTTCTGCCCGCGATGATTATATGCTGCGATATTACGATTGGGTTACCCTTAACCAACAAAAAGTGCAGCAAGCTGATGATGAAATCGGTTATTTACACTTGCGCGCTATGGGCAGTGGCGATATTGAAACCTTTGCTCGCGAGTTTTACGCTCAATATACAAAACAAGGTTTGATTATCGATGTTAGGCGCAATAATGGCGGCAATGTTGATAGTTGGATAATCGAAAAATTACTAAGACGTGCTTGGTCATTTTGGCAAGTTCGCAATGGCGAAAGCTTTACTAATATGCAACAGACCTTTCGCGGCCATTTAGTCGTGCTAGCTGACCAATATACCTATTCAGACGGTGAAACCTTTACGGCGGCCATCAAGGCCCTCGAACTTGGCACAGTAGTAGGTAAGCAAACAGCAGGTGCCGGTGTGTGGTTAACCGGTCGTAACAGTCAAAGTGACGGTGGTATGGCACGCGTAGCAGAGTATCCCGTGTTTGCCATGGATGGTCGTTGGATCACTGAAGGCCACGGCATCGAACCTGATATTGAAGTGGACAATCTGCCCTATGCCACCTTCAATGGTCAAGATGCGCAACTTGATGCTGCCATTAAACTACTGAAAAAAGAAATTAAGAAAAATCCTATTAAACCGCTGAAAGCTAAGCCTTTCCCTAAGGATATTAGCCCGGCGTCAGACATCTTACCCTAGCGTTAAAAACCAAAAAGTGACCCTAGGGTCGCTTTTTGGTTTTATTCCAGATTATCCGTTGATTATTAAGATGACTGCGGATCAGCTCAAAAAATCAACACGTTCAGTAGTTATTTTACTCAAGTAACACATACAAACACTAAGTAATTACTGCTGGGTGAATAGACCATCGAATCCACGACGTTCATTCTGCCGAGCCCCAGATTTTTAAAACTGAGGCATACATCACCATCCGTGGTTTTTGAATGTCTTAAGTGCAAGCCATAGTAGTTTTTTGCTATTTTTAAAATGGCTGTCTAGTTATGTATTGATTACTAGGTGCTTCGGATACTGTATCTATCTTTGCAAATAAGACCAATTTTTATAAATTTTATTTTTGAAATATTTTCAGGCAAATAAACCACTCTTATTTATGACTTATTGACAGATCAATAACGGTTAGTATACTAACCGCTCAATGTTTGAGCATTGCTAACTTTAATGATGGAAAAAAGGAATTTCAAATGAAATTAAAACTACTTAAGTTGCCTGTTCTTCTATTAGCTTTAGGCAGCGCAACTGCCTATGCATGTCAGATCGTTACTTGCAGTAATGGTTGTGTCGTTCAAGTGCTACCAAATTGAATCATAAAAATAGTTGATTGTTGTGGTGGTTAAGTAATAACTAGAATCGCAGATGGGAACTGCTAACTTTTCCTTTGCTTATAATTTTTAGCCCCTCTTTTAATTAAAAAGGGGATTTTGTAAATGTTGAAGGGGTTTGTTCCTAGTCTTAAATGGCGCTTTCTTGAGAAGAAATAGGATTCTAAATGAAAATAAAATACAGTGTTTTATTCTTAACCTTGATTTGTTTTACTGCATATTTTGTTTATTTTAAAGATGGTGATAAGTTGCCAGATTCTCAGGCTTTAGTTTTAGCTCCTGTTAATGATGATGGCATTAGCAGTACTTCTCTTACAGCCCTGAATCATAAAGATAATTTAGGGAAAATACAGCCATCAAATAATGTTCTGGAGAAAGCGAATAGTCCATCTACAGAGGCAAAAAAATCTATTGAAACCAACATCCCAGAAAATGTAAATATAGAAGAGTTAAATCATATTCTGAAAGCAAATGGAGATAGCGTTGATGGTGAATCTTTAGTCAAAGTAATGAAGGCTAAAAATTTCTCACAACTAGTTGATGGTTTAGATGAGGGATTTCAAAAATCTATAAATACTGATGTTTATGAGGGTAATATTGATAGATTTATCATTCAAAATGATACTTTTAAAGGCTTAGACGATTATAAAATCAAATGTAATAATTCCTACTGTTTAGGGTATTTTGTATCATCAAATAAGATAAATTTAGATAAGATTATTGATGACTTAAATTTTTCTAAAGATACGCCACTATTAGCTTCTGGTTTTTTTAATTCATATGTGTTCAATAATGAAAATGGTCAAGAATTACGAGTATCGTTTAATTCAGATCCAAATGTTATTGCTATTGATCAGGTAAAAGCAAACTAAGGGGTAGTTGAAGTCATTAATAATTAAACAAAAAACAGTTGGTTAATCAGACTTGTATAATTTTATGAGTAATCAGCGTCAAACAAAATGCCAATTACTTTTTTTACTATCTGAACAAGTTTCTTAATATGTTAGCCCTACAGAAACATCTAGAGCCAACCAAATTAATCAGAGTTTCCAGTTTTCACAGATTTTCAATCATAAACTTAAATACTGTCAAATCTTCTAAATACAGGATTAGCAACTGTGACTTAAAACATTATCCATAATATTCAATTTTTTTAAGTTAATTCACCTGTTTATATGAATTAAGTTTCTGTAAAAAACTTTGTATTCTCGGAAGTCTATACTTTGGCAGGTACTTCTATAAAAAGCCAAGAGCAGTGTAATAAAGTACCGCTCTTGGCTAGCTATTTATTCGAAGAGATTTACATCAAATCAAAACGATCTAATGTCATTACCTTGGTCCAAGCCTTTACAAAGTCTTGAGCAAACTGCTGCTTAGCATCATCAGAGGCATAGACTTCTGCCACGGCTCTCAACTCTGAGTTTGACCCGAATATTAGATCAACAGGTGTGGCTATCCAGCGGAGTGCACCCGTTTGACGATCATGTCCTTCATACAGACCTGCCATTTTTTCGGACTGGCTCCACTGGGTTGACATATCAAGCAAGTTGACAAAAAAGTCGTTACTTAATACCCCAGGTTTAGCCGTTAACACCCCATTTTTACTGCCTGCTAGATTGGCATCTAATACACGCAAGCCACCCACCAATACCGTCATTTCTGGTACGGTTAAGGTAAGTAAATTTGCTTTATCCACTAACAACTCTGCAGGAGAGCGTTTATTATCCATCGCAAAATAGTTTCTGAACCCGTCTGCTTGAGGCTCGAGTACAGCAAAAGCGTCAACGTCAGTCTGCGCTTGTGTTGCATCGTTACGTCCAGGTGTAAAGGGTACAGAGATTTTATAACCGCCTTGTTTCGCTGCATCTTCAACCGCTGCAGAACCAGCCAGAACAATTAAATCAGCCAAAGAGATTTTTTTACCTTTTTTCTGCCCTTTATTAAAGTCGCTTTGAATGCTGACTAAACGCGCCAGTACTTTTGACACTTCTTGTGGATTGTTAACCGCCCAATCTTTTTGTGGAGCTAAGCTTAGACGCCCACCGTTGGCACCACCGCGCATGTCTGTACCTCGAAAACTTGAAGCAGCAGACCAGGCAGTTCTGATCAACTCAGCACTACTTAAACCTGACTTAAGCACAGTGGTTTTTAGTTTTTCAATATCTTTTGCATCAACTAATTTGTAGTCCACTGCAGGGATAGGATCTTGCCACAGTAAATCAACTTTTGGCGCATCCTTACCAATATAACGTGCTCTTGGTCCCATATCGCGATGAGTTAACTTAAACCACGCTTTAGAAAACGCCAGTTCAAATTCATTAGGATCTTCATGAAAACGTTGAGCTATAGCCTTGTAGCTAGGATCCTCTTTTAAGGCTATATCTGTAGTGAACATGATGGGTGCGTGACGTTTGTCGCTTAAATGAGCATCGGGCACTAAATTTGCTCCCGCACCATCTTTGGGGATCCATTGGGTAGCGCCCGCAGGACTCTTGGTTTTTACCCATTCAAAGCCAAACAAGTTATCCAAATATTGCATAGTCCACTGAGTAGGACTGACCGACCACGCACCTTCTAAACCACTGGTGATGGTATCTTCTGCGTTACCCTTACCACAATTATTTTTCCACCCCAGACCTTGCTCTTCGATTCCAGCCGCTGCAGGTGCAGCTTCTAAACATTCTTCTGGTTTGTGCGCGCCATGGGCTTTCCCAAAGGTATGGCCACCAGCAATTAAGGCTACGGTTTCTTCGTCATTCATGGCCATGCGCCCAAAAGTTTCACGAATATCGGCTGCCGCCGATAAAGGATCATGATTGCCATTGGGTCCTTCTGGGTTAACGTATATCAAGCCCATTTGCACTGCGGCTAAGGGTTTTTCAAGACTTCTTTCACCACTGTAGCGTTTGTCACCGCCTAACCATTCGTTTTCTGGTCCCCAGTAGACGAGGTCTGGTTCAAAATCATCTTCACGGCCACCGGCAAAACCAAAGATTTTAAAGCCCATGGACTCCATTGCCACATTTCCGGTGAGCACCATTAAATCGGCCCACGAAATACTGCGGCCATACTTTTGTTTGATTGGCCATAATAAACGGCGAGCTTTATCTAAATTGACGTTGTCAGGCCAGCTATTGAGCGGTTCAAATCGTTGTTGACCGCCGGCACCGCCGCCTCTTCCATCAGACATACGATAAGTACCGGTGCTATGCCAAGCCATACGCACAAAAAACGGACCATAGTGCCCGTAATCAGCTGGCCACCAATCTTGCGAGGTGGTTAAGGTTGCAGTGATGTCTTTTTTAAGCGCTTCAATATCAAGCTTGCTAAAGGCCTGAGCGTAATTGAAAGAATCCCCAAGTGGGTTTGAGCTAGGGTCGTTTTGCCGTAAGGGCTGTAAATTTAACTGCTGGGGCCACCAAAACTGATTGGTTTTAGGCATACCATCGGCAAACGCAGAATGCGATGTAAGCAAAGGTGCCATTGCCAGAGATAATGCAGTCAGCATGTATAGTCGTTTTTTCAACATAGTGTTTTTCCTTTTGTTTTGTACTTAATATCCTTGAAAACTATAGACCTAAATAGGCATTTATCTATATTGAGAAAAACAGATTGCGTCAATCGCAATTGTTAATCGACTGTTGGATTTATTAATAAGTTGAACTGTGCTAACGCCTAGCAGGCCTTTGTAATTATTTATCAGCAGCAAACGTTCTTTTGCTTTAAAAATCCACAAAGGCTCACTATCTCATTTATTTTTACCAAGGCTTAAAGCTCCAATTATGCTAATCTGCCCTCCGTTTATTATTCCTCTCACATTTAATCAGTTAGTAGGTCAAAATATGATCCCTTGGACCCCCTTAGGTACTGCCCAAATCCCCAACAAGGGTGGCGAATTAAAATTCTCACAACGGGGAGATGAGTTTTCGATCCGCCTATCTGGCATACGCGGCGAATTAATGAATAGTCGAGTATATAATTCAGAAAAAGCACTTTCAGAAATAGGCTGTGCTCACTTATCAAACACAGATAATGCCCAAGTATTAGTCGGTGGCTTAGGCATGGGTTATACCTTGGCTGCGGCGCTTAAAATGGTGAATAATACCTCACAAGTGACAGTGGCAGAGCTGATACCGGAAGTGGTCACATGGAATCAAGGCCCCTTAGGTAATTGTGCCAAAAACCCCTTGGCTGACCCTCGCACGAAAGTGCACATTGGCGATGTCAAACAACTATTAATTTCCAATACGCCCACGTTTGATGCCATCCTACTTGATGTGGATAACGGTCCTGAAGGTCTGACCCATTCAGATAATAACTGGCTTTATTCGGTAGTAGGTTTAGAAGCGATTATTCAAATGTTACGGCCAAAGGGCAGGCTAGCAATCTGGTCTGCAGGGCCTGACTATTTATTTAGTGTACGTTTGAAAAAAATCGGCTTTAATGTTGAAACTCGGATAGTGCGTTCACGCCCCGGCAAAGGTAGCAAACACACCATATTTTTGGCGAAAAAACCGTAAAGCAATCGATTACAGCTCTCATCCATTAAGCCAGTCAAATACAGCTCAAATCTGCCAATACCTCACGGGAGGTATTGCTTATTGATCTTTAGCTTTTGCTGGTTCTGGATTCTCAGTGATTGAATAGACCAGGGCAGTAATTTTCCAACTACCTTTGGTTTTAACAAGTTGCCACGCTTCACTGCCCCAGTTTGATTTGTAGTCATCATTGTGAAAACTGTATTTAAAATAAATTGACGCGACTATCCCATCAGTTTGAATATTAATGTCCCAGAATTTTTCTTCTATCTTCGCAGGTGTGCGGGCAATCCAGCCAATAAAGCTCAGATGATTGCCCAATTGCTCACCGTTATTGCTGGGTAAATCACCTTTGTCCTGTGCATTAACAATCCCTATCCAAGGGGCGGTTTTGGTGTAAAACAAATCAACAAAGCTCTTTTCATCTTTGTTGATTAACGCTAAGCGAAAATCCTCAACGACTTGCATCAGATCATCATGATCTTGTTGCTTGATTGGTTCACTAAGAACCGAACAACTGCAGACACT
>Ga0163215_101522_pt1 | contig 12658 bp, 9 predicted proteins | sample SynspAceP_FD_185934 | JGI IMG/M metagenome (GOLD analysis project Ga0163215, IMG submission 185934) | Saline lake microbial communities from Ace Lake in Antarctica - Synechococcus sp. Ace-P (Hybrid Assembly) | ecosystem: Environmental > Aquatic > Non-marine Saline and Alkaline > Saline | place... | reverse complement strand
GAACGCAGCCTGTCGCATATCCGGGGATCGCAGATCGCCTATGTGTTTCAGGACCCGATGACGGCGCTCAACCCCTATCTGACGATCGGCACGCAACTTACCGAGGTCTTGCGCAGGCATCTGGGGCAGGACAGCGCGAACGCGCGGCGCGCGGCGCTGGCAGCGCTCGACCAGGTGCAGATGCCCGACGCCGCGGCACGGCTGCGCCAGTATCCGCATGAATTGTCGGGCGGGATGCGCCAGCGGGTGATGATCGCGATGGCGCTGTCTTGCGGCCCGCGCCTTCTGGTCGCAGACGAGCCGACGACAGCGCTGGACGTAACCGTTCAGGCGCAAATCCTCGAACTGCTGGACGGGCTGCGGCGCGAAACCGGCGCGGCGGTGGTGCTGATCACCCATGACATGGGCGTTATCGCCCGGCTCGCCGACCGGGTGGCGGTTGTTTACGCGGGCCGGATTGTTGAAACCGGGCCAGTTCAGGCGATGTTCGATGCGCCGCTGCACCCCTATACGGCGGGGCTGCTACGCGCGGTTTCACGGCTCGATGCGCCCGCGCAGGCCGATCTGGTCAGCATCCCCGGCCAGCCGCCCGACCCGTTTGACCTGCCGCGCGGCTGCGCCTTTGCGCCGCGCTGCGCTCAGGCATTTGCCACCTGCAAAGTTGATCCGCTGCTGCGCCCGGTGCACGGCACGGGGCGGTCCGTTGCCTGCCATCTGCATGACAGCCGCACAGGTCCAGCATGAGCGCGCTGTTGCAGGTCACCGATGCCAAGGTGCATTTTCCGGGGGCGGGCGGCTGGCTGCACGCTGCCCCGCCGTTGCGCGCCGTCGATGGTGTCAGCTTTGATCTGGCGGCGGGCGAGACGCTGGGCGTCGTCGGCGAATCCGGTTGCGGCAAATCCACGCTGGCGCGCGCGGTGCTCGGCCTGCAACCCCTGACCGCCGGGCGCGTGCTGTTTGATGGCGCGCCATTGCCCGACCAGACACGCAGCGCGCGCATGGCTTATGCCCGCGCAGCGCAACTGATCTTTCAGGACCCGCTGGCAGCCCTGAACCCCCGGATGCGGATCGGCGCAGCGCTGGCTGAACCGCTGGTTACCCACGCGCCCAGCATGTCGCGGGCCGAACGCGATGCCCGCGTGGCCGAGTTGCTGGAACAGGTCGGGCTGGAGGCCAGCATCACGCGAAGTTTCCCGCACGAGGTTTCAGGCGGGCAGGCACAGCGGATCGGCATTGCGCGCGCGATGATCCTGCGCCCACACCTGTTGATTTGCGACGAGCCTGTCGCGTCGCTCGACGTGTCAATTCAGGCGCAGATCCTTGTGTTGCTACGGCGTTTGCAGGCGGATTACGGGGTCGCGATGCTGTTCATCAGCCACGATTTGTCGGTGGTGCGCCGCATCGCGCATCGAGTGATGGTGATGTATCTGGGCCGCGTGGTCGAGGTTGGTCCGGTCGGCGCAGTCTTTGCCAACCCGCGCCACCCCTACACCCGCGCCCTGATCGACGCGGTCCCCCGGCCTGACCCGGCGACAGAGCGTGGCCGCACCCGCATCCTGCTGATCGGCGATCTGCCCTCACCCAGTGCGCCACCGTCGGGTTGTACGTTTCGCACCCGCTGCCCGCTGGCGGAGCCTGCCTGCGCACAGGCGGTCCCGCCGCTCGCGCCTGCGGGATCACCCGGCCATCTGGTTGCCTGCCCGGTGGTCTTGCGCGAAAATGCCCTCACGCCGGCCTGAGGGCGCAAGCGGATTAGGCCAATCCCTCGCGCTTTTCCAGCTCTTCAGCAAGGATCGGCAGCGCGAGATTGCAGGCATGTATCCCGATAACTGACGTCAACTGGATCGTCTCAAGAATTTCCTCGGTCGTTGCCCCCACCGCCAGCGCGTTCTGAATGTGCCGCCGTACCCCCGGCGCATAAAGGTGGGTGGTCGAGGCATTCACAGCGATCAGGATCAGTTCCTTGTATTTCTGATCCAGCGGCCCCTTGGTCTGCGGCACGGCCCGGAAGGCGAGATAGGCCTCCAGAAAATCCGGATCAAAGGCGCGAAATCGTTCCCACAATGGGTTCCAGTCGCCCTTTTCAAGATGCGCGCGGGTCTGCGGAAATCGGGTGTTGTCATCGGTCATGCGAGGTTTGCCTTTTCGTCCTGTGCAATGAAATCCGCCCCACGCTCTCCGGCCATGATTGCAGCGGCATTCGTGTTCGACGAGGGAATATCGGGAAAGACCGAGGCGTCGATCACGCGCAGCCCCTCGACCCCATGCACCCGAAAACGTGCGTCGACGACTGCATCCTCCGGCACGCCCATCCGGCACGAGCCAACGGTGTGCCACGCGGTCTGCCCGGTGCGCTTGGCATAATCAAGCAAGGCGTCGTCGGTATCATCATCGGGACCAGGCAGATGTTCCTTGACGATGACGCGCGCCATCGCCGGGTCGCGCGCGACACGCGCCACCAGCCGCAATATCCGCAGCGCAACAGCGGCATCCTCGGGATCGGCAAAGTAGTTCGGTTGCAGCACCGGCAATTCGGCAGGGTCGGGGCTTGCGATATGCACGCTGCCGCGAGAGCGTGGTTCAAGTTGGAACCCGCCGAGCGAGAACCCCGAAAACCTGTCGATCCCGCCGCCGGAATCGCGCGAATAGCGGTCTTTTCCGCTGATCTGATAAAGCCGGATCATCACGTCGGCGCGTGGTCTGCCGGGTTCAGTACGCGCAATCGCATGCGCGGTTGATGAGGTGCCCGCCAGCAATCCCTTGCGAAACAGCATGTATCGGATGCCGGCCTTCACCTTGACAACCGGGCTGCGCATCAGGTCGTTGATGGTGCGCGAGATGTTGGTTTGATAGGTCCGCCGCACCTGCAGGTGATCGCTCAGATGCTCGCCCACAGCCGGATTGTGGTGCACCACGTCGATTCCATGGCGGCCCAGCAGCGCGCCGTCGCCAACGCCCGACAGCTCCAGTAGGTGCGGCGACATGATCGCGCCTGCCGACACCACGATCTCGCGGCGCGCGTGCAGCGTGATTCTGCCTGCGGGCGACAGGCACTCGACCGCGGTCGCGCGGCGCCCCGCGAAGAGGATGCGTGCGGCGCGCGTCCTGGTGAACACCGTCAGGTTCGGACGCTTGCGCGCAGGCTCCAGATAACCCCGCGCCGTGGACCAGCGCCGCCCCCGCCACGCCGTCTGTTCAAGATACCGCGCACCCTCATAGCTGTCGGCGTTGTAATCCGGCGTTGCCGGAATACCCACCCCGAGGCAGCCCCCGAGGAAAGCATCCGACAGCGGATCGGGATCGCGCGCGCCCAGATCGGTGATGCGCAGCGGGCCATCATGGCCACGCCGGGGATCGTCGGTGAAATCCGCATTCTCCATCTTGCGAAACCAAGGGGCGACGTCGTCATAGGCCCAGCCTTGCAGGCCGTTGCGTGCCCAGCGGTCAAAGATCGCGGGGTCGCCCCAGACATAGGCCATCCCGTTGACCGACGATGACCCGCCAAGCACCCGCCCCCGGGGCGAATATATCCCTTGCCCTGCCAGATGCTCCTGCGGTGCGCTGCGATAGGGCCAGACCCACTTTTCGTTGGTCAGAAGTTTCCCGACACCGAGCGGGATATGAATCCAGATGTTGCGGTCCTCGCCCCCCGCCTCGATCAGCGCGACCCGGCGGCTCCCGTCCTCGGACAGACGCGCTGCCACCACCGCCCCCGCAGAGCCTGCGCCAATCACGATGTAGTCGAAGTGCTGATCCAAGCTTCACACCTTGGCACGATGGGCAAAGGAATCCCTGCGAAAGCTGTAAAGCGCGTCAGGGTCCATCTGAACATCAAGCACGGCCGGTTTGCCGCAGCCGAGCGCCTCGCGGAGCGCATCAACCATATCGCTCGGATCCTCGACCCGGATGCCATGCGCGCCATAAAGCCGCGCCAGTTGATCGAAGGGGGGGTTCGTGATGTCCGCCCCGATATACCGGCCACCGAAGAAATCGCGCTGATAGGCTTTTTCGGCACCCCAGCAATGGTTGTTCATCACGACGGTTACCGTGTTGATCCCCTGTTCGACGGCGGTCGACAGTTCTGCCGCACTCATCCCGAAACCGCCATCGCCGTGCAGGCTGATGACAGGGCGATCGGGGCATGCCACTTTCACGCCAAGCCCGCAGGCGAACGAAAACCCGACCAGCCCGAAATCGAGCGGCGTGAACAGGGCCGGAACCTGATGGTAATTCAGCCGCTCTGTCGCCTGAAGGCAAAGCGTGCCGGCGTCCATCGTATACATGGCGTCGCGCGGTGCGGCGTCGCGCAGGGCCTTGAACATCGCCTCGGGGCTGATTGGCCGCTGTGTGCCGGTGGTAATGGTGTCGCGCGCCTCGCGGTAAGCCGCACGTTCTAGGGTGAATTGCCGCAACCAGGCCTTGGCCTGATCGCATTTCCCGGTGAGTGCGCCCAGTTCGGCCACCACCGTCGCGGCATCCCCCCAGATCGACACAGCCGCCGGAAAATGCCGCCCAAGCGCAGTCGGCTCGATCTCGACATGAATGATCTGCGCGTCGCGGTTCAGGTTGTCATAGCTGAAGAATGTCGAGTTGAAGCCCAGGCGCGTGCCGAGGGCAAGGATCACATCCGCCTCGCGCGCCATTCTGGATGCAACCTCGTTGCCGCGTGGACCGACCTGCCCGGCAGTCAGCGGGTGGTCAAACGGCAGCACATCGCCATGCCCCGGCGAGGCGGCAACAGGAATCCCCGATGCCTCGGCAAAGGCGAGGAGCGCCATTTGCGCCTCGGCGCTTTTGAGGCCAGCCCCGGCGATGACCAGAGGGCGGCGCGCCTTGCGCAGCAATGCTGCGGCCTCTGCTACCTTACCCGCATCTCCGCGCAGGGCCCGGCCCAGCGCCTCGACCCCAGAGGATACGATCGCGTCGAACTCGGCCTCACCCGCCAGCACATCGCGCGGCAGGTTCAGCAATACCGGGCCGCAGCGGGGTGACAGGGCGGTGCGAAACGCCTCATTCATCATTTCCGGCACGCGGGCCGCCGCGTTTGCGTGAAAGGTTTTCTTGGTGATCGGGTGGAACAAGGCCATCTGGTCCACCTCCTGAAAGGCATCGCGCTGCACATGGCTTGACGCGAGCGCCCCTGCCAGCGCCACAACCGGGGAATAGGCCGCCTTGGCCTGCGCAAGGCCGGTGACGAGATTGGTCACACCCGGGCCGTTCTGCCCTGCCAGAATAACGCCTGCGCGCCCGCTCGCCCGCGCATAGCCATCGGCCATGTGGGTGCCCGTGCGTTCATCCCGAACGCCAATGAACCGGATGTCGGGGGCATCGTACAGTGCGTCGAATAATTCCATCGTCGCCGAACCGATCAGGCCGAAAACGGTATCGACACCGTTCGCGCGAAGCGCCTCGACAGCCGCCTTTCCCCCGCTCAATTTCGCCATCTGTGCCTCCCCCGAACAGCCTGATTTAGCACAAGCCTATATTTGCATGGACACGAATGTCAACAAAGCTGTAGTCATTTCTATCGACTGGTAACGCGGCAACCATGTTGATATGTGGGGTAATAAGTGGTGGGAATTGATCGGGCCTGACAGCATTCGCGCTGCCAGCAGGGCCTTGCAGATTTCACCGATCACATGACCGGGCGACAAATGGCGAACAGCACCACACCAGAACCTTTCCACGAGCAAGACAAGAAAGGGCGTCTGGATGACATCGTGCACATCCTGCGCAAAAGGATCGCGGACCATGACCTGCCGCCGGGCGCACGGCTGCAAGAGGTCGAGCTTGCGACCGAATTCAGCGTCTCGCGCTCGGCAGTGCGCGAAATCCTCGGGGCGCTGGAACAGCGCGGCCTGATCACCCGCGTGCCGAACCGGGGGGCACTTGTCGCGCGGCTGGAGCCAAAGGAAATCTATGAGATTTTCGATGTACGCGAGGCGCTGGAGGGAATGTGCGTTCGCCAGGCGACCAGAAAGGCCCCGCCAGAGGTCTGGGCGCCCTATATCGAACAATTCGGCGATGAGATGGTAAAGGCCATCGAGAATGGCGACATTGCTACCTACAGCGACGCGCTCGAAGATTTGCGCACTGAAACGATCAAATGGGCCGACAATTCGCAGGCGGCACAGTTTCTGGATCTCATGCTTGAAAAAACCCATCTGCTCAAACTTCGCGTGACGCTTTTGCCGGGACGGGCCGCGGCGGGGCGCAGGATGCATCTTGAAATGCTCCGGTTCATGCACGTCGGCGATGCCGAGAATGCCGAGCGGATGAAAAAGGAAATTATCTGCAGCGCGCGCGAATGGCTGGAGCGGTATCGCAGTTTCATCATGTAGGTGCCGCCCCGGTCGGGGCAGGCCCTAGGTAGATGCGGGTTCGGCAGACCCGCCCCGGCGCAGCCGATACTCCCACAGCGTGACCATCACGATCACCGCCAGCGCGCCAAGCGTCACGGACACGCTGGGCAACATCAGGATGCCCCCCGCCACAAGCCAGACGGGCCGCGCGAACCGCGCCTTTGCTTCGAATTGCAACGCCGCCGCGATCGACAGGATTGCAATCACCGCAATCACCCCTTCGAATACGATTCCCAGTGTCGAGCCTTCCATGAGCAGTTGCGGGCGATAGACGAACAAAAACGGCACAATGAACCCGGCAAGCCCCAGTTTGAACGCCGTCAGCGACACATCCCAGACCGACGCACGCCCGATTGCAGCGGCGGCATAGCTCGCCAGCGCCACCGGTGGCGTGATCGCCGACATTGCCGCGAAATAAAGCACGAAGAGATGCGCGGCCAACGGATCGACCCCTAGCCGGATGATCGCGGGGGCCACGACCGTGCCGGTGATTGCATAGGCTGCCACCGTCGGCAGGCCCATCCCCAGCACGATGGTCACGACCATGGCCATGACCAGCGTCCAGAACAGGCTGCCATCCGTCAGCAGGATGATCACCGACGCCACCTTGAGGCCCATGCCAGTCAGGTTCAGCACACCCATGATGATGCCTGCGGTGGCGCATGTGGCGGCAATCGCGACGATGCTTTTTGCGGCATCGAAACTGGCAGTTGCGGCGCGCCACGGCCCGATCCGGGTTGCCTTTGACAGCCAGCTCACCAAAAATGTGGCGGCAACGGCATAGATGCCTGCCAAGATGATCGAGGTGCCAACCCAGAGCAGCGACACGATCAGCACGATCGGCGGTGCCAGAAAATATAGGCCTGTCAAAAGACTGCGGCTGTCGGCTCCGAGTTCCTTGGTGTCGATGCCGCCGATGCCGCGATTCACCGCCTCGAAATGCGACATCGCGAACAGGGCGAGGAAATACAGCAGCGCCGGAATGGCCGCAGAGACGATGATCGAGGAATAGGGGATGCCCGTCATGTCGACCATCAGAAAGGCCGCCGCCCCCATCACCGGCGGAAGAATTTGTCCCCCGCTCGAAGCACTCGCCTCGATGCCCGAGGCCATGCGCGGGGTGTAGCCCGCGCGCTTCATCAGCGGAATGGTCATTGATCCAGTGGCCACGACATTGCCCGCCGAGGTGCCGTTGATCATTCCGAAAAAGGCGCTTGCCACCACCGCCACCTTTGCCGGGCCACCGCGCGAGCGGCCGGACAGCGCCATGGCAAGCCTGATCAGGTAATCCCCCGCGCCCGAGGCCATCATCAGGCTGCCGAACAGCACGAAAAGGTAGATGTATGTGGCCGACGACCCGAGCGGGATGTTGAAGATCCCGTTCGTCGTGAAAAGATAGGTCACCAGCCGCTCGAACGAATAGCCCCGATGGCTGACGATAGTCGGCAGCAGGTTGCCGTAAAGCGCATAGCCTATTGCGATCAGGGCCAATATGAAGATGGCGTTGCCCGCAGTGCGCCGCGTCACTTCAAGCACGGTGACAACCATCGCCAATGCAAAGATAACGTCCAGATCAGAGGGGCGGACCCCGGCGCGCATGGTGATTCCGCGCAGATCGCTCATGATGTAGATGGCCCCGCTGATCGCGCTGGCCGCCAGCAAAAGCCCCGAATATCGGATGAACGGGCGGTCAGAAGCGGTCGAGACGATGCCGGCAAAGGCGACCAGTCCCGCCAGATGCCAGGCCCGGAAAATGTAGGGTGGCAACGGTTCGATCACCAACGCATAAAAGTGGAACGCGGCTATCGCGACAGCCACGACGATTGCGGCAACCCGCACCGGCAGCGGCAGATTGGCAAGTTCATGCTGCATCGACTAATCCTGAGGGCACTGGGATTGAACGCCGGGGCCGGCACGGCCCCGGCGCAGTCAGGTCCGGCTACCCTCAGGGACGCAGGCGGTCAGGGATCGCAACACCCTGCTCTTCAAAGAAACGCAGCGCTCCCGGATGCAGCGGGATCACGATTTCGGGCAGGTTCTCGAAGCCCATGTAGCTTGAGGCCGGATGCCCCGCGAGCATCCCTGGCATGTCGGCGTAAACGGCCTTCACGATGTTGTAGACCGCATCGTCCGACATCTCAGCACTGGTGATGAGGAAGTTCCAGATCGTCAGCGTTTCCTGGTCTTCGGTAACGGCAGCATAGGTCCCCGCCGGAACAACGCCCTTGCCGAAATAGGGATAGAGCGCGATGAACCCGTCGCTGACGTCCGTGGGCGAGGTGATCAGATTGATCGGATTCGTGGATTCGGTCTCGGCGACCGACGGATGCGGCAGGCCGGCCGTGGTAAAGGCCGCATCAATCTGACCATCCCGCAGAAGGTTCACGATGTCCGAAAAGCCCGCATTGATGATCTGCGACGGCGCGATGCCGGACGAATCGTAAACGAGCCGACCATAGGTATCGGGTGTTCCACCGACAGGGCCCATTGCCACCCTTTTTCCATCCAGATCAGCATAAGTCTCAATCCCCGAGGATTCAAGCGACCACCATGTGAAGAAACTCGGGAACATCGGCAGCACGGCGCGGATATTCATGTATTTCTCGCCATCTGCCCAGCCGACGCCGCGAACGGCCTCCCAGGCGGGGGCAGCGGTGGTCAGGCCAAGCTGCATCTGGCCGGCTTCGACGAGCTGGATGTTCTGCAGCGGGCCGCCCGTCACCTCGACGTTAGCATCAAGGCCAGCCTTCGTCAGGACGTTCGCAAGCCCGCCTGCCCAGACGTAATAAGTGCCGCCAACCGAGGCCGCCCCGATCGTGATGTTTTCCTGAGCCTGCACCGCGCCGCCGACCGAAGCCGCGAAAACGGCCGATACGAGAACTTTTCCAAGGACCTTCATGTCTTTCCTCCCTTTTTTCAGTTGCTCCGAGGTCCGCATTCTCCCCAACGCGGTTCGGCTACGCCACAACGATGCTTGGGGTGCACCACAATGTCAACAATATCGTTGCGCTTCGTGTAGACCTTCGCGGCTGCCTGCCCTTGCGCGCGCCCGCACGCGCCCAACTCGGCAGCGGCGTCAGGCAAGCAATGCGTTCAGGGCCGACAACAAGCCGATGCCCAGCGCGGCAAAGACAGCGGCGCTCCGGGCATTGCGGCTCAGGATCACGCTTTTGCGGCTGACATCGAACATGCCGGTCGACACGATGATGATCAGCCCGGCGGGGGCAATCATCGCGCTGCACCCCCAGCCCAGAAGGACCGCCGCAGCCAGAAAAAGATCGTCAAGCCGGGTCTCGACGCTGGCGAACACCGCCAGCAGGATTGAGGCGATCACGATCGGATGGGCGCCGATCAGAACCGTGGCCATCATTACCGCGACAATCCCAGCCACCAGCAACGGCGCCGGAATGTCCGGCCCCAGCACGCCGCTGATCGCCTCGTTCACCGTCGGGCTGATCAGCATCACCGCGCCGAGCGTGAAGGCGAGCGCGACAATCGAAATCTCGGCTCCGAGCCGGTCGAGGTTGGCGCGGGTCTGGCGGATAGTCAGCGGAATGTTCCCGCGCGGCTGCAGCAAAAGCAAAAACAGGGCAATCGGCGGCAGCGTCAGGCTCGCGGCGACAAGGGTTGAGACCCCAGCAAGACTGCTCGCCAGAATGATCGCGCTGGCCGAAAGCGCGACCCAGGGCAGGATGAAGCGTAGCGCCCAAAATCCGCTTGCCGCCAGCCGAAACCGGCCTGGCACATTGACGCTGGCAAAGCCCAGAACAAGTCCCATGACCGCCAGGCCAAGGCCTAGCAGAACCAGTTTCCAAAGCGGCAGTTGCGGCATGAAATCCGACACCACGGCCATTGCCACGAAAGCGGGCGACCAGATCACAGACGTACACACGCCAAAGATCGCCGCCTGTGCCAAGGCGCTGCGCTGCGCCGCTGTGGCATCCTGCGGTACAACCGGCGCCAGCACGGCAAAGGCCCCCACCGTCAGCGTGCTGCCAAGCAGGTGCGACCCTATCAGCAGCAGCCCCTTTTGCCGCTCTGGCGACGCTGCGGCCACCTCGGTGCGATAGGCATTCAGTCGACGATCGCCCGTAAAGGCGTGGCGCAGCAGAAACACCGACGGCAAGAACGCCGCAAAGATCATCGCGTCCTGAAATCCCGCAATGGCCTCATCCCAGGCCCCGTCGGTCCAGGCAAGCGCTAGGGTGCCCGACAAAAGCACCAAGGACAGCGCGCGCGCCGCCTGATGCGCCGTGGCGATGGCGAGCAGCAGATAGACAAGGAAAAGCACACTCGCCGCCGATGTCAGCGGTGCTGGAGCGGGGAAAAGCAGGCGCAGCACCTCCAGCGGCCAGATGACCGCCAAAAACCAGCCCATCACCTGTTGTATTCGCAAACCCTTGGGTATCATCGCGGCGACCCGACCATCCTGAAATGCGGGCCGCCGGGATTGCCCAGGCGCGCCGGTTACCTGCCGCCTTGGCAGACGCTGCCGCGGTGGCCTAAGGACTCACTCCGCCTCGCAACCTTGGCCCGAGGCTCGTTCGTATGCGCGTTTCGGCAAGGGCGACGAGCTCGCACAGCAAGGGCCGCGTTTCGCGCGGGTCGATCACCTCTTCGATGGCAAAGGCCTCTGCGCTGCGGAAGGGCGAGGCATAGGCCGCCAGTTCAGCCTCGATCTCTTTTTCGCGGGCGGCCGGATTTGAGGATTCGCGGATCTCGCGGGCAAAGGCGGCCGCCACCCCGCCTTGAATGGGCAGAGATCCCCACTCCCCGCTCGGCCAGGCCAGCTTCATGTCGATGTCGTTCTTGTTGCAGGTCGCCATTCCCGCCATACCATAGCATTTGCGGATCACAAGCGTCAGCGTCGGCACCGAGAGCCTGCCCGCCGAAAAGACCGCGCGCATCCCTTCGCGCAGGGTTCCGGCCTTTTCGGCCTTTTCGCCCACCATGAAACCCGGCACATCGACGAAAAATACCAGCGGAATGTGGAAGGTATCGCACAATTCCATGAAATGGATCTGCTTGCGCGCCGCTGCTGCATCCATGGCCCCGCCATAGACCATCGGATTGTTCGCGATGATGCCGACCGGCCTGCCGCCAAGCCGCGCCAGCATTGTGATCAGCGCCTTCGCGTGCGTCGGCTGAATTTCAAAGCCCGAATCGTGGTCGATCACCATCTGCACCAGATGGTGCATGCTGTAGGCCCGCGTGCGTTTTTCGGGGACGATCCGGGCCAGCGCATCGTCGCACCGGTCGACGGGATCGCTGGCGAGCGTCACCGGCGGTGCCTCCCAGCAATTCAACGGCATGAAGCTCAGGAAACGGCGGATCTGTTGCAGCGCGTCTTCTTCCGTGTCGGCAGCGTTGTGGATCGTGCCCGCCTCGTCCACCGCAACACGTGCACCGCCAAGGGTTTCCTTGTCGATCGTCATCCCGAGCGAGCGTTTCACCACAGGCGGACCTGCCGCAAAGATCTGGCTGCTGCCGCGCACAATCACCGAAAAATGCGACAAGATTGCGCGGCCCGCAGGCCCCCCCGCCGCCGTGCCCAGCACCGCCGAGACAACCGGCACAGTCCCCAGCAAGGACACCGACCGCTCAAACCCGTGCACGCCCGGAAAAACGCTGTGCCCGCGCTTTTTGATCGAGGTCACGCTGCCGCCGGCCCCGTCGATCAGGTTCACCAACGGAATTCGGTAGTGATAGGCCAGATCCTCGACAAATCCACCCTGACCGCCCTTGCGGCGCGAGCTGCCAAAGGTGGTGCCACCGCGCACGGTGAAATCCTCGCCACCGAGCGCAACCGGCCGCCCGTCGATCCGGGCAAGGCCGGCGACATAAGGCGCGGGCGTCACCGCGACAACGCGGTTTTCCGCGTCATAGCGGCCAGACCCTGCAAGGCTGCCAATTTCACGAAAGCTTTCGGCATCGGTCAATAGCGCGATACGCTCGCGCACGGTCAGGCGAGACGCCGCGTACTGGCGTTCGATCGCCGCTGTGCCACCTTGTTTGAGCGCTTCGGCGCGCCGGAACGCGAGTTCGTCGAGCGGATCGACGCTGGTGGGTGCCTGCGGATCAGGCGCCGCCCCGCTCATGGCGCGACGCTGCAAACCACGTCGCCCTCTGCGACTGGCTGTTCCTCTTTCACCATGATCTCGACGATGGTGCCTGCGACCGTCGCCTCGACCGGGATCTCCATCTTCATCGATTCGAGGATCATGATGACATCGCCTTCGGCAACACGGTCACCGACCTTGCGTTCAATCTTCCACACCGTTCCGGTGACATCCGTG
>Ga0163215_101521_pt1 | contig 12666 bp, 5 predicted proteins | sample SynspAceP_FD_185934 | JGI IMG/M metagenome (GOLD analysis project Ga0163215, IMG submission 185934) | Saline lake microbial communities from Ace Lake in Antarctica - Synechococcus sp. Ace-P (Hybrid Assembly) | ecosystem: Environmental > Aquatic > Non-marine Saline and Alkaline > Saline | place... | reverse complement strand
TGGAATGCCGTTTCTGACCAGTTGTTAGCCGATAATGATCCAAACAATGATCTCTCACCTTATGCTGCTCAGCGTTTGTTCCAATTCCAACACAGAAAGCCTATAGGTATTACCAGCCCTGATACGGAATTGGATTTAACCATTGGTGGCCCTGTTCCTGGTATAGGTAAAAAATTGGGTGACCTTCGTTTCTCGTATTCATTGAGATCTACAGAAACACAGTACATGATTCCTTTAGCTACAGATGGCTTCAATGTGAATTATCACTTATTGAAATTGACCAGTGATTTAGCCAAAGGGAAAAAACTTTCTATTGAAGGTTCATATCGTTTGACGAGTGGAACCAATTCTAGTAGAACTGGATTATCGGGTGCTCCTTTTGCGGGAAGTGCTTCTGGTATAGCAAATGGCGTTATTCTGAATGAACGTACACCAGCCATTATGTACTCTACCGATTATTACAACCCTATTGATATTCATCAGTTTGTGGGTGGTGTAACCTTTACCCATGCCATCTCTGATAAATCATTTTATGAGATTCGTGCTATAGTAAATTCTGAGAGTTTCGACGGCGGCATTGGTAGAGATCGTAATTTAGAAGAAAATATTGAGTTTGCCGATGGCTCATTCACCAATGAAGGTCCATTTGGGTACTATGGTTTCTCGCAGCAGTTTATTGGAAGTGGCCTTAACATGGGGCTTGGTTTCAGTAATACTAGAGATTCTACCAGAAATACGTTGTACAATCTTAGAGCTGATTTCACCTCTCAGGTCAACCGATTTAACCTTGTGAAATTTGGTATTGATGCTCAGCTTACTGACAACCAAACCAATAATGCTAGAATAGATCAGTTCCTAACCGCTTCTAACCTCATTAATAAATGGGATCATACGCCTATTCGTGTATCATCTTATGTACAGAATAAGTTGGAGTTTAAAGGCATGATAGCCAACGTAGGTTTACGTATGGATTATGTGCAAGGTAGCAAGTGGTTTACCTTCTCTGATTACGATCCTTTATTGGGAATTGGTAATGCAGGAGCTATAAATGACCTTGAGTCTTCAAGGCCAGCAGGTGTATTGCGATTCTCGCCTCGTTTAGGAGTTGCCTTTCCAATTACGGAAAAAAGTAAGTTCTACTTCAACTACGGGCACTTTTATACAACACCAACGCCGGATGATTTCTATTTTATACGTGTACTTGCAGAAGCACAGCAGGTTACTAGAATTGCAAATCCTGATATAGCCATCCCTAGAACGGTTTCTTATGAGTTGGGTTACGAACAATCAGTTTTCGACCAGTACTTAGTAAAAATAGCTGGTTTTTATAGAGATGTTTCAGATCAGCCAACCACCGTTGGTTTTACTAACAGAGATGCCTCTGTGAACTATGATATACAACTTCCGAATAGCTTTGAAGATGTTAGAGGTCTAGAATTAACGCTTCGTAAAAATCAAGGTAAATACATACGTGGTTTTGCAAACTATACGTATCAAGTTGAACGTAATGGTCGTTTTGATTTTGCTCAACGATTTCAAAACCCTACGCAACAACGTGAATACGAGCGTGGTACCACGGCTAATGAGATCTTTCCATCTGTTCCACAACCTAGGATTAATGCTAATTTAGAGGTTCTAGTACCAGAAAAATTTGGCCCTAGTATTGGTGATCTTTATCCATTAGGCGGTTGGAATGTGAATTTCTTGTATAGATGGGTAGGCGGCCAATTTTCTTCATGGACTGGTGGTGGCTTGATTCCTGGTATTGTAAATAACGTACGATGGAATGCTTTTTGGAACCTAGATTTACGTTTGAATAAAACCATTGCATTTGCTGGTGGCCGAAGTGTCCGCTTATTTGTAGATATGAATAATGCACTTAATCATCGTTTCTTCTCTCCAGGTAACCGAGGTTTTGTGCTAGCAAATGATTTTGTAAACTACGGTCGCTCATTACATTTACCACAAAATGTTCTGGATGATATTACTCAGGGATATCCAACACCACCAATTGCGGGTAACGATTCCTTTGGTGATTACCGTGATTTTGGTGTAGAGTTTGTGCCTATAGTTAGCGTACAAAGCTTGGATGCTATTAGTAACCCAAGTACACGCCCACTTTACTGGAATGCTACTTCACAAGAATATTATCAGTACAATGCTACTTCTGGTGCATTTGGCCCAGCAGATGAAGAATTTGTACAACAAGTGTTAGATGATAAAGCATACATAGATATGCCGAACTTTTCTGCCTTTACCTTTTTTAACCCTCGCGCCGTTCAATTCGGCATAAGAGTCACCTTTTAATAACTATGAAAATGATGAACAGCTTACATAAATGGTGTTCGAAGCATAGTCTTATGTCCATAGTTCGTACTAGTTTATTGATTGCCTTAGCTTTATTGGTATTTAAGCCAACAGCAGAGGCTCAGCAAACAAAATGGATGAACGTGGGTGCGCTTCAGAACTTCTATATAGATTTAGGAAATGAAATTGAGATTGCCCGTAATTTAGGCCAGCAAGATGGTTTTAGATGGCCTGCTATCTACCCGTTCCAAGATTCACAAGCAGCTAAAGGTTTATGGATTGGCGCTAGAAACGTTACGGACGAAGGCGGGAACAATTATGGAGTACGTGTACTTCACGTTGGGCCAAGAGCAACTGGGCAAGGTTTCTTCTTTCCTGTTGAGTTTAAGACCATTGCAAAGTTTGCAACTCCAGAAGTAAATGTTGATGGTGGCATATCATTCCTGGAAGATCCGGGTGTGGATGAAATAGACCCTACGCTAGGCCCAGACAAAATGATTAAGTCTGTGGTTAATACTACTTATGGTTTAACTATGGAGCGTAATATTATGCAGTTCTCTAATGAGAACCATGACAATTACCACATTATAGAATACATCTTTACTAATACGGGTAATGTTGATGGTGATGCCGAAATAGAGCTTCCAAATAATACACTTACTGATGTAGTTGTGTATTTACAGAAGCGACTTTCCGTAAATGCCTCTTCACGTTATACCATAGGTAATGCAACAGGTTGGGGTATTAATACCATGAACGATAGGGTTGGTGACGATCAAGGACCTAATTATGGCTTTGATGATGTTATAGCCAACTTCTCTTGGCATGGCTTCTTCCCGCAGTTTACTGACTACAATAATGTGGGTGCCCCAATACGTATTCCTAATACCACAGGCGCACGTTTAGCTGCTGCTGATACTTCTGGCCGTTTAGTGGCTTATCAGTTTGTTGGAACCGCTAAACTTCATGCAGACGCTTCTGTTTCAGACCAAACTAATGACCCAGCTCAGCCGTTTACCATGAATCAAGTGGGTTCTGATGATCCTTTAACCTCTGGTAATGATCCTTTTAACGCAACCAAAATGCTACAAGAGTATAATTTAATGACGCAGGGGCGTGTTCCTCGTCATGCCTATTTAATTGAGCCTTCTGGTTATGATGGTTTTATTAGCCCAAGTGGTGATCCTGCTCAGGGTACTTCAGGTGGCTTTTCATCTGGTATGGGTTATGGTCCGTATACATTAGCACCGGGCGAAAGCTTCCGATTTGTTATAGCAGAAGCTCAAAATGGTATAGGCTATGAAAAAGGTTTAGAAGTGGGCACTGCCTATAAAAATGGTGAGATCACTTCTAGAGAAAAAAATATTGAGTTTTTTGCTGGACGAGATATGTTATTGGAAACCTTTAGAAAAGCTAAAGCGGCCTTAGATAATGATTTATCTGTGCCTGAGCCACCGCAACCACCAAGCGTATTTAATATAAGTGGCGGTGGTGATGGTATATTTTTAGACTGGGTTTATGAAGGAGATATTTCTAAGGTAGATGGTTTTGAAGTTTACCGAGCTGCCTTCCAAAGAGATTCTACTTATAGATTGGTAGGAGATTTACCTGCTAGTGCTAGAGACTTTGTTGATGATGACAATACCCCTGCTGGTGGACCAATTCGTGGTATCGATTATTACTATCACATTAAGGCTAGAGGTTTAGCAGCGGATAATGATGGTTCTGCAATGACACCTGCTGGTGCATTAAAATCAAATCAGTATTATACGCAAAGTTACGATCCTGCACGTTTGCAACGACCTGAAGGGCCAAACGAAGACGCTATCCGAATTGTACCAAATCCGTATGTACGTTCTGCATCAAATCAATTACGTTTTGATCAAGTTGGAATTGATCGAATCGCATTCTTCGATATCCCCGGACGTTGTATCATTACGATATATACAGAATTAGGTGAGCGCGTAAAGACTATTAATCACACAGATGGTTCTGGTGATGATTTCTGGGATTTGTTTACCGATGCTCGTCAGAGGATTGCAAGTGGTGTTTACATTGCCGTATTTGAGAATACAGGCGACGGTGAGCGCAGAGGCGAAAAGACCATCAAAAAATTCGTAGTAATACTTTAAGCTCAAATAACAATGAAGAAAACAGCCCGATTTTTGACAACTAGTGGCGTGTTGGCATTGCTTCTTTTGATGCTTTGCGCCAATGGTTTAGAAGCACAACAAAGAAAAAGTGCTCAGACTAGTATGAAGTTTTTATCAACTTCTAATTTTGCCAATGCCGCAGGTATGGCAAATGCAGTAACCGCCGTTGAAGGTGGTGCTTGGACCCAGTTCTACAACCCAGCTGCTATTGCTTGGACTACTCAAAATGTAGATGTAACTGGTTCTGTAACCGAGTTTATCGCAGATATCAACTACTCTGCTGGTGCGGCTTCTTTCCGCCCAGGAAAAGGGAATTTTGGTGTAGTTGGTGTTCAATTCTTTGGAGTTGATTACGGTGATTTTCAGCGAACTATCAGAACTGATGGTGAAAGTGGCTACGCTGATGCGGGTACCTTTAGCCCAAATGCCTTTAGTTTTGGTTTGTCATACGCTAAAGCGTTGTCTAATCAATTCTCGGTTGGGGCAAACTTTAAGTATGTAACCCAAAATTTGGGCGCTGGTATTGTAGATATTAACCAAGACCAAAGCTTTCAAGAACAAACTTTTGAAGCGAACGCTACGGTTATTGACTTTGGTGTGTTCTACAAAACAGGCTTTGAATCATTAAACTTTGCTATGGTGTTAAGAAATTTCTCACCAGATGTACGTTTTGATGCCTTAGATCATGAGCTACCTCTTACTTTTAAGATGGGTTTATCTATGGATGTATTCGATCTTACTAATATAGATCGTACAAAACACTCTATGTTGGTTTCACTTGATGCCAACAGATCAAGAGATTTTAATGAGCAAATTCAGATAGGTGGCCAATACACCTTCCTAGATTTATTCATTCTTAGAGGGGGATATGTATTCCCATCTGACGAAGAAGGCTTTACAGCTGGCTTTGGTGTGAAAGGAAAGCTTCGAAGAGACCAATATGTACAAGTAGATTATTCCTACTCAGATTTTGGTGTATTCGATAATGTTAGCCGTTTAACCTTTCGTATAACATTATAATCATGAACAAAAATATGAACACTTTTTCCAATAGAAATACCATGAAAGTAGTGAGTATTACTAAATGGTTATTAATACTTGTGGTAGCACTTTTTAGTGCTCAAGCTTGTAGTGATAATGAATCAACTTCTGTATGGGACCCTTCTGCTGAAGCGCCAATAACAGTTAATCCTGAGATAATTTCTATCAATCCACCAGGTGGTTATCTCGCTGGTGTTGACGCTATAACCGTTACTGGTTCGGGTTTTCCAACAAATGTTGAAGACATTAGCATTTATTTCTCTGGTGAATCTGATAGAGGCGTTAAAGGCTTAATACAGTCTGCTACTACAACAGAGTTGGTTGTTAGACCTCCTCAACTAGTTGGTAATGATTTAGATGTAGTGATATCTACAGCAGGTACAGAGCGCTTAAGCAATATTATTAAGTATAGCTTAGCTGCACCTCAACTACCTGGATATGCTACATTTAACGATAAAGCTGATGAGCCACTAAACATTGCTTTCGGTCCAGATAACACCCTATTTGTGGCATTGATATCTGGTGGTAATCCTCAAGGTATTGCTATAGTTGACCTCAATACTGAAACTCAAGCAGCTGCGCCTTATATCTTAGCAAACAATCGCTTCAGATTTGATGATATTGGTTTTGCTGGCGGTGAACTCTACATGGCTCTTGGTATAAGAGCTGTATTTAGAGGAATTGAAGGCGCTAGAGAAGGTGCCCACTTTATCATGCCAAACCCATTTAATTTTGTGGGCTTTGATGTGGATAATGCCGGTAATATGTGGCTAGTTGGAGATAACACACATATTGTGCGACATGAACCTCAAACGGCTAGAACTAACATTTCTAACGTAGCTAATCTTCCAGATAACACGAAGATTTATGATTTTGCTGCTGACGCAAGCGCTGTTTTCTATTTTGAAAACAAAGTTTATGTTGTTGGAAATGATGGAGATGCGGCAAAAATTTGGACACTTGATTTAGATGCTAACCGCGATGTTGTTGCCGTTAATGAGTTTGCTAATCTTAGCGTACTTCTAGGAAATGTTAACTTAGCAACGAATCAATTTACAGATATGACTATGGCTGCAGATGGTATGATTTATATATCAACGAACCGTCCAGAAGCTATTATCGAGGTTCAAGCTGATGGTTCAGCGGCGGCTGGGTTATATCCTGGCGTAGTTCTACCGACTATCAATGCCTTATACTGGCAAGATAACTCAGAATATCTCTTTATTTCAAGAGTGGCACCTGATGGTGTAGAATACACAAACAATGTATTGCGTATAAATATGCAGAAATCAGGCGCACCTGATTACAAATAATTTTATTTATTAAAACCTTTAGCCTATTATTTAGGCTAAAGATTTAATTCAACCAATCTCAAACAACTCCGACAAATAACCAATCCGACTTATGAAAAAACTAACGTTACTAGCAATGTTAATCATATTTCCTCTTGTGGCATCTGCACAATGGGAATTCGACAATTATTTTCCACCAGACAGCTCTCTTTGGAGTAATATTACTGATGTACATGGTCTTGTAGTGGATAAAGATGGCAAAATATGGGTACAACCATTTTATGCTACAGAAACAATTATCACCTTAACAAATGATACGCTATCTACTCGTGCGCTTTATGTATTCAATGAAGATGGTACACCAACAGATTTCTCTCCTATTATTACCCTAAGCGATGTTGACGGCAATGTTGTCGATACTTTAGGTAGAAAATGGGGTGGAACTAGCTGGGGTGCTCGTTCTGGTAGAGGAATGCGTATAGATGATGATGGAAACATCTTAGTAATGCAATTCAATGCTCTTTTAAGACTTAGAGCATCTGATGCGGCACTACTTAACTCTGTAATTACTCCTGCCGGTACTAGTGCTTCTAAAGTTGCGCCACATGCTGACCTTTCAGGTAGTGTGTATGTAGCTCACGTAGTTAGTGGAAACGACATCTATAAGTATCCAAAAGACTTTAATGAAGACACAACTCCAGAAACTGTTATAACTGGCGCTCCTGGCTTTTCTCGTTCATTCGCCGTTTCCGGTGATGGTACTAACATCTACTGGTCTGGTTACACAAATATCGGAATATTAGTATACAATCAGCCAGATGAGTTCTCCCCATTCGGTGATGCTGATACGGTAGCTTTAGGTTTCAAATCTGAGTCATTGACGTTTAACCCAGCTACTGGTCAACTATGGGCTTCAGCTGGTTCATTCAACGATGTACCTGCCGAGCCTTGGTCTCCAAATACTTGGTATGCATTCGATACAGATGATATGAATACCGTTGTAGATAGCTTAAAATGGTTTAGTGCATTTACAGCTCCAGATGATGATCGAGCTATTACTTTTGACGATTCTCGCCCAAGAGCATTAGCTTTCACATCTGATGGTATAACGGCATACATAGGTACATTTAATCACAACACATTTTTAACTGATGCTGCTGGCAATCCAGTTACTACCCCAGCTCTTCAAAAAATTGTTGATAGAACAGACAGAACACAGCGTGTTAACTTCACTTGGAACTATTCAATGTTATTTCCAGCAGATACTACTGCGCAATTCTCTTCTACTCACGGTTTAGCTGTTGATGGAAACGATAAAATTTGGGTTCAGCCATTTGGTTCTACCGAAGATATCACTCTTGCTGATGGTACTGCTTCAACTACTCGTGCGCTTTATGTATTCAATGAAGACGGTACACAAGTTGATTTCTCTCCGATTACCATATTTTCTTACGCTGACGGCGAAATAGATACCGTTGGTCATTACTTCAATGGTACTGCATGGGAAGGTATGTCAGGTCGTGGTCTTCAATCAGATGATGATGGTAACATTATTGTTTCTACTGGTGGTATAATCTATCGTATAAGCAAAGAAGGTCAAGGAATGAATAAATATCCTTACCGTGGTTCTGATGGAAACTTAGATTCTCCTACGGCTGCTGCTGTTGATGCTGAAGGTAATGTATATGTTGCACCTGTTGTTGGTGGAGCAAACAACCTTATTAAGCTTCCAAAAGATTTCAATCCATCCACTTCTCCTGAAGTAATATTGGCAGAAACTCCTGGTTTCTCTCGTACGTTTGAAATCTCACCTGATGGAAATACCATCTACTGGGGTGGATTCTCCAATACCGGAGTTTATGTATATAATCGTACAGATGAGTTCTCTCCATTTGATCCATTGGTATTCACTGAGTTAACAGGTATCAAATCTGAGTCAATGGAATTCCATCCTACTACAGGTCAAATCTGGATGTCTGCAGGTTCTTCTAACGATGCACCAAGCAACGGTTTTGCTTCTCAAACTTGGTATGCATTTGATCCTTCAGATCTAACGAACCCTCTTGAGTCGTTAACCTGGAATGCTGCTGCTAAAGGTGAAGAAGGTGGACGTCCACGTGCACTTGCTTTCTCTGCTGATGGTACGAGCGCTTATGTTGGTCAATTCTCTGAAAATGCTCCTTCTGCTCAGAAGTTCTCTGGTAAAACATCTACAAATGTAGATGAGGCGGTTAGCCAACTACCTACTAACTTCAAGTTAGAGCAAAACTACCCTAACCCATTCAACCCTTCAACGGCTATCAATTTTACACTTCCTGCTGCAGGTAATACTGTATTAGAAGTATTTGATATCCAAGGCCGTTTGGTTAGTACTTTAGTAAATCGTGAGTTATTCTCTGGCCAGCACAGTGTTAACTTCGATGCTTCAAGCTTGAGTTCAGGTGTTTATATCTACCGTTTACGTGCGGGTGATTTCTCACTAACTCGTAAGATGACATTAATCAAGTAAGATTAATTGATTTATATTGGAAGGGAGTACGTTATGTACTCCCTTTTTTTTTCTAGCTACCATATAATTAAAAATAGATGCGACATTTAAACCTATTCTTACTTATCTGTTTTGTACTTATCAGTACAGCAACAAATACTTTCGCGCAAGAGCCACCTAAAGAAGAAGCCAGGGCAACATGGATTGCTTCTGTTTTTAATCTAGATTGGCCAGATAATAAAAATGCATCCATGCAAAGTCAGTTGTATGGCACAAACGGCCTTATTCCCTTATTAGATGATCTAAAGGCAGCCGGTATTAACGCGGTCTATTTTCAGGTACGTACCCAATGTGATGCTTTATATAACTCAAATTATGAGCCTTGGTCAGAATTTATTTCTGGTACCGAAGGCGTAGACCCAGGCTATGACCCCTTAGCCATTGTAATCGAAGAATCCCACAAACGCGGCATAGAAGTGCATGCTTGGTTTAATCCATACAGAGCTTCTGTTTATTCTGCTAGTGGTAAGGCTGTGGTTAGTGATCACCCACTAGAAGAGGGCATGAACGAATATTTAGCGGCCAAAACTGCAGGAATTACCCCTGAAATTGCCCATAGTCAAGAACACGTTATTAATAAGCACCCAGAATGGATTCTTAAAGTAAAAGAGCGTTTTATTTTAAACCCTGGCATACCTGATGTAAAAGACTACATAACCGATGTTGTCTTAGACCTAGTGAACAACTACAATGTAGATGGGGTACATTTTGACGATTATTTCTATCCATACCCATCAAATGCAATAACTGACGAAGATCTTTCAACATTTGCTGAATATCCAAGAGGTTTCACGGATATTGATGACTGGAGAAGAGACAATATTAACCGGTTAATGAAGCAAGTTTCTGATAGCATTCATGTGGTAAAAGACCATGTGAAATTTGGTATTAGCCCATTCGGTATCTGGAAATCAGGTACACCTAGTTGGGTAACAGGTTTAAATGCCTTTGATACCATTTACGCTGATGCACTAACCTGGATTGAAGAGAGAAGTGTAGATTATCTGACCCCTCAAACCTACTGGCAAATATCGGTAAACCGTTTTAATCGTTCAGAAAGACAAGATTTTCTAGGTTTAACAGATTGGTGGGCATCTCAAATGGAAGGATTACATCTTTATGTTGGTCATGGCGTATATCGTGCAGATCGTACCACCTTCTCGGGTACGCTATTTGCAGCAAATGAAATACCACGTCAAATTAAGCATGTGCAATCAAGAGAAAACATTCAGGGAAGTGTTTTTTTCCGCGCTGATAATTTATCTGAGTATAGCACAAGTGGTTTTGCTGACTCTTTAAAGAACAATTACTACAAATATCCAGCACTTCCACCAAAAATGACCTACAGAACAGACGTAGCTCCTGCAACGCCTACTAGCTTGGACGCGGTAAAAGTTGATGATTTTAGTGCAAGAATTAGCTGGCAAGATGGAAGCGGCGACGAAAGCAAACGCTTTGTAGTATATCGTGTAGATTCTTCAACCGATATTAACACAGCTGACTTCATGAGCTCAGCAAAAAATATTGCCACGCTTACGGGCGAAACGGAGTTTATAGACAGACCCGCGAACTCTAGTACGGGCAATTACTACTATTTCGTAACCGAAATAAATAGAGTTGGCGAAGAAAGTGCGCCAACTGCGGCTAAAAGCGTGGGAAGTCTAACGGATGTTGATGGCGATAACCTTCCTATGAGTTGGGAAGTTAGCATGGCCTATCCAAATCCATTTAACCCAACCACTCAAGTTCGTTTTACGTTACCAGCCACCGCGCAAGTTTCTGCGCAAGTAATTGATATTCAGGGCCGAGTGGTTCTAGATTTTGGCAACAATATCTATACAGCTGGTTCTCATCAGCTAGAATTAAACGCTAGAAACTGGAATAGTGGCGTGTATTTTCTTCGCATTCAATCTCCTTTTGGAGAACAGATGCGCAAGATGACCCTACTTAAGTAAGGTTAATTGATTTATATTGGAAGGAAGTACATTAACATTATGTACTTCCTTTTTTTCTACCTACCCCAAAAAAAACGTTGAAATAGATGCGATACCTAAACCTATTCTTACTTATCTGTTGTGTAACTCTCAGCGTAACAACAAACGGTTTCTCGCAAGAGCCGCCAAAAGAAGAAGCAAGGGCAACCTGGATTGCTTCTGTTTTTAATCTAGACTGGCCAGATAATAAAAATGCGTCTATGCAACAGCAGTTGTACGGAGAGAATGGTTTAATTCCCTTATTAGACGACTTGAAAGCCTCAGGAATTAATGCAGTATATTTTCAAGTACGTACCCAATGTGATGCTTTATATAATTCAAATTATGAGCCTTGGTCAGAATTTGTTTCTGGCACCGAAGGCGTAGACCCAGGCTATGATCCCCTAGCTATTGTTATTGAAGAATCCCACAAACGAGGTATGGAAGTTCATGCGTGGTTTAATCCATACAGAGCATCCGTTTATTCGGCAAGTGGCAAAGCTGTGGTTAGTGATCACCCATTAGAAGAGGGCATGAACGAGTATTTAGCAGCCAAAACTGCTGGCATTACTCCAGAAATTGCCCACAGTCAAGAACACGTTATCAATAAGCACCCAGAATGGATTCTTAAAGTAAAAGAACGTTTTATTTTAAACCCAGGCTTGCCAGAGGTTAAAGACTACATAACCAATGTTGTGCTAGATGTTGTGAATAACTACGACGTAGATGGGGTACATTTCGACGATTATTTCTACCCCTACCCACCGAACCAAGTAGCACAAGAAGACACAGCAACTTTCGCTCAATACCCAAGAGGCTTTACAAGCATTGGCGATTGGAGAAGAGACAATATCAACCGGTTAATGAAGCAAGTTTCTGATAGCATTCATGTAGTTAAAGATCATGTGAAATTTGGTATTAGTCCATTCGGTATCTGGAAAACAGGTACACCAAGTTGGTTAAGTGGCATGAACGCATTTACCACTATTTACGCCGATGCCTTAGCATGGGTAGCCGATAAAAGTGTTGATTATTTAACTCCTCAGACCTATTGGAGAATACAATTCAATAGGTTTAATCGCTCAGCCGCACAAGATTTTATAGGATTGACAAATTGGTGGGCAGAACAAATGGACGGACTCCATTATTATACTGGTCATGGCGCTTATCGTGCTGATCGCGGCACCTTCTCTAATACTTTATTTGGAGCCGAAGAAATGCCTAATCAAGTAGCACATGTACAGTCTAAAAACAACATTCAGGGAAGTGTTTTTTTCCGCGCTGATAATTTATCTGAGTATAGCACAAGTGGTTTTGCTGACTCTTTAAAGAACAATTACTACAAATATCCA
>Ga0163215_101519_pt1 | contig 12678 bp, 11 predicted proteins | sample SynspAceP_FD_185934 | JGI IMG/M metagenome (GOLD analysis project Ga0163215, IMG submission 185934) | Saline lake microbial communities from Ace Lake in Antarctica - Synechococcus sp. Ace-P (Hybrid Assembly) | ecosystem: Environmental > Aquatic > Non-marine Saline and Alkaline > Saline | place... | reverse complement strand
CGGCCCGACCCCCCCGCATTCGAACGTTCTGGCGCACGCAAACGCCGCTCAGGGCCCAAAACGCTTGATCGGCAAGCGAGTTTAGGTGATCTTGGCGTCAAACGGCATGCCACTTGGGGAATGTCGGCTATGTAGATCAATCCAGATCGCTCATAATAAATCCCAACCTCACCTAACGATGATCCAGCAACACGCAAAAAGCCAAGAACGCCAAAAAGCCAGAAATATGGCATCACACGTTGGATCCGACATTCCCCAAGTGGCCTACCTTCTGGCGTCAAGATCGCCTGACTGCGTCACCTGATCAAGCGTTTTCCGCCCTGAGCGGCGTCTGTGGTCGCGCAAACGCCCGAAGTTGGGCGAATGGGCACGTAAACCCGCAGCATCCCGGCCTGGCGGCGACGTTTTTCAGCGCTTGAGACAGACCTGTCGAGCCGGTTTCGAGCAGTTGGAGCCGGGATCGCGGTCACGCGCATAGCGGTGGCGCTCGAAGGCGGTGGATCGCGGCGAGGATGGCCCTGACCATGGGGCCTGTGACCGCCACCTCGGCAAGCTGGAAGGTGATGGCGCGGGCGTGACGCACGACGCGGGCCCCGATCTTGATCAGCTTGAGCTGGAGGCTGGTCAACGACCAGTCGGCCATGGCCTCGGGCAGTTCGATGCAGCGCAAGAAGGTGGCCAGGTTGTAGGCCAGCGCATGCAGTTGCAGCCGCACCTCGTTGTCGCGGAACTTCCGGCATGACAGCCGCGTCCAGCGAAAGGCATACTTGCCTTCCTTGATGTGCTGCTCTGCGGTGCCGCGCTGGTTATAGAACCGCACGACCCAATCGGGCTCCATCGGCAGGTTGGTGACGATGAAGCCGACTTTGGGGAACAGCTCGCTCGGGTGCCATTCGATCTTCGCTATGACGCGGCGCGGCTTGTCCCAGGACGCCGCCTGATACTCGAAGTCCTCGTAAAAGCGTTTGACCTTGGTCAGCGACGGCCGCCCTGCCGGTCGCGTCAGCCGGTGCGCGATTTTTTCCTTGAGCACCGTGTTCGTGGGCAGCCGGATGGCATAGAAATAGCCCGCTTCTTCCAGCCGCGCGTAGATCGCCGGGATCGCATAGGCGGCGTCGGCCCGGAAGAAGCGGCCTCCAAGGTCGCGGCCAGCGTAGCGGGCGATGACCGGATCGAGGACGCCCCGCCAGCCGTCAGCGCTGTGGACGTTGCCATGCCGCAGGGCGCAGCGCTCCAGCATGCCGAACTGGTTGAACAAGAAGTTTGGGTGGTAGCAGGTGCAGTCGAAATGCCCGTTCCAGGCTGTGCCTTCCTGATCGCCATGGGTCGGGCTGACCGAGCTGTCCATGTCAAGCGTGATGTACTTTAGCCCGTTGCGATCATGAAAGCGGTCAATCCACGTGCCGTTCAGATCGGCCAGCGCCGCCCGGTTCTCGGGCAGGGCCAGCGTCTCAGTCTCGAACCGCCCCATCTGCGATGCCGAGGCCGCCTGCGCATCGACGGCACGGCCACCGACAACCTGGCGCATCACTGGATCAAGGGCGAGACGGTCGGCGTCGTTGACATCCTCGTAGCCTGCCAGCCGCCCATAGACGGATTGCCGGAACAGCCCATCAAGCCGATGGACGGTGTTCTTGCCTGGGCGGCTGTCGCGCAAGACATCGGACGCGAGGTCCGACAGCCCAAGCGCGTCATCCAACTCGCGCATCACTAGAAGACCGCCGTCGGAACTGAGCTGCGTGCCACGAAATTCCAGCCGCACCCGGCGGTCAAAACCAAGTCGCCCATCACCCGTTTCGCGTGCACCCTCTGGGTGATCCATAATCCGCCACCTTCAGCCCGATTAACATGCTGAAATATAACACGTTACTGGCAATCTGAGGTGTGAAAACATCAAGTTACTTGGGAAATGCGGGACGAGGGTTACCTTTTCCACTGGCCGGTTCGGGTTTTCGCCTTGGCGGCGTTCCCATGCTTTGTAGTCAAAGCCCGCTATCAGCTCGTTCAGGTCGGCGCGCGTGGAGATGCGGTTGACCGGCATGATTTTGATCATGCGGCCATCTTTCTCGCCATCAAAGATGGTGCTCATTTCAAGTTTTTGGATTTCTAGAGCTTCGAGAAGAAGCTCTTTTGCCTGAACTGGATTGCGGAAAATGTCATATTGGTTGACGTTGTAGACCTCAAAGCCAGTGTAATTTCGTTCATCCGGATCGCGAAGGGTTTGTGAAATTTCATTCGCTACTTTAACCAATCGCTTTGTCGAGGTCTGGATTGCTCCGAGATTGATGTCCGCTCCGATAAACTTACGGCCCAGTTTCATGGCAACAGCTTGCGTAGTTCCTGAGCCCATGAAACAGTCGAGTACTAAGCCATCCTTTCGAGAAAGTGCGAGAATTACCCTTTCAATAAGTTCTTCTGGTTTCTGCGTTGGGTAACCTGTCTTTTCGTCACTCTTCGGATCAAGCCCTTTCAAATCCCAAACAGAGTCAATTGGCTGACCCTTAACTTCATAAACAGTTTCATCTCCGGTAGGCTGTCGTCCGTTTTTCTTGACCCACTTATTCAGGTAGCGGGTAAACCTGCTATCTTGAATTGGCATGTGAGATGCTTTGATCGCTCCGGACTCGTCAATATAATTAGCCCAACGTTTTGCATCAATTGTATCTTCAAGGTCTGTATCAAATAGTTGGCTAAATGGATATGTTTGGCCACCTCGGTAAATGTAAAGCGTGTCATGCTTCTTTGCAAAGTGGCCTTTCGTCTGACCTTGAAATGTTCTGTAGTGCCAAATTACTTCATTAATCAAGTTTGCCTGACCAAATATCTCATCAAGGATAAGCCTGATGTGTGCGTTTCGGTGCCAGTCGCAGTGAAACACAAAAACTCCCGAGTCAGAAAGTAGCTCTTTCAGAAGAATTACTCGTTCGTAGACATATTGGATATATTCATCATTGGTCCATATGTCTCCGTATTGCTTTTCCTCGAATGCTGAAAGTTCGTTTTCTACATCAAGGCCCTCAACTTTAACCTTCTTCTTGTAGTTCGCCTTGGAGTCATATGGAGGATCAATATAAATAAGATCGATCTTTCCACGAAAATCTTTGAGCAGATGGCTCATCACCTGAAGGTTATCACCCCAGAAAATCTTGTTGCGCCAGCCGTCTACCTCTTCGCCATGGATCTCTTTCAACTGCGCTGGATAGAACTGCGTAGACGTAAACGGCCGTTTCCCGCGCCAGTTCAACATTGGATAGCCCTTGATCGGCGCGAAGGCATACTTTTCAACGCTATCAACGCCGCCGGTGGCTGCGCCCAAATCCATCGCTGCCTGACCGGCTTTGTCTTCGCTCATGTCTCGTCTTTCCTGAAATTCCAGTTTTTTGTGTTGCAATACGATCGCATGTCGCAGTTCTCGCACAACCTATCGGGGCGGGCGCTGATCCGGTAGTCCCCGCTTTCGATGCGGTGGACGATCTCATCGAACCGCGCCACCGTCTTGCCGATCGCCTTGTCGTCCTTGTTGAAGCTGACGTAAGGGTTCCCGTCCTGCTCGCCGGTGTAGTACAGGTGCATCCGGCTGACCTTTTGTCCCGTCCGCTCTTCAATGAGGTGTGCATAAACTTCGAGCTGGCTTTGGTACTGGCGCAGGCGCACGCGGTCCTTTTCCATGTCGGGCTTCTTTTCCGACTTGAAATCCACCACCTCGACCGTGCCGTTTTCGCCCCGGATCAGGTCCACGTTGCCTTTCAGGATGTACTCGGGCTTGACTAGCGAAATCTCGACCTCGGTTTCCTTGATCCGGTCCCAGTTGCCATTCTCTCGCTCATAGTACCGCATGACATGACTGCGCGCGGCCGCCAGCGACACGGGGGCCAGGAACACCCGTTCCTTCCGCGAGAGCATGGCATAGTTGGTCGAAAACCAGCCACCGATGGCGTCGGGCGTCACGGTGTGTTCTTCGCCGCGCAGGACGGCCTTGTGGATGTCTTCGATGGTCTGGTGCACCAGTGTGCCGAACAGCATCGGGCTGACCCGGATGGCGGCGAACTCCAGCTCCTTGAAGAACCTGTACTGTTCGGCGCAGTTTTCAAACAGCGTGATGTGTGAGGTGAAGGAATACTCGCGCTTGAGGTTGATCTCCTTGACCACTTCGAAGGTCAGCTGACCAAGGTCAACGTCGCGCCAGCTGGGCAGGGACCGGAACAGCGGCTCGAAGTATTTGGAGGGCGACTTGCCCATCCCCTTGCCGTCGCGCTCCTGCGCGGCCAGCACCAGCAGGTTCTGCGCGCGAGAGAAGGCGGTGTAATATAGCCGCCAGAAGTCGAAGGTCTTGATCCGGTCCAGGGGTTCGAACCGCGCCTTAGAGAGGTAGCCCCCATCTTCCAGCAATTCATCGAGTGCCGTGTGTTGCTTGCGCGGAACCGCTTCCAGCGATCCACAGACCGTTGACAGTTTCGGCGAAACGCGCCGGCAACAATGTGCTTGCCTGTGCATGAAACGCTTCGTCCTGATAATGAAAGGCGGCATGTTCTTCGCGGGTGACCCCGATGATCATGGGGCACCAGGTGGCTGTCCGTGCCGCCTCGGGGGCCGCCGGATCGACGGTCAGGAATTTACCGTCCTGGACCGGCAGGAAGGGCGGCGCGACCTCGTCGGGATCCCGCTTCAACCCACGCAACAGGGCTGCTTGCGCCTCAAGAATGGACCCGATCGGCGCCGCCCGTATGTCATCCGCCTCCGCCATGCCCAGGGCCTCGCAGAACTGCGCGGCCGCGTCGGCATAGAATCCCGGTTTTTGAAGATCAAGCCCCATGGGTGAGCTCATGATGATCGCCCGGTCGAACAGGGTCGGCGCCGTTTCCCGTGTCAGCAGTGCCTGAATGGAATAGGCACCTGCCGATTGCCCGCATACGGTGATATTGCCCGCGTCACCGCCGAAATCCGCAATCGAGCCGCGTATGAATTGCAAGGCAAGTTCCTGATCCATCAGCCCCAGGTTCCCCGGTGCCACCCCCTTGATCGGCAGGAAGCCGAGCACGCCGAGACGGTAGCTGATGTTGATCACGACGACGCCTTCCCGCGCCGCCAGAGCAGTGCCGTCATAGCAGCCCATGCCACCCCCGCATGTCATGAATGCACCGCCATGAATGAACACCAGAACTGGCAACGGGCCACGTCCTGTATTGGGAATCCAGATATCGAGATGCAGGCAGTCCTCGTCTTGCTCCACCGGGTAAGTGCCCATCACCTTGGCCAGCCGTGACGGCAGTTGCGGCGGCACGGGCGAGCGTTCCTGACTGCAATCCTGATGGCCCTCCCATGGCGTGGAGGGCTCGGGCGCTGCGAATCTGCGCGGCCCGACGGGGGGCTGCGCATATCGCAGGCGGGTGATCCGCGTTACCGCCCCAAGATCGTGCCCCAGAACCGTGCCATTTTTGGTTTGAAAGACTGCATTTGCCATGGTTCTCATCCCTTTAAGATTGCGCTTGAGCTTATTTTATCAGCATCATGTCGCGACTCCCGATCCAAAATTGAGAGTTCTGTGTTCCGAAAATGGGTTGCTCATGCGCAGTCTGGACGACATCTACCTGTTCAAGAAAGTCGTCGATTTCGGTGGCGTTTCGGCCGCGTCGCGCGCGCTGCGCATGCCCAAATCCACAGTCACGCGACGCATTGCGGGCCTTGAAAAGCAGCTTGGCACGCCTCTGTTTCACCGCAGCGCACAGGGGCTCACACTGACCAATTTCGGGCAGGAATGTCATGTGCGTTCCGCAAGGCTCTCCGACGATGCGGACAGCATCTTTGAATTCGTGGACAGGCGCCGCAAAGACCCAAGCGGCTTCCTCCATATCATCTATCCGGCAACGGTCGGGACAAGGTTGATTGAGCCACTTGCGGCAGATTTTGTGCGGATGCAGCCACAGGTCCAACTGCATCTGGAAGCCTCGACGGAGTTGATCGATCCGCGCAGCATCTCTGCCGATCTCGTGTTTCATTTCGCGTTCAATCCGCTGGCAGATGCTGACTTCATCGCCCGCCGACTCTATGTGAATCCCTTTGTTTTGGTGGCGCATCCCGATGTTTTCCGGGGCCAGGCCCTGCCGCAAGAACCGCAGGCCCTGCGGGGTCTGCCGTGCCTCGGCTTCGGTCCGAAATCGCCAACCTGGAACTGGCGCCTGCAAAATGCCGGTCGCAGCTATACGCACAGCTTCGTGCCGACGCTCAGCACATTCCAGCTCTCCGCGCTTGTCACCGCCGTACGCCGTGCAGCGGGTGTTGCCTCCGCCCCCCTGAACATCGTCAGGCAGGACATCGAGGATGGCGCTCTGTGCCATCTCATTCCAGAGTGGGAGACGCTGCCGGCGGTGCTGTATGCGGTCTATCCAAGCAGGCGGAGCCTGACGACGGCGGCGTGGCGGTTCCTCGAAGTGGTGCAGGATCATTTCAGAAGTGCAAACAACCACATGGACCCCGATTTGCCCTATATTGGCTGATCCCGCATCTGGGCAGGGTTATCAAAGCCGGAGACACTAGCGGCCGTCGCGCGCCAAAGCAAGTATTTCAAGCGGCGGTGTCGATCTGTGGGCAGGGCGCGGTCAATCGGTCAGCGATGTGACCGTTGACGCGAATCCGATGTGGTGACACCCTTTTCAGACAGCATTTTCCGGGGAGCCATCTAAATGACGGATCACGCCATTTCCCTTTCCGAAGTGACACTGACACTGGGCGGGAGCGAGATCTACCGAGACGTGACTTTCGATGTCGCGGCGGGGGAATTCGTCTGCCTGCTGGGTCCATCGGGCTGCGGAAAATCGACAGCGTTGCGTCTGATAGGAGACCTGCTGCCTGTTCAGGGTGGCACAGTTCAGGTCGAAGGCATGAACCCCGCGCAGGGTTGGGAACGCACTGCTTTCGTGTTTCAGTCGCCGCGCCTCTTGCCCTGGAAGACGACGCTGGAGAATGCGGCTTTCGGCCTCGAAATGCGCCATCCCAAGATCGACAAGGCCGCCCGACTTGAGCGCGCGCAACGCGAGTTGTATCAGGTCGGACTGGGGAATGACGGGCACAAGATGCCGGTGATGTTGTCGGGCGGCGAGCGGCAGCGCGTCTCGATCGCGCGCGCCCTTGCACTGGACCCACATATCATCCTGATGGATGAACCGTTTTCAGCGCTTGATCATACCACGCGCACCCGGTTGCGTCAGCAAATCGTCGATCTGTGGTCCCAGACCGGCAAGACCATCCTATTCGTGACGCATGATATTGACGAGGCGCTGTTTCTGGCCGACCGTATCGTCGTCCTGTCCAACAAACCCACCCGCGTCGAGGAAATTGTCACCGTGACCGCGCCGCGACCCCGCGATCCGGAAATGAACCCGGAACTGGACGGTTTGCGACAGCGCTTGATTGCCATTTTCGAAACGCTTGAAGGCAACGAACTGTCCGATGCCGAAGACGCCTTGGCAGGGTAGGCGGAACGCGCCCCGCAACCGGGTGCAAGCATGCAAGAAAATGTAGACAGATCATGAAATCCAACCAAACCAACCAAAGGGAAAAGCAATGAAGATTTTCAAGCCGATCATCCTGGCAGCGGCTGCGGCAATTGGGCTGTCCGGCGCTGCCGCCGCCAAGGACACTGTCACTTTCGCCCACCTCGCGGACCCGTCCATCGAGGCGGCCATGTGGGCGATCAACAACGGCAAGGTCACCTCGAACCTGATCGAGGTCGAAGCCACCGCGCTGGAAATTCCGGCGCTGATCCAGGCCACCGTGGCACGCACCTATGACGTGGTGATGACCGCGGGCATGGCCATACCGCGCGCCGTGGAACGGGGCCTGCCGTTGCGGATCATTGCTGCCGGATTGCGCTCCAGCGAAGCTGGCGAGGGATCGGCCATCTGGGTTCCCAAGGACAGCGACATCAAGTCTGTAGAGGATCTCAAGGGCAAGAAACTGGCCGTCTACTCTCTGGGTTCCTCGGGGATCACGCTGATCCGCATCGCCTTGTCGGAGGTGTACGGAATCAATGTATCCCTCGAAGGTGGCGACATCGATTTCGTCGAGATGCCCCCGACAGCCATGCCCGCAGCGCTCAGCACCGGCCGGGTCGACGCCGCGACACTGATCCACGCCCAGGCGTTCAAGGCGACGCAGGACGGGGACTTCGTGCCACTGGTTCAAACCTCGCAGGCGTTTCTGGAATCAACCGGCCTGCTGATGGTCTCGGCTGTGCTGGCGGGCTACGCGGAAAAGCTTGAGGGCAATCCTGCGAACTACAGCGAGTTCCTGCGCATGGTTCAGGACAGCCGGGCCTATGCACTCGCCAATCCCGAAGAAGTCTTCGGCGCGGTAGGCAAGGAGTTCGACATCGACCCTGCCTTCTTCGATGTGTGGTTCACCACCTATTCGGATTTTCCGGCGACGTTCATCCCCCAGGACCGCGAGGCGCTGGTCTACCTGTGGGACCAGGCCATCAAGATCGGCGCGCTTGAGAGCTATCCGCCCCTGGATGAAATGTCCTGGCAGCCGGAGAGAAATTGATGGCGCAAGCCAAGGTGGGGCGGGTTTCCGCCCCACCTATTCCCCCGGCTCCAACCCGTCTGAGTGCGGCGCGCCATTTCAGCGGGACCCGCATCGCGCATATTTTCACCCTGCTGGCCCTGCTGGCCTGGTGGGGCTATTCGCAGATCGTCCCCGCCTACCAGATGCCCGGGCCGGGCGCGGTGTTCGCGCGCATGGTGGACTTCGTTACGACGCCGTTTCTGTTGTCACAACTCTGGATATCAATCTATCACATCTCCGTCGCGATCGGGCTGGCCTTCTTGATCGGTTCCGCACTTGCGTTCACTGCCCGCTTCGTTCCCGTCACGCGCATGTTGATCGACACGGTAATGACCCCGTTTCTCAATGCCTTTGCAGGGATCGGTTGGCTGTTTCTCGCGCTTTTGTGGTTCGGTTTGAACCACACGACCGTGATCTTTGCGGTGACCATGATCCTGGTCCCGCTGACCACCATAAATGTGCGTGCCGGGTTGCAGGAACTGGACGAGGATATCATGGAAATGGGGCTCAGCTTTGCGCGCTCCGGGCTACGCCGGTTCACCAAGATCGTTCTGCCGCTGTTGGTGCCCTATTTCTTCACAGCCCTCAGGATCAGCTTTGGCGTGTCGTGGAAGGTCGTGCTGACGGCCGAGCTTTTTGGCGGCAATGCCGGGCTTGGCTATCTGCTTAATGTCGCCCGGCAAGAATTCGATACCGAAACGATCTTTGCGGTCATCGCCTTCATCCTGATGTTTGTCGTGATCTGCGAGCAATTGCTGTTCCGTCCTGCGCAACGGCGCCTTGATCGGAGATATACCCGTGTCTAGCAGTACCGCCTCATCGGGCGCGCAACGCGCTGTCACCGCTTTGGGGATCATCGCGCTGATTGCAGGCTGGGCCTGGATCGCGCGGGGCCAACCGGAATATGTGCTGCCCGGCCCGCTTGCCGTCGCGCAGGGGGTCGCACGCTTTTTCTATGAGCCCAAGTTGATGGCACAGGCCGGCATCAGTCTGTTCCGTGTCGTGCTGTCGGTCGCCGCGGCCATGCTCTTGTCCCTGATCCTTGCGGGTCTGGTGCGGCGCTTCAAAATCCTCGACGAAACGATCGAGCGGCGTATCCTGACCTTCTTCAACGCCTTCCCCTCCGTCGGATGGGCCATTCTGGGCGTGATCTGGTTCCAGATATCCAACACCACTGTCATCTTCGTGCAGGTCGCGATCATCCTGCCGTTCTGCCTGATCAATGCGCTGGCGGGCTTTCGCCAAATCGACCCGGACATGGATGAGTTGGGCCATAGCCTGACCCGCAGTGTCTGGCGGCGGTTCCGCCTGCTGTCATTGCCGCTTGTCGCTCCTTTCCTTCTGTCCGGTCTGCGTGTCGCCTATGGCATCTGCTGGAAGATCGCGCTTGTCGCCGAGCTTTTCGGCGCATCGTCGGGGCTGGGCTTTCAACTTGCGCGCGCGCAATCCGTTTCCGATGCCACAATGGTTTTTGCCTGCTGCATCGTCATCGTTCTGATCTTTCTGATCACCGACCTGCTGTTCCTCAAACCCCTCGTCCAACGGTTCTCCGTAAATCAGTGAAACGGGGGGCACCCCAGATGCGAAAGGCCCAACCATGACAACGACCCCACATACCATTTTTCACAATGCCAGGATCTATACGGTCGACGCGGATTTTGCGGTTGTGCAGGCGGCATCGATCCGGGATGGCAGGTTCGACTGCGTCGGATCGGACGCCGACGTTCTGGCCACGGCAGGCCCGGACACCCGGCGGGTCGATCTGGGCGGACGCACTGTTGTCCCCGGATTGTTCGATTCCCATCTGCATCTTTTCATGACCGGCATGGAAGCCCCCCGCGTCCCCCTGATCGACTGTCGGTCGGTCGCGGACCTTCAGGCCGCAATCGCAGAGCGGGCATCTACCACACCCAAGGGCGAATGGATCATCGGGCGCATGGGCTGGCACGAAAGCCTGCTCAAGGAAAACCGGATGCCGACCCGCGACGAGCTTGACAGCGCAGCCCCCGATCACCCGGTGTTCGTGCCGCGCGGCGGTCATGTAGGCAGCGCAAATTCCGCCGCGCTGGCGCTTGCCGGGATGGACGAGACCACGGAGGATCCTGCGGGCGGATTGATCGTGCGTGAAATCGGTTCACGCAGGCCCACGGGCCTGTTGCTGGAAAAGGCGGTGTACAAGCTGCGCGCGGTCCTGCCCCCGCCTCCGCCGGTCGAGACCGAAAAATCGCTGTTGCGCGATGCCATGGGATTGCTGAACAGCTATGGTATCGTGGCGACGATGGATCCGGGGCTCAACCCACATCAGATCAGCATCTACAGTGCGTTGCGCGATGAAAAAGCCCTCACTGTGCGCACCGACCTAATGTTTCGTGCCAACAATCTGGCGGAAACCGAGAAGGGCGTCACTTTTGCTGATTTCGAGGATGACGCGATGCTGCGTTTCGTCGGTATCAAGTTCATGCTGGACGGGGGCGTCGAAGGCGCCTTGCACTACGAACCCTATCAGATCGTGCCCGGCGAACAGAACGACCCCGAGTATCGCGGCCTGTCGCTGCTGCCCCCGGGTGGCGAGGCGGAGTTTGTGGACTGCCTCAAACTGGCGGCCCGTGCCGGACTGCAGGTGCAGACGCACGGCGTCGGGGATGATTGCATCGACACGATCATCCGCAGCTATATCGCGGCGTCCGAGGACCATCCGATCAAGGACCTGCGATGGGTTCTGATGCACATGCACAATCCCACCCAGGAGGTTTTCGCCCGGATCCGCGAAGCCGATATTCTGGTTACGGCGCAGAACCAGAGCGTCCTTCTGGGGGCGAACAAGGTCAAGTGGTGGGGCCGTGAGCGCGCCGAATGGTCTACGCCGATCCGGCGGATGATAGACGAAGGCCTGCTGGTCGGCGGCGGCACCGACGGGCCAATCGTGCCAATCGACCCGTTCATCTGCATGTGGTGGATGGTAACACGTCAAACGCTGCAAGGCGATTGTCTGGGCCCCGAGCAGGGTATCTCTGTACGCGAGGCGTTGGAACTCTACACCATCAACAACGCGCGCATCATGGGCGTCGTGGCCGACCGCGGATCGATCAAGGCAGGCAAACTGGCGGATCTGGTCGTGCTGGATCAGAACTTCCTCGAATGCGCCCCTGATCGCATCCGCGACACGAAAGCTCTGCTGACCGTTCTGGGCGGCGATGTGGTCTATGGTGATCTTGGGGATGTCGCGACGCAGTGAGGGCTGGCAGGCGCGGTATGGCATGATCGTGACCGATCAGTGCTCGAGGGGGATAGAGAAATGGGTGACATAACGGTAATTGGCCTAGTCTCATGGGTACTGCGCTGGCAAACGCAATTCAATCCAAGGGGCATGATCTTGTCGTCTGGAACCGGTTGTCCGACAAAAAGAAGCGGTTCAAAGACATGGGCGTAGACTGCGCAGCGGATTTGTCCTCCGCGATCAAGGCGAGCCCGATTGCTGTAATCTGCTTAGCATTACAGTTGCATTGGCACTGTCAGAACAAAATGGCTTGAGCAGGGCAGAGCGGCCGCATAGCTTGAGTGCATGACAAAACGCAGCCCTTTTCGATACTTCAAGACCTCGCCTGAGATCATTCGGCTGGCGGTGATGATGTACATCCGGTTCCCATTGTCGCTTCGCAACGTCGAAGATCTTCTGCACGAGAGAGGCATCGACATCTGCCATGAAACGGTGCGGTTCTGGTGGCATCGGTTCGGGCCAATGTTCGCGGCAGAGATCCGAAAGCGGCGCGTCCAAGGCCTGCGCTCGAGCCACTGGCGGTGGCACATGGACGAGGTCTTCGTGAAGATTAATGGCGAGACACATTGACTTTGGCGGACCATGGATCGCGAGGGTGATGTTGGACAAACGCCCCCGTTTTGGATCTCAGTCGCGTTTGCAGCACGTGGAATTCGAAACAGCAGGTCAACATTATAAAATCAATGGCTTAGGGGGTAGAGAAGGTTCGACGGTGGTCGCGTCCGCTCCGCCAAAAACCATTCGCGAACCCGAGATGAGGCCCCAGTGAGGGCCTTTTTTGTTTTTGTTTCAAAGGGGTTTAGCAATTGCGACCGCCCTTCAGAGACTGGCTAAATGCG
>Ga0163215_101518_pt1 | contig 12696 bp, 9 predicted proteins | sample SynspAceP_FD_185934 | JGI IMG/M metagenome (GOLD analysis project Ga0163215, IMG submission 185934) | Saline lake microbial communities from Ace Lake in Antarctica - Synechococcus sp. Ace-P (Hybrid Assembly) | ecosystem: Environmental > Aquatic > Non-marine Saline and Alkaline > Saline | place... | reverse complement strand
GAGCCAAAAGCTTTGGCGGAATGCATCTGAAGGTCGAAATCAGGTTCCTTCACGAAGGACCGCTCTGAAATGGTAAGCGTTGAGATGCGATCCAATCGGTAGCGGCGTATCTGGCTAAATTTGAGTGGATCGCGTGCAAGAAGATATTCCCGAATGCCGAATACCAGTCCGTAAGGCTCTAGTGTCCGTGATGACGGGGTTGCGCTCTTGGACGCTTTATAGCTGACCTCCAGGCACATATTGGTTTGCAGGGCTTCGTCGATGTCAGCAAGAACGGCGAGGTTGGTTCTCACACGCGGACCAGGACGGCAGGCGACGCCGCGTGCTTCTAACGCGGCCTTGGCATGGTTCTTCACCGCGCGCGCTTCCATCGGTGTCATGCTGGCCAGCATGCGGTCGCGGATGGTCTCGAGATGATGAACTTCAAGAGAAGACCCATTCTGACGCGCGCGCATAATGGCGGTTTCCAAGGACGCCAGCTCGGTTTCGCGTATCCCTTGATACCGGATTAAGGGCTCATTACGCAGCTTCCACCAGCGCGTTCGGTCTGGATCTTTGCGCTTTTCCACGGCGGGAAAGGCAGCTTCGAACAGGCCCACATAACGTTGGGCTGTACGCGTTCTGAGCTTAAGAAGCCGCTTTATATCGTCCAAATTAATGCCGTTTTCTTTTGCTATCGCAGCCTCTGCGAGGCGTAAAATGTCGATTACTTTTGGCATGTTGCAAATATTACCTCCTCAACGACACGAACTGACGTTGAGGCTAGTGCAATCCTAGCGGGCACAACAATAATCGCAGACCAGAAGCATCAGCGATTCTCACAAAGTGACGAAAGCTCTCGCACCTACTGCATGGGGGCACGGCGTTCATTTTTCGCGCTGATTGTTTCTGCCGAAATGTAATCCTGCGTTTCGGCGGTTGATCTTATTACCGCCAAAATGGGCTGACTGCCTGAATGGCTGAAGAAAGGAGCGCCAGATGGCTCTACCACCTCGGTTATTTTATTCTGTAAAGGAAGTTGCAGCCCGCTGGGAGTGTTGCCCGTCAGATATTGCCGGTTGGGCGTTGGTGGGAGAGTTATCCATGAAGGCCGCCGTGGGACCCGTCCTTTGTGGCGTCAAGCCGGTGACCGGGCTCGTGCAGATCAATGCTGCCGACACCATGGTGATGTTCCGGCGATACGCGCGGCGCTCCAAGTCATGTCTAGTGCAGCAGATTCTCCCCGAGAACTGCGCCGATTGGCAATTTGTCACACAGCCAAAGGGTGGAGTGCGGCTCAAACGCGCAGATTTGCTGATGACAGCTGTAGAAGTATTGGCTTTTGAGGAAGAACATGACCTGCTTCGGCGCAAGGGCAGTCGCTAGGGTGGTGCTGGAGGCAGTGATCCGCGCTATGACTGGGACGGCATGTTCGTTGAGATGGTTCGGATCATCAACGAACAGGGCATACCTCAGAAGCAGTCGGATTTTGTGGCGCTCATTATCGACTGGTTCCATCATGCATCTGAAAATGGGGATATTCCGGACGAAAGCACCATCAGGAAGCGAGTGGTGCCTGTCTGGCGCCGTCTTAACGAATTGGAATGAGCCTGTCAGTTGGCGGCACGCTCGTCTTTTAGATCGCGTACAAGGACGGGGCGTGGACGGAATGCCTGGGCCACAGCATCGACACCAGCGCGCAATGGGGAGTCCATGAAATGCGCGTAGCGCTGTGTTGTCGACAATTGCGAGTGGCCCAAAAGGCGGCCCACCATTTCGAGAGAGGCACCGCCGCTGACAAGCAGGGAGGCAAAAGTGTGACGCAGATCGTGAATGCGAACATCGGGCAGCCCAGCCTCTTGCTGCATTCGCTTCCAAAATCGACGTATTTCCTGGACTGGCTGACCAGGGGTATCGCCCGGAAACAGCCAAGGTGAGCCACTGGTCACGACCATCTTGCGCTGGCGCACAATGGTAGCCACGTCCTGTGAAATCGGGATCCGATGAACTTTACGTTGCTTTGTGGTGGCGGCGGGCTTTGCCCAACTGCCGTAGTCGAGGTTGAAATGCTCAAATTGTGCCGTGCGCACTTCACCGACGCGGGCTCCGGTGAGCATGCACATGCGGATGATACCGGCAGCGCGCTGGTCTTCGGCGTGGTCGAGAGCACTGGCCAGTCTTGCCAGCTCGTCATGTGACAGGAATCGCTCGCGGCTGTTCTCAATACGCATGCGGAAACCGGAAGCAGGGTTGTCCTCGCGCCACTCCCAAGCGATTGCAAGATTGAACATCTTTCTCAAAAGCTGGCCAACACGATTGGCGCGAATGGGCGTAGGCTTCCACCCCTGCAGCTTGCGGGCGCGGTTGTTGGGCTTGAGCTTCGACGGTCTTGGCCTCCCCTCGGCGACCTTGTTCAGAAAGCGCTCCACATCCTGCTTTGTGATTTCCGTCACTAGCCAGTTGCCCCATTCGGGTTCGACCATCTTGCGCAGCATGGAAATCTGGTCCGAGGCGTTTCGCGGCGCTAGCCTTGGTAGATGTTCTTCGATGTACCGATCAATCATGTCACTGAACTTTGGGGCTTCCCGCACATCGACGCGAATTGCGAGCGGGTCGATCCCTTCGTCGATCTGTCGCCGGACTTCCTTGACCCGCTCACGCGCGGCTGTCGCTGACCATTCCGGCCATGCGCCGAGCTTGTAACGCCTTTGGCGGCCGTTGATGCGGTAATCCAGTGTGAATGCCTTGCTGCCAGATCTATATACCCGGATGGCAAAGCCAGAGATTTCACTGTCGAAAACCTGGTAGTCCCGCCCTTTGACGGGCTCGAGGTCTCGAACCGCCTTTTCATTCAGTTTCAATCTGTTGCGCATGTATTCCCACCCCTTCTAACCCTGTCATGAGGCGTAGATCCGCGCTCGAATCAAGTTAGAGCATGGCTTTACCTCCGGAATTTAGGCACAACTCGGAATTCATAAGCGGGGAATGAATTCCGGAAACTGCGCTGGCGGGCTTAGACAGTGTTCCAGATGCTTCGTTCGCCCAGCGCACGGCACTGTTTGCAGCGGATCTTCCCCCTGATTTGGTGGGCCGCACGACGCGCCACGCTGCGCGCCCAAGAATTTGGCGCAAAGGAGCCCTCTCGCCGTTGAAGCTGTCGGTTCAGGTGCCCTTCTGGGGGCGATCTTGCGATTATAATCGCGGTGGTTTACGTCAACACCACGTCAACCACTCAACGCCTTTTTGCCTACATCTCAAACCGTCTCAAAGCACCCAATGTCGGTGGAAGTTGCCGAACAGAGTGAATGAAAACAAAGGCTTATCGGCTAAGTGCCTGATAATAAATAATAAAGCAAAATCAAGGGCTTACGACTCATAACCTGAAGGTCGTAGGTTCAAATCCTACTCCCGCAACCAAATTCCTAAACGATAACAAATACTTATGAGACTCCCTCGCGGGAGGCTTTCTGCGTTCAAGCACGCCCGGAAGCACTGCGGAAGCAAGAGGGCGCGCGGGACTGCGAGTTTATGCGCAATGATAATCGGCGCACCGTAAGCGGCGGCCACGCCCCATTGATTTTGCACTTGCGCGGCGTCGCAATGGGATCACGCGGAGTGCGGCCGGTAGCTCGTCAGGGACTACGAGACGAGGTCCCTATGCATCCCGGCCCTGTTGGGCGTAGGCCCACGGCATCAGATCGTCGATGTCACGGGCGAGATGGCCGTGGGCCAGCTTCGTGAACAGATCGCGCATATACACGTAGGGTTCCACGCCGTTCATCTTGCATGTGCCGATCAAGCTGGCAAAGCGGGCCCAGTTGCGGCCACCTTCGTCGTGGCCGGCGAAGAGCGCGTTGCGGCGGTTCATGGCCGGGCTGCGGATGGCGTTCTCCACGAGGTTGGAGTCAATGTCGACGCACCCGTCCTCGAGGAAGAGCCGGAAGCCGTCCTGGCGGCGCAGCATATAGGCCATTGCCTCACCGAGGTCGGATTTGCGCGACACGCGTGCAGCCTGGGCGGCCAACCAGGTAAAGAGTTCATCGACCAGCGGGCGCGACAGGTCCTGCCGGACGGCCAGACGATGATCCGGGTCCGAGCCACGGATGGCATCTTCGATCTTGTAGAGGGCCGCGATGCGCAACAGCGCCTCCTCGACGATGGGAGATCCCTTCTTGGGCTTGGCCGCGATCAGCTTGCGCCGGCCATGCGCCCAGCAGAAGGCCAGCCGCAGCGGATCGCCGCTCGTGCGTTTCGGCGTGGCCAGATGGCTATAGCCGCCATAGGCATCGACCTGGATCGTGCCGTTGAAGCCATCAAGGATTTCGGCGGCGTATTCGCCCTTTCGCCCAGGCCGGTAATGGAACACCACGCCGGGTGGCGCAGGACCGTTCCAGCCGCGATCATCGCGCAACACCGCCCAGAGATAGCCAGTTTTCGTCTTGCCGCGCCCCGGATCCAGAACTGGGGCGGTGGTTTCGTCAACGTAAAGTCGAGTGCTGCCAGCCAGAAGCTGCTTGGCCATGTGATCGACCACGGGGGCGATCAGGGCTCCGGTTCTGCCCATCCAGTCGGCCAGCACCGAGCGGTCGATCGGCACCCCATGCCGGGCCATGACCACGGCCTGCCGGTTCAGCGGCATGTGCTCGGAATGCTTGGACACCGCAATCTGGGCCAGCAACGCCTCGGTCGGCCAGCTGCCCTCCAGCAGATGCGCGGGCGCCTTGGCCTGCACCACACCTGTGCGCCCCTTGGGGCAGGCATATCGGGGGCGCACCGTGACGACGACCTGATAGCGCGCGGGGATGTAATCCAGCCGCTCGGTCCGGTCCTCGCCGATCCGCACCATGTCGCCGCAGCCGCAGGGGCAGACGATGCTCTCAGGCTCGACCACGCGCTCGACACGCGGCAAGCTTTCGGGCAATGCCCGGGCCCTGCGGGGCGCGCGCGGCTTGCGCTTCTCTGGGTCTGGTTCGCTGGCCGCGATCCTGTCCTCGACGGCGGCGATTTGCGCCTGCGTCTCGGCGATGGCGGTTTCCAGATCTTCCAGCGCCAGCTCCAGCTGCGCAGGGCCCAGCTTCTCGGATTTCGGCCCAAACTTGGTGCGTCGATACTCCTGGACCTGGCCTTCAAGCTTCTCGATCAGCGCCTTCAACTCGGTGATGAAGGCCTCCTTTTGGGCGACGACAGCCTGTTCATGCTGGCGTGCGGCGCGCTCGACCAACAGCTCGAACCGAACCGCGGCAAAGGCTTTCACCACCTCGGGCGGCAGGTCTGGAAACTCGCTGAGATCAAGGGGCTGCGACATGCGCATTTATACCTGATCCAAGGCGGAAAGCTCAATAAAACAAACCCCAAACCAACCTGGTGAGTCATCCTGCCGCAGCCGGCGGCACCACCCTCTGGGCAACCACCCGCCGCCAATCGAGACCTTCGAACAGCGCCTCGAATTGTGCGCGCGACAGCCGCATGACCCCATCCTGAACCTTCGGCCAGGCAAAGCTGCCCTGTTCCAGGGCCTTGTAGATCAGCACCATCCCGGTGCCGTCCCACACCAGGATCTTTAACCTGTCCCCGCGCTTCGAGCGGAACACCACCGTCACCCCGGAATGTGGATCGAGCTTCAGCTCGGTCTGCACGATCAGCGCCAGAGCGTTATGCTCGCACCTGAAGTCGACCGGCTTCGTCGCGATCAGGATCGGCAGCCGTTGGCCGGCAACAATCATGCCGCCCCACGCAATGCGTGCACCAGCGCCGCCGCGCGTTCCACCGCGACATCGCTGGGAATGCGCAGCAGCAGATCGGGTCCCACCTCAATCGTTATCACGCCGCTGCCGTTCTGAGACACCTCGACCATAGCCGATCCTTGCGGATCCACAGGGTCGGGCAGAATGGACAGCGGCACAAAGGCAGGTTCCGTGACCGCCGAACTTGGCGATGTGGTCAGCGCGTCCATCAGGTCGCTCGGCAAAACAAGCCGACCCTGTCGGGCATGCCGACGCCAATCTGACAGGTGATGGGGCAGGATGTCATAGCGCGCTGCCACATCGCAGACCCGCACACCCGGCTGAAGGCTTTCGGCAATGATCCGAGCCTTGAGCTCAGCAGGCCACCGCCGCTTGCCTCGCCGCCGCGGTTCGACAACCTCACACCGCCCCATAAAACCACCGCCACCGTCCGCCATGCGCAACCTCCATCTGCTCAAGCAGACCTTCTTGCAGGCGCGGCGGGCGTCAGGAACTCATCAATCCAATGGGGCGTGGCCGCCGCTTACAGAAAATCGCGGCTGCTGCCTTGTGAAAACGGCACCACCATTACCTGCCGAGACCGCGCGATCAACACGCAGGAACTCATGAGAACGCTGGGCCTAGTTTTCAGGACCTAGTCCGGAAAGGCCGGTGGCCACATGCGCACCAGCCTGTGCATACCACGCAGCGTCGCGCCAAAGCACCGGAATATATATGCTTTGGTCACCGGCAAGCGCGGCAACAAGGCCATCTGTGGGGCGCAGCATCGTCGATGGTGCTGCGCCGCTTGGAAGTTGGATCCATGATCTGCGCTGCCCGATTTTTCCCGCCTGCACCACGACGGCAATACCCGCTGTCACAGCAAGGTCCGCCTCGCCTGCCACTGCCATCGTCACCTGTCCTGTGGCGAGAAGCCGGGCAGCCTCGGCGTCGCTCTCGACCCAGATGACGCTGGGGGCGATCTCAAGAATTGCTGCGCGCGCGATCTGCATGCCACGCGCAGACGACAGGATGTCATAGACCTGAACTTCGGGCACGCCTTGTGCGAGGATTGCCCATTCAAGCAGAGCACGTGGCGGCCACACGACAGCACGAGGACCGGGAAACGACACCGTATCAAAGACCGCCAGCCCAGTTGACGGCGGCGAAAGCACAAATGCATCAAGACGGTAAGCAAGCGCCTCGAAGCGCGTATCATATGAGAGTGCGCAATCGCTCTTGGCGCCGCCTTGGCCCGGCCGGCGGGCAAATCGTGCTGATATGTCAGCAGTGGCGGTTTCGCTTGTGGGGGCTTTTTGCAGCACTCCGGCAGCGCATGCAGCGATTTCCGACGCCTCGTCAAGCGCGATGATATCCCAGCCGGCCAAAACGGCCTGCGCAATCGCGGCCTTGGCCCCGTCGAGTGCCATGATGCCCGTCCCTGTCATTCTGGCTGTGTCGGGGACGACACGCACTGCGGATGATTGAAGAAGCGACAGCCGCGCGTTCCGAGCAGGGTTATCGTCGGGGATAGCCAGAACAAGCGGCGTCTGAGCGAGCGCCGACCCGCAAAGCGAACCCAAAAGGACCCAGGCACAGAGCGTCTTGTACAGGGCTGTTCCGGTGATGTGGATGGGCTCAAAGACCGGCATGTTCTTCGTTCCTGAGTTTGGCGACAATATCAAGATAGGCACGCACGATCGCCGCTTCGGTGACAACGCCGACCAAGTGCTGGCTGTCGCGGTCGACGATTGGGATCGCGTCGCCGACGAAATCTTTCAGCAGGCGCATGGCATCGCGTACGCTTGTGTCAGCATCGAACATCAACTGCGCCGGGCGCAGGATATCGGACACAGGCGCTGAGGAGCCTTCACCAAGGTCAATGATGCGAAGATAGCCCCGGAACACCCCCGTGGCGTCGATGGCGTAGCCCTCGCTCCAGGCGTGAGCGTCCAATGCGGTGCGCACCGCAGCTTGGTCCAAGCTGATATCAAAGATCGGCGCCTCGGCAACGGCATAGTCACGCACCGCAAGTACCGACAATTGTGCCTCGGCGCGGCCCTGCGACAGGTCGCAGCCGCGCAGGAAAAGCTGCCTGTCAAACAGCGAGCGGCCAAAGAACCGGAAGGCCACGACATTCGAGAAAACGACCACCACCATCGAGGCAATTGCTAGCTCATAGCTGCGGGTCAGTTCAAAGACGATCAGAATGGCGGTAAGCGGCGCCCCGATGACCGGGCTTGTCACGGCCATCATGGCGCAGATGACATAAACCGGAAACGCGGCAAGCCCTTCCATGCCCAGTGCCGTCAGCCCCGTCCAGACAAGCCCGCCCAGCATGGATCCCACAATCAATGCCGGGCTGAACACGCCTCCGACAAACCCCATGCCAAGGCATATCGCCGTAAGCACGATCTTGCCCACAAGGATCATCGCCATCTCTGAAGCGCCAAAGGCGCCTTGGATGGTGGCAAAGCGCAGCGTGTATTGTCCCAGCCCGGTAATCTCGGGCAGCCACAACGCGCACAGGCCCACGGCAAGACCGGCCATGGCGCCGCGTGCCTCGGGCGGCAAGGCGATGCGCCCGCCGATCCGCGCCCCGGCGAGCAAGGTGCGCATATAAACGATCGAGACCACGCCGCTCAGCAGACCCATCAAGGCAAAAATCGCGAACTCTGGCACATGCAGGCTGACGCCAGTTTGCACGACAAACACTGGTGCTCGCTCGAAAAGCACGTTGGCGACGACATAACCCACGGTCGATGCAATCGTGACCGGGGCGAACGCCTGCATCGAGTAATGGCGCAAAATCGCCTCATGGGCAAAGACAAGCCCTGCGATGGGGGCGTTGAACGCGGCTGAGATGGCCGCAGCGACCCCACAGGCGATGGCGATGGCGTTGATGTTGGGCACGGCGAGCTTTAACTTCGCGACCAGCCCGCCAATAACCGCGCCGAAGAACACCATCGGGCCATATTGTCCGACCGAAGCGCCGACCCCAAGCGAACCCAGCGCCCCGAGCGTCACCAGCAGGCCGGAACGGGTGTCGGGCATTGATGTCTGAAGCTGCACCGCGCGGATGGCATCGGCAGGGCCTGCCGGCCTGTGGATGGGCGCCAGCCTGAACACGACAAAGCTGACCAGTGCCCCACCACACATCGGTACACCAAGCGTGATCGCCAGCAGAACCATGGGTGAAAGGCCCGATTGTACTTTGGCATAGGAACTGACCAGCAGCAGATCATTGAACCACAGAACTGCTTCGACAAAGGCAATTGCGGCAATGGCAGTGACCGCACCAATGACCAGCCCAACGGTTAATACGGTGAAGATGCGCTGAACGATCATAAATGGCGTCACGCCCAAGACGCTGGACGGAGTGTTGGGCACAGGCGCCATCGATCATCTCCCAATTTATCTGCGATTCTGTTTGCAGAAAACGTGCCAATACGGTGCTGTTTGGGTTGCGCCACGTCCATCATGGCCAGTGGATCAGCGTGGGTGGGATCTCGGTATGTCATGCAGTGAATCGCTGTCATGGCAAAAGCAGCGACACGACGGCTCTCATGTGGCAGCGTCGCTGCATGCCCGGGTACCACATTGGACAAATAGATATCTTTGCGCTATCAGCCATTTGCGAGACGCAGCCAGCGTTGGCGCAATCACTGTCGCGCGCTGACATAGCAACAAATGCGTAAGCGGCATAACGCCGGCAGCTATCCCATCATTCGATACTTATCCAGCACGATCCCGAAAATATTTGAAGGAGACGAGAGCCATGGCCAAGAACACGAATTTGAGCGGCTTCACGACAGCACAATCCAAATCAGAAACCACGATGGATAAAACGACCCGCGCGGTCAAACAAATCAAGGACGCGGAAACAAGGCATCGCGAAGACAAGATGGCTCGGCTGCGCAAGGCACGCCACGAAAGCGAAGCCGAAGCGCTTGGAAAACCTATCGCCTGACACGGGGCGCCCTTGTGTCGCTGGGCGGTTGCCCATGTCACATAAGCCTGACAAACCACTTTCGTATAACACGCTGCCGCACCCGCGCCCCGCCAGAGAGCGGGCGCGGCGGGTGTCGTGAAATCACCTCAAGGCTGATCAACGCCACTAAGTGACGCCATACCGATTGGTAGGTCATAAAATAAATCACGAAAGATGGCGGTAAATTCAAAAGATCATACCTTTATCTAAAGATACAGTTTTATTTGCCCCAAAAGTGAAGGAACCATAGTTAATTTAAATAGCACCTCAAGATGCCAACTTTTGAGCAGCTCCTTTCGGGGCAAACACCATGAAGACGTAAACGGGTATATTTATTGCTGGAATTAAAAGAGCTAACGCCAGCCAAGGATTAACGCCTAAACTAACTGCTCTTTTCGCGCACGGAATAATTACTAACTTGTAGAGTATATAAGTTGCCAAAAATACTAGTGGGCCCACAACAAGTAGGTCGATCCACCCATAGATTGTAAAGTTAAATATTGTTTGGAGTATTGGCGCAATCAGCGCTAACCCTATTAAATTATAGCAGATAAATTTAAGCCTTCCCATTTCACCACTTATTTTTCCAATATCAGTCTTTAGTGTGTCTTTAAATGAATGAGCGCTATCGCTAGAGCTTTGAGTAATTGTTGTCGCAATTGATTTAGCCCCTTCTGATTTTGCGGCATGATACGCCATCTCTGCGATGGGGCTGAATATTTTCCAACATAACCCCGCATTTCCCAAGTAACCTGATGTTTTCACACCTCAGATTGCCAGTAACGTGTTATATTTCAGCATGTTAATCGGGCTGAAGGTGGCGGATTATGGATCACCCAGAGGGTGCGAGTTCGGATCGGGGTGATCGGGTCGATTTCGACCGCCGCGTGCGGCTGGAGTTCCGGGGTGCGCAGATCAGTTCGGACGGCGGTTTGCTGGTGATGCGCGAGCTCGATGACGCGCTCGGGCTGTCGGGCCTTGCGTCAGAGGCGCTACGCGATAACCGCACCGGCAAGAACACCGTCCATCGGCTCGACGGGCTGTTCCGGCAGTCAGTGTTCGGGCGGCTGGCCGGATACGAGGACGTCAACGACGCCGACCGTCTCGCGCTCGATCCCGTCATGCGCCAGGTGGTGGGCGGCCGTGCCGTCGATGCGCAGGCAGCCTCGGCATCGCAGATGGGGCGGTTCGAGACCGAGACGCTGGCCCTTCCCGAGAACCGGGCGGCGCTGGCCGACCTGAACGGTCAATGGATCGACCGCTTCCACGACCGCAACGGGCTGAAGTATATCGTGCTGGACATGGACAGCTCGGTCAGCCCGACCCACGGTGATCAGGAAGGGTCCGCCTGGAACGGGCATTTTGACTGCAGCTGTTATCACCCGAATTTCCTGTTCAACCAGTTTGGGATGCTGGAACGCTGCGCCCTGCGCCATGGCAAGGTCCACAGTGCTGACGGCTGGCGCGATGTCCTTGATCCGGTAATCGCCCGCTATGCTGACCGCGACCTTGGCGGCCGCTTCTTCCGCGCCGATGCCGCCTATGCAATCCCGGCGATCTACGCGCGGCTGGAAGAAGCGGGCTATTTCTATGCCATCCGGCTGCCCACGAACACGGTGCTCAAAGAAAAAATCGCGCACCGGCTGACGCGACCGGCAGGGCGGCCGTCGCTGACCACGGTCAAACGCTTTTACGAGGACTTCGAGTATCAAGCGGCGTCCTGGGACAAGCCGCGCCGCGTCATAGCGAAGATCGAATGGCACCCGAGCGAGCTGTTTCCCAAAGTCGGCTTCATCGTCACCAACCTGCCGATGGAGCCCGATTGGGTCGTGCGGTTCTATAACCAGCGCGGCACCGCCGAGCAGCACATCAAGGAAGGCAAATACGCCTTCCGCTGGACACGGCTGTCATGCAAAAAGTTCCGCGACAATGAGGTCAGGCTGCAACTGCACGCGCTTGCATACAACCTGGCCACCTTCCTGCGCTGTATCGAACTGCCCGAGGAAATGGCCCAATGGTCGCTGACCAGCCTGCAACTCAAACTGATCAAGACCGGCGCCCGCGTCGTGCGCCACGCCCGCGCCATTACCTTCCAGCTGGCCGAGGTGGCCGTCACCGGGTCGATGGTGCGCGCCATCCTCGCCGCCATCCGCCGATTACGAGCGCCACCGCTATGCGCGTGACCGCGATCCGGACACAAACTGAACGAAAGCGGCAGGACAAGTCTGTATCAAGTGCTGAAAAACGTCGCCGCTAGACCAGGAAGATGCGGGTTCGCGGCCCTATCCGGCCAGATCAAGTCGCTTGCGCGACCACAGACACCGCTCAGGACGAAAAACGCTTGTTCAAAGAGCAAAATCAGGCGATCCTGACGTCAGACTGCAGGCTACTTGGGGAATATCGGCTTAGGGCTGTGCCTGACACAGGCAATAGCGCTATTTACGACTGGTAAAATGATTGAAGCAATATCGCTAATTTCAAGTGCCGAAGAAAAAGCTCGAGTTTGGGTTGAAGCGCGAGTAGTAAGAGTTGAATTGGCAGAAGATTTTTTTCAGAGATGTAGAAAAGGCCACCAGTCATGGTCGCCATAGCCTGCGCTGAATTTTGATTTTGACAATCAGGTACATATTGCCCAACTAATCTGCTGACTTATCTGTCATAGCGGTGGCATTTCAGAAGTAATTCATGGAGTTGATGACTGTGAGGAGCGCAAATATGAGTGAATTACTGAACTCCAAACAAGCATCTGTGTTTGGCGGCATAGCTTTTCGAATAATTTCAGAACATTACTTTGATTGCCTCGATTCAGAATTTCGATTCAACCTCGATGCACCATTAGGTTCCAGAATGGGAAATTTGAGCGTTTTGGAACTTATACCGACATTCCCCAAGTGGCCTGCCGTCTGACGTCAAGATCGCCTGATTTTGCCCTTTGATCAAGCGTTTTCGCCCTGAGCGGTGTCTGTGGTCGCGCAAGCGCCTTGATCTGGCCGGATCGGGCCG
>Ga0163215_101515_pt1 | contig 12711 bp, 14 predicted proteins | sample SynspAceP_FD_185934 | JGI IMG/M metagenome (GOLD analysis project Ga0163215, IMG submission 185934) | Saline lake microbial communities from Ace Lake in Antarctica - Synechococcus sp. Ace-P (Hybrid Assembly) | ecosystem: Environmental > Aquatic > Non-marine Saline and Alkaline > Saline | place... | reverse complement strand
ATGTAGACCCAGCCCTTGCGACGAACCAGCTGGTTGTCACGGTGACGAGCTTTGAGCGCTTTGAGCGAATTCCTGATCTTCATTTTTCTGATCCGCGTATATCGGGGCGACCGGGGCCGCCTATTCAATCAAAAGCACGTCATCCAAGGACGTGCTCATCGGTTGGCAGGGATTTAGCCGCTTGGGCATTTTCTGTCAACTATGGGGCCGCTATTTACCGCTCTTATCGCGCTCAACAGGCACAGTTTGTGCACTTATCCGGGTGACATGGCCCATTTTGCGGCCGGGGCGTGCTTCAGATTTGCCATAGAGATGAATTACGGCGTTGGGCTCAGCTGCCAATTCAACCACATTGCCGATATCGGCGCCGATGAGGTTCTCCATCACACAATCGGAATGACGTTGAGTGTCACCCAAGGGCAGGCCGACTATGGCGCGGATATGCTGCTCAAACTGCGATATGGCACAGGCAGCTTCGGTCCAATGCCCGGAATTGTGAACCCGAGGCGCGATTTCATTGACCAGCAGCCGGTGCTTGTCGCCCTCGCGGACGGCGAAGAACTCAACGGCGAAAACCCCGATATAGTCCAGGTGCCCGGCGATCGCGCTTGCAATCCTGAGAGCCTCTGATTGGGCTTCGGGTCCGAGACCAGATGGAACAGTTGAGGTGTGCAGAATGTGATTGCGATGAATGTTCTCGGAAACGTCAAAGGCGCGGACTTCACCTGAGATGCCACGCGCAGCGATCACCGAGACCTCGCAGTCGAAATGGATAAAGGATTCAAGGACCGCCTTCTGGTTGTGCATGGCTGCGAAAGCAGTGTCGGCGTCTTCCGGCTGGATCAGCTTCGCCTGTCCTTTGCCATCATAGCCAAGCCGCGTGGTTTTCAAGACAGCTGGTAACCCTGTGATGGCCACAGCATTGTCGAGATCGGTGCGGTTCGATACGGCGGCAAACAGTGCCGTTTCCGCGCCCAATTGGCGCGCCATGGCTTTTTCGAGCAAGCGATCCTGGGCGACTTCCAGCGCTTTGGATCCTGGTCTGACGGGGACGTGGGCTTCGAGCCATCGAACGGCGTCGACCGGAACATTCTCAAATTCGTAAGTGACGACGTCACAAAGCTCTGCCAGTTGCTGAAGCGCTTCGGGATCATCATAGCTGGCGACGATCTGAGTGTTGGCGACTTGCATGGCCGGGGCCTGGCTGTCTGGCTCCAGAATGATGGTGGCGTAGCCCAATTTGGCCGCTGCCATGGCAAGCATCCGGCCCAGTTGGCCGCCGCCGATGATGCCGATGACTGCGCCGGGTGCGAGTGGCTGAGTGTTCATGGCTGATCCACCGGGTGATCAGCGACGGAATCGGTCCGCGCTTGGCGCCATTCGTCGAGCCGTTGAGCCAGGGCTTCGTCGGTGAGCGCCAGAACGCTGGCTGCGAGCAGAGCTGCGTTAATAGCCCCGGGCTTGCCGATTGCAAGGGTTCCGACGGGAACGCCGGCCGGCATCTGAACGATCGACAGCAGGCTGTCCTGACCTGAAAGTGCTTTGGATTCGATCGGAACACCAAAGACCGGCAAAGGCGTGAAAGCGGCTGTCATGCCCGGCAAATGCGCCGCGCCACCGGCTCCGGCGATAATTACCTTGAAACCCTCCGCGCGGGCGGTCTTGGCAAACGAAACCAGACGGTCAGGTGTGCGGTGGGCTGAAACGATGAGCGGCTGATGGGCTATTCCCAATTCCGCAAGCGTCTCTGACGCGTGCTTCATGGTTGGCCAATCAGACTGGCTGCCCATGATAACAGCGACTTTCGGTGTTTCGGTATCAGTCATGCTCGGCTCCGCTGGTCAGGCAATTATATCCGGGATGATCTGGTCTTCGATCTCGGTGATCTTGTCCTTGATCGCCAGCTTCTTCTTCTTCATCCGCTGAACGCGTAACTGGTCGCAGCCAATTTGAATCATTGCGTTGATAGCGACGTCGAAGTCTTCGTGCTCATGGCGCAGTCGTGCCAGTAGCATTCGAAGCTCCGCTTGTTCCTGATTGGACATGCAGTTTCCCCGTTTAACCCATCCAGTCGGCGCCTGATCCGACTTCGTGTTATTTCGGCGCTCGTACCACACAAACAGGTGTAACGGGAAGTTATCCCTATTGAAGAAATGACCTTCGACAAAATGAAACAGCCGTGGCACACTCCTTGGTGTCCACAAACGATTTGCACCGGCGTTCCGGCGCTGGTGTATCCCAACCAAGGAGTCGCTTATGTCGATTGATGCTCACCTTGCCACACTTGAAAAGAAGCATGGCGAACTGGAGACCAAACTCCGCACTGTGCAATCACAGCCATCCGTTCACGACGATATGATTGTGGACATCAAACGGCGCAAGCTTCGGCTCAAGGATGAGATCAACCGCCTTCGCGCCGACACCCAACATTGACCAGATTTTCATGACACGAAGATGACAAAGGGCGCGGGTATTTCCCGCGCTTTTTCAGTTCTGGAAGGGGCGGCGTCCGTCTTCCTTGGGTTCACTAAATGAACCTGCTGCGCGGCATGGTTTTGAATGGGCGAGTTCACGTGCGCGCTTTAATCAGGGTCACTTGAGCGCGGCCGCATCAGGACCAGAACTGGTCGACCCAGAGGTTGAGGTGCAAAAACCCATCGGTCCTGACCGTATATATCCGGCGCGTGCCTTGGCTGGTGACGGTTACCAGATTGCTTTCGAGAAGCGCCTTGAGATGTTGCGAGACAGCCGGCCTGCTGATCGGCAAGCCTTTTGCCAATTCATTGACCGTGCGCGGTTGGCGACGCAACTCCTCGAGAAGGTAACGTCGGTTGGGGTCGGCAATCGCTTGAAAAGCATCAATGGTCATTGATGCAAGCTAATTAAAATATTTTTGCCCGGCAAGGCTTTTGTGTGCATTGCAATCGGCAATAATTCTTTGAGAACGTTTCGGTTTAAAGTTTTCAATGTCTGTGAATTCAGAAATGTGCAGGATGTAATTTGCTTCGTGGCTGATGCGCGGTGTGGCATCAGGAGTCTCCTAGTATTTTGGCTTTGTCGCGCAGTAAATACTTCTGAATTTTCCCAGTCGAGGTCTTGGGGACTTCCTGGAAGATTACGGTGCGCGGACATTTGAACCGTGCCAGCAATCCGCGGCAATGCTCAATTACATCTTCTTCGCTCAGGCTGTGACCGGATCTGAGCTCAACGAATGCGCAGGGGGTTTCGCCCCATTTGTCGTCGGGCCGCGCGACGACTGCTGCCGCCATGATGCCGGGATGCTTGTAGAGTGCGTCTTCGACCTCGATCGAAGAGATGTTCTCGCCGCCCGATATGATGATGTCCTTGGAGCGGTCCTTGAGTTGCAAATAGCCGTCGGGATGAATGACGCCGAGGTCGCCAGAATGAAACCACCCACCGCGGAAGGCCTCGTCGCTGGCTGCCGGGTTTTTCAGATAGCCCTTCATGACGATATTGCCGCGGAACATGACCTCGCCAATTGTTTCGCCGTCTGCAGGCGTTCTTTCCATGGTCTTTGGATCCATCACCGCCAGATTTTCGAGCGCCGGATAACGAACTCCCTGACGGGCTTTCTTGGTGGTCCGGGCGCCATGGTCGAGCGCTGTCCACTCCGCCTTCCATTCGTTGACGACGGCCGGTCCATAGGTTTCGGTCAGGCCATAAAGATGAACCACCTCGAAACCGGCATCGGCCATGCCAGCCAGAACAGCTTCCGGCGGGGGTGCTGCAGCCGTGTTGAAGCTGACTGTGTGGGAAAAATCGCGCTTTTCATTGTCAGGCGCATTCAGAAGCGTCGACATGACAATCGGTGCGCCGCACAGGTGGGTCACGCCATGGTCGGCGATCGCGTCATATATGGCTTTGGCGCGGACCCAGCGCAGGCAGACGTGAGTGCCGCCGACAACGCCGAGCGTCCAGGGGAAGCACCAGCCATTGCAGTGAAACATCGGCAGGGTCCAGAGATACACAGGATGACGCCCCATGCCTGAAGCAATCACGTTGGAATAGCCCATCATGGCCGCGCCGCGGTGGTGATAGACCACGCCCTTGGGATTGCCTGTCGTGCCGGAGGTGTAGTTGAGTGAGACCGAATCCCATTCATCATGCGGCACGCTGCGGGTGAATTCCGCAGAGGCTGCCGATACCAGTTCCTCGTAATCCACGGTGCCGATGCGGCTGCCTTTGGGGAACGGCGCGTCATCAGGATATTCGGTGTCGTCATAATCGATGACAATCGGGCTTGCCTCGGCAAGGTTCAGCGCCTCGGCGATAACGCCTGAAAATTCGCGATCCACAATCAGGACCTTGCACTCGGCGTGATCAAGCTGAAATGCGATTGCCGGTGCATCGAGCCGTGTGTTGATGGAGTGCAGGATCGCCCCGGTCATGGGCACGCCGTGATGGGCTTCAAGCATCGCCGGGGTGTTCGACAGCATCACCGAAACGGTGTCTCCCCTGGTCGCTCCCAGAGCGGTTAGCGCGTTGGCCAGCTGTTTCGAGCGTTTCAGAAAGTTTCGATAGCTCAGACGCAGGGTGCCGTGGATGATCGCAGTATGGTCGGGATGGACTATAGCCGCGCGTTCAAGGTGAGCCAGTGGCGTCAGCGGCTGATAGTTGGCGGCATTGCGGTCGAGATCGGTTTCGTAAGGATTGGTGCTCACGCTCTGGTTCCAGTGTATTGCGACATCAAGGGACCTGCATCAAACCACCGGAATGCTCCGCTGTCATCAGGCCAATAGGTGTATGGCTCCGTCCCAGATCAGTTTCAGCGCTGCAAGAAAGACCATTACGTACATGAAAGGATAGAAGATATCCGGCTTCATGCGCCTGACGATGAAGGCACCGGCCAACGTCGCCACCGGGGCCAATGGCGCCAGAACCAGCGAAGTGGACAAGTTCGTGACGTCGAGCTGTCCCAGCGCGAAATAGGGCACCAGCTTGGCCGCATTGACGACGGCGAAGTAGCGAACGCTGGTGCCGGTGTAGGTTTTCGGATCCTGGCGGAGCGGCAAGGTGTACATCTGGTAGGGCGGCCCACCTGCGTGAGAGACAAAGCTGGTAAAGCCTGAAAATGTTGCCCAGAACATGCCTTGGGCTGGCCGATGCCCGCGTGGCGCCGGCTTTTCAGCCTTGCCCGCCGCGAATACGTTTTGCGTTAAATATCGCCAGACAAACCATAACGCCAAGATCCCGACAATAAGCCTGATCATCGGCACTGTAACCCAGGCGGCTGTCATCCAGCCAATGCCGACGCCGATCAGCGCAAATGGCACCATAATGCGCAATGTTGTGCTATCCTTGTGGCTACGCCAGCTCCACAGGGTGATTATATCCATGACAACAAGGATTGGCAGCAGGATCGCGGCGGCTTGCACCGGCGAGATAGCCAACGCCATCAGCGGCATTCCCAGCAGCGCCATGGCGCCACCGAAGCCGCCTTTGGAAAGGCCTACCAGGATCACAGCTGGAATGGCGGTGGCATAGAAGAAGGGGTCTGTCATCATCGTGGTGGTTGATCCTTATGCCGCGCCGGTCTATCCCGTTTGCACTCAATTGGCCATATCGGCTTTCAGCGCCGACTCCGACAGGAATTTCCATGACCGACGCCATCAAACGTTGCCGCCTTGTCCTCGTGACACCAGATATTGCCGATGCTGCTGAATTGGCGGCGGTGACGGGTGATGCGCTCCGCGGTGGCGACGTCGCCTCCGTGATTATTCCGCAAAACGATTTGGACGAGAAAAGCTTCCAGAAACGCTGCGAAGCCCTGATCCCCGTCATTCAAGCCGCAGGTGCGGCCGCCCTTGTTGCCGGCGATTCCCGGGTTGCCGGACGGGTCCAGCCCGACGGGCTGCATATCGAGGTCGGGCCGACAGCGATGAAGGAGGCTGTCGAACGTCACGCCCCTGACTTGATCGTTGGCGGCGGCAATGCGCGTGAACGCCATGCTGCGTTGTCGATCGGTGAAGCGCAGCCGGACTACGTCATGTTCGGTTCGATTGGCGGCGACATCAAGCCGGAGCCACATTCCAAAAACATTGCATTGGCGGAATGGTGGGCTGACATGATCGAAATTCCTTGCCTGCTGATGGGAGGAACGAGCACTGCCTTTGTGGAGGAAATGGCGCAGACCAGAGCCGAATTCATCGTCTTCGGAAAAGCGGTTTTCTCTGATCCCGCCGATGCGCCACGCATCGTCGCCGAAATCAATGCTGTTCTTGACGAAAAAGCGCCACGGTTTGGTCGATAATGGTTCGAATGTCTGACTTCGACGTTCCGACCTTCCGTAGGTTTGCTGCCATGTTTTATCGATCATCCCGAGCCTTGCCGCTGGTACTTGTTCTTGCGCTTGCTGCTGGCGGACAGTCACCGTCCCTTGCGCAAGAAGCCGAAAGCGAACCTGCGGCATCTGCAGAAGTCAGCGATGTCAAAACACCAACTGACGCAACGATGCGGGCCTTCGGCGCGTTTCAGCGTGGTTATTATCTGACCGCAATGGAATTGGCGTTGCCGCGCGCGCAGTTGGGTGACCCGGCCGCGCAAACCTTGCTTGCAGAGTTGTTTGCCGCCGGCCTTGGCGTGCCACGCAACATGGATGACGCAGCTTTCTGGTACAAACAGGCAGCCGAGAGCGGGGACGCCTCAGCGCAGTTCAAATATGGCGTGATGTTGCTCGAAGGCACATATGTGGAGCCTGATCGCGGCAAGGCCGAAGAGTTGATGAAGAAAGCGGCCGATGCCGGGAATGCTTTTGCCCAGTTCAACCACGCACAGATCCTGGTTTCCCAGAAACCCGGTGATGCCGGTATTCTGGAAGCGTTGCCGTATTTTGAAAAAGCGGCTGAACAGGGTGTTCCGGATGCGCAATATGCGCTTGCCCAGATCTACCGCAATACAGACGGTGTTCCTGACGAAAAGCGCGCGCGTGCACGGGAATTCATAAAAAAGTCAGCACGCGCCGGCTTTGACACCGCGCAGCTGGACTATGCCATCTGGCTGATTGATGGGATTGCTGGTCCGAAGGATTATGAGAACGGATTTCGCTGGATGCAGGTTGCCGCCACGCGGGGCAATGTGGTGGCGCAAAACCGGATGGCAGTGCTGCACATCAATGCTATCGGCACCAGCGGCGATCCTGTGGAGGCTGGCAAATGGTATATCCTGTCGCGCCGTGCAGGCTACAATGACCGGTCGCTTGATGATTTCTATCAGGGCTTGACTGAAGACGAGCAGAAGCAGGCGATTGAGGCTGCGAACCAGTTCGGCAAGCGCTGATTCCAGTCATTGAAGCGGTTGACACAAGGCGTAGACTTGAAAAGCTCAGCTTTTTGTGGTCTTGAAGCCGCCAAGCGGGGCCGAAAATCGGGCCCGGACAAAGCTTGACGCGGAATGCTCTCATGAAAATCAACGGAAACGAAATTCGCCCCGGCAACGTGCTCGAGCACAATGGCGGCCTGTGGGCAGTGGTGAAAACCAATGCGGTCAAGCCCGGCAAGGGCGGCGCCTTCAATCAGGTGGAGATGAAAAACCTCATCGACGGCACCAAGCTGAACGAGCGGTTTCGGGCTTCCGAGACTGTCGAGCGTATCCGTCTCGACCAGAAAGACTTCCAGTTCCTTTATGAGCAGGGCGAAGCGCTGGTCTTCATGGATCTGGAAACCTATGAGCAGCTTGAACTGCAGAAGGATTTTGTTGGCGATCGCCGCGCTTTCCTGCAGGACGGCATGATGGTGACCGTCGAGCTTCATGACGAGCGTCCGATCGGCATATCCCTGCCGGATCAGGTGACCTTGGCAATTGCCGAGGCCGATCCTGTGATCAAGGGCCAGACTGCGACGTCGTCCTACAAGCCTGCGATCCTGGAAAATGGCGTGCGTATTCTTGTGCCGCCGTTCATCTCGGCCGGCGAGCGGGTGATCGTGGACACCAGTGAACTGACCTATTTGCGCCGCGCGGACTAAACTGGTCGCAAGGCCATGCCCCGCATCGAGCTCTGAGACACCGGCGCATGGCGTGATTTTCCATCACGCCGCCGATACCAAGGAATAAGACAGATGGCGCGTTCAGCCCTTCTCAACGTTATGGTTCAGTCGGCGCTCAAGGCCGGCCGCTCGCTTGCGCGCGATTTTGGCGAGGTGCAGAACCTGCAGGTCTCGCTCAAGGGGCCGGGCGATTATGTCAGCCAGGCAGATCACAAAGCCGAAGCCCTTCTCAAGGCCGAGCTGATGCGGGCGCGGCCTACCTATGGTTTCCTGGGTGAGGAAAGTGAAGAGCACACGGGCACCGATGGCGCGCATCGCTGGATCGTCGATCCGCTGGACGGAACTACCAATTTTCTGCACGGAATGCCGCATTTTGCGGTTTCAATCGCGCTCGAACGCAACGGCGAAATCGTGGCTGGCGTTATCTACAACCCATCCACGGATGAGCTTTACACAGCCGAACGTGGCGGCGGCGCATTTCTCAATGACCGCCGTTTGAGGGTTGCAGGTCGCAAGGCGATGTCGGATGCGGTGATCGGCACCGGAGTTCCACACCTTGGGCGCGGTCATCATGGCAAGTTCTTAGTTGAATTGCGCCACGTCATGGGCGAATGCGCAGGCATCCGCCGTATGGGGGCGGCAGCGCTGGATCTGGCTTATGTCGCCGCGGGCAGGCTTGACGGGTTCTGGGAAACACCGCTCGAGCCCTGGGACATGGCAGCAGGCCTCATCCTGATTCGTGAAGCCGGTGGATTTGTCTCGGATATGACCGGCGGAACCGACATGTTCGGATCAAAGTCTGTCGTGGCCGGCAATGAGTATATCCGCAAAGGTCTTCTGGAGCTTGTGCAGCGGCCCGTTCCGAAGGCGTGACGGCGTTGTCATAGCGTTGTTTTGAAAGCATGCTTTCATTTCCGCCATATTATCGGTTAGTCTCCACCTGATTTGATATTTGGGACAAAGGCCGGGACGGACAACGCATGGCGAAACTGACATTGTCTGGATGGGGTATCTCCGAAGACGGCAGCGGCGCGGATCCGCACAAGCTTTCCAGTCCCCTGGTGTTTTTCTGGAGCATGATGATTTTTCTCATCCTCTCCGGGTTTGTTGCTGCCATTCTTTATCGACAAATACAGACGGCCTTTCTCGCCAATCCCGGTCTTAACGGGTTGATTGTCGGGGTCTTGGGCATCGGTGCACTTCTGGTTTTCACCCATGTGCTCAGGCTTCGTCCGGAAGTGCGCTGGGTCAATTCGCTGCGTGCCACAGGCGATGCAGAGAAGGTCGGGCGTGACCCGGTGCTGTTGGCGCCGATGCGGGCGCTGATCGGACGCCGTCAGGAAATGGCGCTGTCTACTTCTTCGCTTCGTTCGATTCTTGATTCGATCGGCACTCGGCTTGATGAATCCCGTGATACCTCACGCTATCTCATCGGACTTCTGGTGTTTCTGGGCCTGCTGGGCACCTTCTGGGGCCTGCTTGGCACCATCGGCTCGATCAATCAGGTGATCCAGTCGCTGGATCCGGGAACCGGTGGTACTGAAGATGTTCTGTCGACATTGAAAAGCGGCTTGTCCGCGCCGCTGGACGGCATGGGAACGGCGTTTTCGTCCTCCCTGTTCGGTCTGGCCGGATCGCTGGTTCTGGGGTTTCTTGATCTCCAGGCCGGGCGTGCGCAGAACCGTTTTTACACCGAGCTTGAAAACTGGCTGTCGACCATGACCGATCTGGATTCAGGTATGGTCATGCCGACTGAAAGCGCCGGTACGACCGAGGAAATCCGGATGCTTTCCGAACGGATGCAGTCGCTGTCGCAGGATGCCGGCATGACCCCACGGACGACGGCCGCGATGGCAAACCTTGCCGAGGGCATTCAGGGGCTGGTCAAGAACATGCGCAACGAGCAGCAGATGCTCAGAGACTGGATCGAGGCGCAGCAGGTTGAAACGCGACGGTTGCGCGAGACACTCGACAAGCTTGCAGACAAGATCGGGGACAAATAGGCCATGGCGCTGGCACGAAACCGGCGGCGGGAACGGACGGTCGACTATTGGCCGGGATTTGTCGATGCGTTGTCGACATTGCTGCTCGCCATCATGTTTCTGCTCACAGTGTTCGTTCTGGCGCAGTTTTTTCTGTCACGCGAGATATCTGGTCGCGACCAGGTGCTCAACCGGCTTAACAGCCAGATCAATGAACTGACTCAGCTTCTTGCGCTGGAGCGTTCGGGAAATCAGGATCTGGAGGATACGCTGGCCAATCTGCAGGCCTCGCTTTCGGAATCAGAATCTGATCGGTCGCGCCTGCAGGAATTGCTTGCCAGCGGATCTGGAGCAAGTGCGGCAGCGGAAGCCAAGGTCGGTACGCTGTCGGAAACCCTTGATGCAGAGAAGAAGGTTTCGCAACGGGCTCTCAACCAGGTCGATCTGCTCAACCAGCAGATTTCCGCGCTGAGAATTCAGCTTGGTGCCCTTGAGGACGCGCTTGAAGTGTCAGAGGGCAAGGATCGGGAAACCCAGGCCAAAATCGCTGACCTTGGTCGTCGTTTGAATGTTGCCCTGGCGCAGCGGGTGCAGGAACTTAATCGATACCGGTCTGACTTCTTTGGCCGCTTGCGTGAAATCCTGTCGAGCCGCGAGGACGTACGGGTGGTGGGTGACCGGTTTGTATTCCAGTCAGAAGTGCTGTTCCCGTCGGGAGGCAATGAGCTCAACCCGGCAGGTAAGGAGCAAATGGCCAAGCTTGCGTCTGCGATCATCGAACTTGCGCGCGAGATCCCTGAGGAAATCAACTGGGTGCTGCGTGTTGACGGTCATACTGACAATGTCCCGCTATCGGGCAATGGTCGCTATTCTGACAACTGGGAGCTCTCGAGCGCGAGAGCGACATCGGTGGTCAAATATCTGGTTACCGAGGGTGTGTCGGCCAACAGGCTGGTGGCTGCCGGCTTTGGCGAGTTCCAGCCTATCGCCGAAGGCGACACCGACACTGACCGTGCCACCAACAGGCGTATCGAACTCAAGCTGACCGAGCGCTGATACAAATTGGCCCCGCTCGAGCGGAGCCTTTGCTATCAAGCGAGAGCTGGAAATGCCTGTCGCGCAGGCACAAGAGCGGCCAATGGGGCGTAGTCTTCTGGTTTGAACCGCTTCAAGCCAGTCAGGAGCACTGCATCGCGCACGTCCTTCTCCAATTCCTGGATCGCCGCCTCGACCGCATCGGCTATTGCATCGGCGCGCTCGGCATTTAGGGGACTGGTTATCAGTGGCAGTGCGGGCGTTTCTAAGGTTCTTGCAAAAACCGCCAGGTGATTTGCCGCCGGTTCATGGCGCTTGGCCAGTTCCCAAGTCACCGCATCAATTGCAGCCCAATCCGCATGGGCTTCCGCGACAGCTCGGATAGAAGCGCGATGCGCACCGGTCCCAAGCGGAGATGGCAGGGACGTGTGTCCGCCAGATGCAAGCAGCCGGGCAGGCGCTGCGAACCCTGATTGGGAGTGCGACATGTTGTAAGCGAAACGCTTGTCCGCGAGTTCACCCAAATTCTCAGGTATCTGGTCTTTTCGCGCGACAAGCACACTGAAGTAGTTACCCGGTGACGCTCCTGTGATGGCATGGGCGGGAGTTCCGACGAGTGTCACCTTGTTCGCGAGCCTGTTGGCGTAAGGATAGCCACAGGTCTGGGACAGAAGCAGGGCAGGATCGTTCCACAGCGGTTCCGGGTCGGCATGCCGCTCAAGAGCAGCAGGCGCGTCTATGCCCCGTTGTGTCAATTGCAAACGCATCGCCGTCCAAAGGCTATCGGTGGCCTCGCGGATCTCGGGCCAATCATACATGGGGAGGGAGGCGGCGCCGGTCATGGCGCCACCGACTGGTGCTGGAGGTCTGTCACGTGCTGTTGCCACCTCGTTTGGGATTGGCCTTGATGGGCCATTCCACCGGTTCCTTGGGCCGGAAACCGAAGCGACGGAATACCTCCCAATAGCTTTCATAACGGTAGCCGCCATTCATGCGCAGGAAACGGGCCCGGTTTTCTCGAAAGAACTCGGGGATGCGATACCAGGCAAGCGATGGATAGGCGTGATGGACTGAATGAAAGTTGTTGTTGAGAAACAGCAGGCTCAGCGGGCCTCTGGTTTCGATGATCACCGAGCGTTGGTTGGCCTTTTCAACTGCCTGGTGCTCAATGAACGAGCGAACCATCAGCAGTCCCATGCCAAAATATGCGGCAATGAAATAGGCTAGCGGGTGCAAACTGCCAAAGATGGCGATCAGCCAGAACAGCAAGACTACTGCCAGAAAATGACGCAGCCATACCTTAAGGATAATCGCATCACTGGCCCTGGCGCGAACGAATTCGCTGCGGAGGAAGCCGATCGTGGCGAGTGCCGGTCCCAGCGTCATACGGCCAACAAGCGTGTTGTTGGCGACAAGCAGGCTTTTGAACCAGCCCGGCAGCGACGCCCAGACTTCACGGTCGAGATAATAGCTCTCCGGATCGTCATAGGGATCAGTGATGTTTTCGTTGATGTGGTGGGTTAGATGGCAGGATTTGAAGCGCAGGTAAGGTACCAGCACTCCTATTGGCGGGGAGATCAAAAGATCGTTTAATTTCTGGTTCCTGAATGGATGACCGTGCAAAAATTCATGTTGTAGCGAGGAATGCAGCGTGATCGTGGGGATCAGCAGCAGGACACGAAAAATGTCCG
>Ga0163215_101513_pt1 | contig 12792 bp, 12 predicted proteins | sample SynspAceP_FD_185934 | JGI IMG/M metagenome (GOLD analysis project Ga0163215, IMG submission 185934) | Saline lake microbial communities from Ace Lake in Antarctica - Synechococcus sp. Ace-P (Hybrid Assembly) | ecosystem: Environmental > Aquatic > Non-marine Saline and Alkaline > Saline | place... | reverse complement strand
CCAACCGCCAATCGCCAACCGCCAACCGCCAAACGCCAACCGCCAACCGCCAACCGCCAACCGCCAACCGCCAACCGCCAACCGCCAACCGCCAACCGCCAACCGCCAATCGCCAATCGCCAAACGCCAATCGCCAACCGCCAATCGCCAACCGCCAATCGCCAACCGCCAATCGCCAATCGCCAACCGCCAACCGCCAACCGCCAATCGCCAATCGCCAACGTCACATACTACGCAACATTTTGACGCAGGCGATGATGAGTAATACGATCATCGCGGCACCGCCGATCGGGTGCCGATGGCGATCCGGTTGCTCGTCTCGGGGCTGATCGCCAGGGCAATCCATCCATCGCGAAGTTCCAGTTGACTGATCGCGAGCCCTTGCGCGGCGGGGTGCTCGATCAATCGTGCCGTCGTTAACGGAATCGTTCGACTCTCCGATAGAATTTTGTTGAACAACGCTCGCAACGGAATCCGTTGACGCATCGACATGCCGGGACCACTGATGCTGAGGTGACCGTCGCGAACCAAGTGGGCGTCGAGGCCATTGATCTCGGGACGATACGTTCCGCGAACAATGAACCGTCGTAGCGCCGCACCGTCGGGTTGCGACAAACTCACCACGCGAATCGTCAACGACAATTTACCGTCATCCACTTCGATCGTGATCGGTCGCGTTGCGGCAAATTCGATCATCGCGTCGGCGGGGACTTCCTCGGGCAACTCGCCGGCCTCGCGTCCGAACAATTCCATCGTGTCGTGATGGAACCGCTGGATCGTTTTCGATTGGCCCGTCGGCAACAACCGTTCCATCGTGTTGTTGAGTGCCGATTGATGAATCTGCAAACTCAACCAACTGTCGCTCCACGCCCGCGGCCGGGGCGTGTTGGAGGCGAGCTGCCAATCGCCAGCCAAACGGTAGCGGGCGATCAATCGTCGCGGCGTCGTTTTTAAATCGATCACCATCGGATCGAGGTCCAAACGACCGAGCGGTCCGAAGACGAGATCGTCGAGTCGCAAATCGGCGGAACTCGTTTTCTCCAACAACTGCGTCTGCAATTCTTGCGTCACCTCGTTGCGAATCCGATCGTTACTCACCCGTTGGGCGATCGGGCGTACCTCGGCGAACCGTGCCTCGGCGATCCCACGAACCAGCGAGCCGACGAGCGGCCATCCATCGTACCGCGATCGCACGCCGCGGAGTCGTTGATTCCCACTGACGTCGACTCGTGTTTGTCCGATGTGGTATCCATCGGGGCGGATGATCAACGGCGTCGTGGCGGCGAACGTGTTGTTGCCGCTGCTCATCACGGTGACGCCCGATTGACCGCTGCGGCTGCTCGTTTGCACGTTGCCGTCGGTCATGATCGCGAGGTTCCACGAATCACGCGACGGTTGCAGGGTCAGCCCGAGTTGCGAGTTGACCGTGCTCGTGCCGCGAACGGTGTTGCCGAGCAGAGTCGTGCGGATCGGTTCGGTTATCGGTGCAACGGGTGGTAATAGACGATCGATCAAGTCAACGGAGATGGCCATTCGCACGTTCGCGTTTCGGTACGTCACGTCGATCGCTTTAGCGACTCGGGCGGCGTCGAGGTCGTCGGAAAAACGCAATGACTGGAACGCCTCACTGACTTTGATCGCGGCCAGATCGATCGAGTCGGTTTCGCCCCGTTCGAGATCGCCGAGCAAACGGGCGTAGTCGATCGGCTGCGCCGTCCAGGTTTGCATTGCCGAGGCGAGGTCCCTCAGCGAATCGCGTCGCAACCATTCGCGATGATCGCCTTGCAAGGAATGATGATCCAATCGCGAGAGGAATCGCTGCGCCACGAGTGCCCGCGTCTCGACTTCATCGCTGGCCGCAGCCGCCTCGATTTCATCGAGCAGCAGGAACGCGATCCATCCGTCACGGTCGCCGGTATCGTCGAGTTCGTTTCGCACTTTCCCGGTCAACGTGGCGACGTGTTCACCGATTTCGGACGCATCGGTTTGGAACCGCGTGAGCGAGTAACCACTGTCTGGACCGAGGAGGATATCGCCGGGGACCGATGTCACATCTTGGCTGGCCGATGACAATGCAGGGTCATCGGACTGACGTGCCAATTGCCAAATCGGTCCCCAGACGGCAGCCCGGCGCGACAGCGCGTGCGACGCTCGCAGCCATCGGACTTGTTGGTCGCGTGCCGGCACTCGTTCGGCTATCTGCAACCCTGCTTCGCTCAACGCGGTCAGCGTCCGGATCAATTGTCCGCTCCGGTTGTCACCGATTCGCGGCAGCGCTCGGAGTTCTTCGAGCGTCCGCTCGACTTGGTCGGCCCACCGGCCCATCACCATCGCCGAGGCTTGACGTTGCAACGACGTTGTGCCCGCGTCGCCGGCTGGGTAACGATCGCCGCCGACGACCAGTTCCCGCAACAACGACCCGCGATCACTCGGCCCGGTCAACAGGCTGCCCGTTGCCGCGGACGTCAACGCTGCCGATCCGCCCTTGCCGAAAAAAACTCGCGTCATGTCAGCGTCCGACGCGATCACCGCGAGGTCTTGGCACAATTGCTGCGGACGCGGCCAGGTGACGGGGTTTCCGACCGAGACGTGATCACCCAACAACGACGATCGCGAACGAGTAGGCAATCGCAGCGAAACACCGGCGGGTTCCCGGTTCGGTTTGGCGAGCACGGCAACGCTCTGCGGGATCAGCGATTGCGGGATCAGCGATTGCGGGGCACGCCGGCGTGCCTCGGCAACGCGTTGATCCGCGATCGCGTTCCAACTCGCTATCGGGTTGATACTGGTCATCCTAGACGCCGATTGCGATCCCGGTTGGGCACCCGATCGCGTGCCGGTGGCGGAGAGAGGATCTTCCATTCCTGGAGAAAAAATGGAGGGGAGTGTCGGGGAGGCCATGGGGGCGGCGTCCGACGGCATTGCCAAGGGCGAGGTCAATGCCAGTCCCGAGTATCCTGCGAGTTCCGCCACCGGGTCGAGTACCGGTGCCAACAACGTCCGCGCGATCACTCGGCTGCTCGCTACCGAGTCCGCGTGGGGCGACGTTGTCCTTGACGAGCCGTCACGGCCGTCGTTCCCCCTCATTCCCACGTTCCCGCCTGCCAGCCGAATGGGCATCGCCAAACCACGCAATCCGTGATCGGGTCGGTGTGCCGGGTCAGCGTCTTGCAACGAGCGAGCCTTCGGGCTGTCGCCGAGCGAGTCCGCGATCGGAACTCCGGCATCGACAGGGCCGACCTCGTCGCCTGCCTTCGGGCTCATCATTCGATGAGCGTACCCGAAGATGCAGGAGAGAGTGGATGTTCCGACGGCGACCGAGTGTGATCGACTGGGTTGCCCGTCAGCGTTCCAGCAAAGTGGCAGTGACGTGGCCGCGACCAATGCGGTCGATGCCAACGTGGGCCACAGCAGGAGTGCGAGTTTGACGTCCTTGTCCATCATACCTATGCCTGTGGGAGCATCCATCTCGAAACGTGGGGAGCAGAAAAGACGACGCGATCCATCAACTTTCGCTCGTCGTCAAACTACGTATCGACGGTCAAGGTCGATAAAAATCAGATTCGCTTGCCACGCCCGAGCAACGGCTACGAGCAACCAATCGGGCACGACCGGACGAACGCGTGCAGGTTGAGAAGGTGGTCGATCTGGCAAAATGAGAACAACCGATTGCACCGGAGATGAGCTATCCCCCCGTTCACGTGAAACAACGTGAAACATGGTAGGACAATTGTCTCAATTGTCCCCCGTCACCGCAGGCGACGCGATGGCGGCGTTCACGTACCCCGCCCGCGTTGCGCTCGTGCGGCTTTTAAGTGCTTGCGCAGCAAGCACTTCTTCACCCTCCCGAGCGCAGCTGGGGAGGGTCGGAATGCGAGCGTTCAGCGAGAATTCCGGGGAGGGCCGAGCGGCACGCATCCACCGTGGAAGATCGCGTCGGGCCCTCCCCGGCGGCCTCGGGCCGACCGACCCTCCCGTCTTCGCCGGGAGGGTGGAGTCGTAAATGCCAGGGAATACAGCACTTAAAAACCGCACGATCTCCATTGCGGGAGGGGGCGGTGGCGAGCCTTTCGCGATGCCGCTGGGGCAGGCAACGCTGTGAAGCATTTTCCAGCGTGAAAGCAGCGTATGCGGGCGGGGACGCCCACGAACCGGTGCGTGAGCGTCTCGTCCGCTTGCGCTGAACGCCGTTTTTCTAGAAAGAAAAATGCGTCACAGCGTTGCGGGCGAGGGCTCGGTGGTGCAACTGGGGAGGTTGCTCGTAATGCCCTCCCCCGAAAAACTCGCTGAACGCTCATTTTTCGACCCCTCCCGCGCTGCCGGAGGGGTGCTGCGTGAGCCCTTCATCGCAGCTCGTCTTACGCCGCGCGGGGTACACCTCAACCCGCGACCCGCAATTGCGGACGCGTGGCCGATCCCAACAAATCACGCAACCGTTCAAACTCTTCGGCGTCGTTGAAGTGAATGGTAATCTTGCCGCGGCTGCGAGCCGACGCCTTGATCTCGACCTTCGTCCCGAACACCATCCGCATCTCCTGCTGCATCGCTTCGATGTGCGGTGGGATCGGTTTTCGTTTTTGACGCGATCGATTCGTCACCTTCAAACCTGTCTCGGAATCCTCTTCGGATCGCAACAGATCACCGACCGCGTTCTCGGTCGCCCGAACGCTCCACGACTCGCCCATGATCTTGGTCGCCATCTGCATTTGTATTTCCTCTTCGCCGATCGGTAACAACGCCCGAGCGTGACCGGCACTGATTTCTCCGGCGATCAACATATCGAGAATCGATTGCGGCAATTCGAGTAACCGCATCAAGTTCGCGATCGTGCTGCGGTCGATGCTCAACCGTCGAGCCAGGTCGTCTTGCTTGCACTGATGCTCGTCGATGTAGCGTTTGAACGACATCGCCTTTTCGATCGGGTTGAGATCCTTGCGTTGCAAGTTCTCGATGATCGCCAGTTCGGCGACGAGTCGATCGTCGGCCTCACGGACTTCCGCCCGGATCGTTTTCAAACCCGCGTGGATGGTCGCACGCAGACGACGCTCACCGCTGATCAGTTGATACTTGCCATCGACAATGCGAACCAACACCGGTTGCAGTTGTTGATGGCTCTTGATGCTCTCGGCGAGCGACGCGATTTCGTCGGGATTGAATTCACGACGCGGCTGGAACGGGTTAGCACCGATCTCGTCGATCGGCAGTTCGAGCGTTTGGATCTTCGAGGGATGCTCGTCGGATTTACCGCTCGATGACTTCGACGATCCGCCGCGGCTCTCCGGACCGAACGAGCTATCCTCGTCGATCGGCATCCCGTCGTCGTCCATCGGGGAGCCGAGCAGCGCCGCGAGTCCTTTGCCAAGCCGCCGGTCTTTGCCGCCGCCGGAGCGGGGCGGACCACCGCGTGGCGAAGAGCCGGTTGAGTTCCCCTGAGTGGAACCTTGGGTCGTTGCACTAGTCACGCTGCAGCACCTCCATGCACAGTTGAGTGTAAGCGTACGCACCACGGCTTCGCGGTGCGTACTGGAAAACCGTCTGGCCGTGACTCGGGGCTTCGCACAATGCGACGTCCCGGGGCACGACGTTTTCAAAAACAATGTCGCCGAAAAAATCTCGGACGTCCTCGTCAATCTCTCGAGTCAGTTCGAGTGATTCGTCATACATCGTCAACAGGATCCCGCCGAACGTCAGTCGTCCGTCGGTGGCCCCGATGACCTTCTTAATGGTTCCGATTAATTGAGCCACGCCGACCATCGCGAAGTACTCGCACTGGATCGGGATCAACACTTCGGTGCTCGCCGTCAACGCGGTCTCGGTCATCGCACCGGCACTCGGCGGGCAATCGATGAGTATGTAGTCGTAGTCGTCCATTACGCTGTCGAGATGTCGGCGGAGTCTCGCGGTGGCGTGCTCGTCGGAATGGGCCATGATGTCGGCGTCTTGAAACCGACGGCTGCCGGGCAACAGGCTCAGGCCCGGTGTTTCGGTTTCGATGACGGATTCGATCAGCGGTGTTTCGCCGAGCAAGGCGTGGGTGGCTGCGGGGTCGGTGCCGACGGCTCCGGTCGCGTTGCATTGCGGATCGATGTCGATCAAGAGCGTGCGGTTGCCTGACAGTGCCAGTGCTGCGGAAAGGTTCACCGACGTCGTGGTCTTGCCGACGCCCCCTTTCTGATTGACAACACTGAAGATCCGAGCCACGGGTTTTGATTCCTAAACGTGCCAGGGTTTCGGCGTTCGCGAAGTTGCGAACGGCATGGGTTGGGCACGAGTGGGAAACTAAGTGAAACCGCGTTGAGAAAACAAGATCGGTTTCCCAAGAAACCGGTCTTGACACGCCCGCCTCGATTATGCGTCCCCGGTTCCATGTGGAACCTTTGTAGGTCCATTGTCCCAATTGACCCGGCAATCCCCTGCAAGGGAGCGTTGAATGTCAAAGAGCAGTTCTGCCGAACCGGCGTCGGGTATGGAAAACTCCTTGCTCCGGCCGACGTCAATTCGGTTGGCGAATCCAATGACGCTCCCGACTGGGCACCGATGGTGGTGGATCATCCACCGTGCGAGTCGAAACCGATCGAGCGGCCGTTCGCGGGGCAGCATCGCCTTGAGCTTCCGATGAGTCATCGAGAATCGACTCCGGCAAATTCCCCGGCATCTCCCATGGCGCTGGTGCCCGCTCGGTTGCCCGCGATTCACCCGAGGTAAACCGCATCGGCTCAAACGCTCGCGGTCTCGGCATTGCAGGCCCTGGCATTGCAGGCCCTGGCCGGTCCGCCACCGGCACCGCAGGCGTCCCGCGATCGTGAGCTTGTTGACCCGTCAACGCATCGAACCGACCGTCGGTGTAATGCGGCGTCGCCAACGGCACCGCCAAATCGTCATACGTCAACGGCAATCGCAAATCACGCCGAGGCCGAGCGACCGCGTCCGAGGGAATGCCCTGCGGCGCTTCGGGCGAGCGCATCGCCGAGGCCAGTGACGCCGGCGATCCCGGCAGACTATGGGTCGGTTGCGGCATCCGGATCGCACCCGGCGTTTCGAACAACGGGTCGAACGGGACCGCATCGTCGGTCATCGCCAGATCCGAGGACGGACCGGTGGCCCGGTGGGAATCGATCGCGTCGGTGCTCGGGGAAGGGACCGATCGCCGGAAAGGCAAGGCGGCGACAAATCCGCCGAGAATGATCAGGATACCGAGAGTGAGATTTCGCACGGAGAAGGGACTCGCAAGCTGGATGGTGAAGAAGACCAGCCTCGTCCTTGAAACGCACATTTGATCGCATCATGCGTGTGCTTCTATCACCCTTTTCGTCTTTCCAGCGACACGAACTCCCGCGATTTCAACTCGCGCCGCAGAACCCGAGCAATTGCAAAACTCAAGCCGCCTGCACAACCGGTTCCGCCGTCAGACTCCCGATCGCGTCCCCGATCCGGTCCAACATAAGATCACGCCGGATCAACGGCCTCGCCATCCACGCCCGATTCAGCACAATTTCGATGCCGAGGTAAACGTTCGGTGAGAACTGACCCCGCATCGTCTTGGTCAACGAATCGTTCGTACCTCGCCCCGGATGGTTGCGACGAACCTTCAAATCGGGAGCGACCGCGTACAGCTCCTCCACCAAATCCAAACACCAATCGACCTCATCCCGACGCGACGGATCGTAGAGCAATCCCACGTCGCCGCGTCGCCAACTCCCGGCGACCGTTTTCGCCTCGAACGTTCGCACCGACAAATGAACGACATAGGACCAACTCGTCAACAGACTCAACACCTGCCGCTCGACCGCCGCCCGGTACGGCGTGTAAATTTCCTCGACGATGGCCTCGCGAGTCGAAACCGGCAGCGACCGGACGGCTGGCGAAAACAAATCGCGATGATGGGGCGAGCGGCCCACGTCGATCAGATCCGCCCGGTATTCGTTACAGATCGCGATCCCGCCGCTGCGATGAGCCAAGCGCCGGGCCGCGAAATTCGATTCGCGATCGATGCTCGTTCTCACGCCGCCCGCTGCCACCGCGTCACTCACACCTATCCCCACACTGCCCGCGATCATCCAACCGGCCGACGCCAGATCGGTGTCTTCCAAACGGGAACGCAATCGCGGCGGCGTCTTCCATCCGCCGGTATCACAAGTGATCAGCAGGCTCATGCGTTCTTTCCGTGGACATGCGTGTCGGTGAACTCTCGTTCGTCATCGGAATCTCTCGTCCAGTGATGAGCCCGCCCGGTCAACGATTCCAAATCCGCCCAGAATTCCGGATAGGTCTTTCGCGTACACGCCGGGTTGGCAATCTCGATCCCCGGCAATCGTAACCCCAACAACGCAAAGCTCATCGCCATCCGATGATCGTTGTATGTTTCAAAAACGATCGGTGACTCGCTATCATCACGAATCCCCGGCAACGGATGGATCGTCAACCCGTCGTCATGCTCGTCGATTTGAGCGCCGAGTCTTCTCAACTCGATCGCGAGGTTCCCGATCCGGTCGGTTTCTTTGAACCGGTTATGGGCAACGCCTCGCACCCGAGTCGGCTCCTCGGCGAACAAAGCGACCACCGCGAGCGTTTGAGTGCAATCGCTGATCTCGCCCATGTCGACGTCGAGGCCTCGCAGACGCCCTCCGCGAATTTCGATCCCGCTCTGATCGCACGAGTATCCGCACCCCATCCGCTCTAGCACGCGAGCGAATCCGACATCGCCTTGGGACGCGTTCTCGTCGAGTCCGGTCACCTTCACCCGTCCGCCCGTGATCGCGGCGGCGGCCCAGAAATAACTCGCCGCCGAGGCATCCGGTTCAATCTCGAATTCGCAGCCCTCGTACGCCCCGCCCACGATCACGCTGGCCAAATTCGCACCGGAGTCTTCCAGCCCCTCGGAAAACTCGGAACCCAAATTTTCAAAATTCCAGTCCACCGTCGCCCCGAACGATTCCATCAACCGGGCGGTCATCCGCACATACGGCATCGAGACCATCTCACCGACGATCTCCAAACGAATCTCTTTGCCCGAGATCGGCCCCGCCATCATCAGGCCGCTCAGGTATTGGCTGCTCACGCCGCCGCCGACCCGCATCGTTTGCCCCGTCCATCCCCGCGAATCGATCTCGACCGGCGGGCATTTTTCCGGCGACGTGGCCACGATCCAGCCGTCCAAAGCCGGCGCGATCGCGTCGATCAAATCGCCGATCGGACGCTCGTGCATCCGCTCGATCCCCGACAAATGGTATTTGCCCCCAAACGCCGACAGCGCTGCGGTCAAAAACCGGACCGTCGTGCCGCTGTTGGCAATGAACATTTCGACCGGTTCGTCCGCACTGATCCGCCGAGCATCGTCGCTGACCACGCCGCCGACGCCCTCGACGACCAACGTCCGGCCGCCGTCGACCGGTTTGATCGAGACACCGATCTTGGCCAACGACTCGATCATCACCTCCGTGTCTTCACTGACCAAAGTTCCCGTCAACCGGCTCTTGCCGCTGGCGAACGCCGCACAAACCAACGCCCGGTTGGTCAAACTCTTGCTGCCCGGCGGTCGAATCGAGCCTGTCACCGGCAACCCGTCCGGTCCGCCAGGGACGACGCAAACCCGAGTCGGGTGCGAGGCGGCGGTGGGGTGGGACGAGTCGATCGGGGAGGTCATGGTTTACTTCAGGTTGTTTGATCCAGGTCTAACCCGCGAAAAACGGGTCTTCGGACTCGTTGAGGGATTTCTGGCCGGGAATCCATAACGATCCGACCACCATCAACGACAGCGTAGTGGTGTGAATCAGCCAGGCCGCGTTCTGCATCATCACGGTGTGCGAGGTCACCAACGTCATCACGATCAAAATTGACAGGAACCGCCGTTCCGCCCGTCTCGCCGCCGTCCCAGTCGTCAATTTGGCCAACATCAACGCCACCATCGCGATCAGGGGCAATCCGAGAGCGCTGAACGCCGTTGCGATGAATACGATCTGAGCCATGATTTTACATCCTTGTGCGTCGTCGAAAAGGCGGGTGCGTCGCCGAAAAGAGTCGAGGCGAGCGCCCCGAGCGTCGAAACCGCAATCCTTGCGACCCGACAAACCGCTTTTCCGGTATTTACCCGTCCGCCGGGAAGGTCGAACTTGAGCGAATCCAGAAAAAAAACGCCAGAAAAATCGATACAACCCGATTAACCGTCAAAATCTTCCCACTTTGACTAATCGGAAGTCGTCATTTCGACCGAAAACGAAAAGGATTCCCCGGACATTCTCCTGTGGAGTCGCGACTTTGTTCCTCAAAAACGATTCGTTCTCGGTTTTTAGCATGTTCCACGTCCCACCTGCCGCCACCACGCTGTTTCGCAAAACCCGCTGCGTGGCCGCGAACACACAGCAAATCGCGTTCGTTTTCATGCTCCTCGCCTCCGCCTGCCTACTCGGCGGGTGCCGATTGGGTGCCGATTGCGACCTCGACGCCTACCCGGCCTACGGCGGCACGTGGCAGCGAACGGTGCGTGACGCCGGACGCGTGGGCAGCGTGTTCGACCCCGGCGGCAGCCGAGCGGCTGACCTTGCCGCCCGAGCCGATTCGGACGAAAACGACGCCCGAAACCGTGCCCAATACAGTGAAGACAACGCGGACGGCGACGACGAAAACCGCGACCCCGATTCCGACCCCGATTCCGACAACGACGCGAACCGGTCCGAACGAGACGAGGAAAATCGCCGAGACCTCGACGACAGTGACCAGCAGGAAATGGAAGAGCGGTTCCGCAACCTCGACCTGCAAGACATCAACTATCAAGCGCCCGGGCCGGACGATTCGAGAGATTGGCGGTAGTTTAAGCAGTGGACAGTTTAAACAGTGGACTGAGGATCTATTTTATGTCTTCAGCACGAGAGTTACAGCCCCGATAGGCAACGCTGTGAAGTTGTGTTTTACGATGTTTCGTAGCTTGGGACCTTGGTCCCGAGCGAGTAATTTAAGAGCCGCTAGACGCAAAAATTACTCGGACGGGACAAGGGTCCTATCCTACGAACGGAAATGCTTCACCGCGTTGCCTACCGGGACTGATTAAACCCGAGTTTTCCTGACCCGGACCCACCCTTCGAGAAACACCGCTAAAATGCTATGAAAACGGTCTGAATCCCGGTTCCCCTCCACTCCCAGGCCACCCTCCCTTGATCAAGGTCGATCCACGCAAGCTGCTCGGCCCCGCGATCGCCTTGATCGTGTTCGTGTTCGCGATCCGGTTGCTGATTCAAAAAGCGAGCCAAATCCCGCGTGAGGAATTCGTTGGCGGTTTGACTAGCATCGAGCCGGTCTACCTGTTGATCTCGGCGTTGTTGATCGTGCTGAACTACGGATTGTTGACCTGTTACGACTTGCTCGCACTGCGATACGTATGCCGTGTGCTGCCACTTCGCCGCGTCGCCTTGGTCTCGTTTCTGGGCTATTCGCTCGGCAATAATCTCGGCACGCTGATCGCCGCTGCCCCGATCCGGTATCGTTTTTATCATCGCTGGGGACTGACCCACACGCAGATCGTCGCGTTGATTTCTGTGCTCGGGCTGACGTTTTGGTCCGGCGTCTGCGTGCTCGGGGGGATCTCCCTGACGCTCGCCCCGGTCGAACTGCCGGCGCAATACGCCCTGCCCTTTGGCACCCGAACGCTGGGCATTCTGTTGCTATCGATCACCGGGATTTACGGGCTCGTGTGTTTGTTCTGGCACAAACCCTGGCCGATCGGAAAACTGCGTCTCCGCCCGCCTTCGGTCGGACTCGCGTCGGTGCAAGCCTCCGTGTCGGCGGTCGATTTGTTGATTTCGGCGACGGCGCTTTATCTCGTCATGCCCGGTGACGCGATGGTGCCGTTCTCGGTCGTGCTCGCCGCGTTCTTGGTCGCGATCGTCGTTTCATTAGTGTCCCAGGTGCCAGGCGGCTACGGTGTGTTGGAACTGATCCTCTTGCACTTGCTCGAAGACAGCGTCGGCCCGCGAGTCGCCGCGTCGGTCTTGATTTTTCGTATCCTGTACTACGTCCTGCCCTTATTCTTTGGCATGATTGTCTTGGTCGCTCACGAAATTTACAGCGGCGCCCAAGAAGCACGCACGGACGCGAAAATCGAAAAGAATCGATCCCAAGAAACTCCTCGTCCCGATAACCCCGATCCTCCTTTCATCGACGCCTCATGATCACCACACCGAACCACGATTCCGAATCCCAACCCGAACGCAAATTCAACGAACTCAATGCCGAGGAGGCCCGCGTGATTTTGCGCAAAGGCACCGAGGCCGCCGGCCCCGGCGGATACACCGGCACCAAGGACGCGGGCGTCTACATTTGCCGGCAATGCAACACACCGCTTTACCGCAGCGAAGATAAATTCGACAGCCACTGCGGATGGCCGAGTTTCGACGATGAGATCGAAGGCGCGATCCTAAGTGAAGTCGACGCGGACGGACGCCGCACCGAGATCATGTGCAACCACTGCGGCGGCCACCTCGGCCACGTTTTCGCTGGCGAGCGCCTGACCGAGAAAAACACCCGCCACTGCGTCAACAGCATCTCGATGCGTTTGATCCCCGCCGGCGACCCGCTCCCAGGTCGCTTGGGCGTCTGAGACTGTTGGCGGTTGGCGGTTGGCGGTTGGCGATTGGCGTTTGGCGTTTGGCGATTGGCGATTGGCGTTTGGCGGTTGGCGGTTGGCGGTTGGCGGTTGGCGGTTGGCGGTTGGCGGTTGGCGGTTGGCGGTTGGCGATTTGCGATTTGCGATTTGCGATTTGCGGTTGGCGATTGGCGATTGGCGATTGGCGATTGGCGATT
>Ga0163215_101512_pt1 | contig 12805 bp, 17 predicted proteins | sample SynspAceP_FD_185934 | JGI IMG/M metagenome (GOLD analysis project Ga0163215, IMG submission 185934) | Saline lake microbial communities from Ace Lake in Antarctica - Synechococcus sp. Ace-P (Hybrid Assembly) | ecosystem: Environmental > Aquatic > Non-marine Saline and Alkaline > Saline | place... | reverse complement strand
TCGAGGATTTGTTTTCCTCGCGGATGATGTCCATGCACAATTCCACGCATTCATCACAGATGAACACGGTAGGACCGGCAATGAGTTTGCGCACTTCATGCTGGCTCTTGCCGCAGAAAGAGCAATATAGGGTATTCTTGGTATCGCCGCCGTTGCTGCCGCTGACCTTGCTCATTTCACTTTCCTTCCCGCAATCCAGGCATCAAGCCCGGATATGTCGCACCTGACTTCCCGAACGCCGGAGCGTCAGGGCCTACAGGCAATTCGGGGTACAATCCCGGTCCTCAGGTATTCAGTCCTGAAGCCGAGGGCAACGAATCCCCGTCAATCTGACGATGCTATGCCATAGAATTTGAACATAGACTTAACGTCCATTCTAGCGCGCTGCACAGGTTGCGCCACCCCAAGCCCACGAAATCGTGTTGCAGAAGTAGCGCAAGGTCTGTGAAAACGCCGTTTTAGCATCCAAATGGATCCAATCCGCCCGCTATGTCGGGGTTTCAATGTATTCGCGCTTGTCGATAACCCGATCAATCAGGCCAAATGCAAGCGCTTCTTCGGACGTCATGAAGTGATCGCGGTCCAAAGTTTTCTCGACGGTCTCATAATCGTTGCCGGTATGGGTGACATAGATTTCGTTCAGCCGACGCTTCATCTTGATGATGTCCTGGGCGTGGCGCTCGATGTCGGACGCCTGTCCCTGGAAGCCACCCGAAGGCTGATGCACCATGATACGGGCGTTCGGCGTGGCAAAGCGCATGCCCTTTTCACCAGCGCACAACAGCAACGACCCCATCGACGCAGCCTGGCCGACGCACAAGGTCGAGACAGCAGGCCGGATGAACTGCATGGTGTCATAAATCGCCATGCCAGCTGTGACCACGCCACCGGGCGAATTGATGTAGATGGCGATTTCCTTCTTCGGGTTCTCGGCTTCGAGAAACAGAAGCTGGGCGCAGACCAGCGTCGCCATGTGATCCTCGACCGGACCAGTGATGAAGATGATCCGCTCCTTGAGAAGCCGCGAAAAAATATCGTAGGACCGCTCGCCGCGGTTTGTCTGTTCAACGACCATGGGCACCAGGGCCATGGCGTTATCAACTGTATTTTTCATTGCGCTTCCCTTGTCAAACGGCCCCACAAGCGCCACGGCCTGCGGGGAATCAATCTCTTTGAACCCACTACATAGAGTGTGCCCCCCCGTCGCTTCAAGATGTAACGCTGTGAAACGGCTGTGCGACGTTGTTCCCGATTGGCGTTAAAGCGAGGTTACGGTTTTGAATTTGTCTGCATTCGAGCGACATTTCGTGTGGATAAGGCACTCCGTTGAGACCATTTTCCAGACCGGCACCGAACATGGCGTGCGCCTCGCTTCCCGGCAGACATGAGATTATATCCCGGCGCCTTTAACAGGCTCCCTTAACAACAGTTCAAGGTTTTGCTTCCCTCAAAGCACGGACTGCGGCAAACTTGTTTCGACGAGACAATAAAGATGGCCACTCAAGTGCCGCAAGTTTCATCAGGGAGAGCAACATGTCGGAGTATTTTTCCATTCGCCGCGGCGCAATCGCAGCCGTACTGTCCGTGTCCATGGCCTCGCCGACACTTGCCGGCGGCAAGACCTTGACCTGCTATCAGCAGGTTCAACAGCCAGCAGTTTACAAGACGGTGCATCAGCAAGTCGTGGTCAGGCCCGGCGGGGTGGTGCATGAAACCATTCCGGCGCGCTACAGCACGGTCACCGAGCAGGTGATGATCGAACCGGAGCGGGTCATCGCCCGCACCATCCCGGCTGTGACCAGGACGGTACACCAGAAGGTTCTGGTTCGCGCGAAATCCATCGGCTGGGAATGGCGCCATGTAAACGGCGTCAAAACCCTGTGCAAGGTGGTGCATCCGGCCCAATACGGCACCCAAATCCAGACCGTGGTCGTGCAGTCCGCGCGCACCGTGCATGAGCGAATCCCGGCGCGTTACGGCCACCATACCCGTACGGTGGTTGTCGAACCGGCCCGCACGATCGCGCGCCAAATGCCGCCGGTGATCAAGACGGTGGCGCGAACGGTCGAAATCCGCCCCGCCTCTGCCGGCTGGGTGCAGGTATCGGGCAAGAAACGCTGCCAATAGACTCGACAATCGGGCTATCTGGCACAGCAAGGCCGCTCCCTCGACCGGAGCGGCTTTTTACAATTTATCCCCCGAATTTGAAGCTTGTCCCAAAACATTGGATTTCGTTGCAGTTCATTCCGCGATAAGCCACTCGTATGACCACGCACCCGCTTTCCATTTCCCAAAGCCCCCGCGATCCTGACTTCGTTCAAGATCCGTACCTGTTCTACGCAGACATGCACCGTGCCTCGCCGGTCTTCTTCTGGGAGGAGTACGGTATGTGGTGCGTGGCGGGCTATGATCAGGTCAATGGGCTGCTGCGTGACCGGCGGCTGGGCCGGGAAAACCGCTGGGGTGCGCCGCTGAACCCGGTCGAAGGCCGGGGGCATCTCACTGATTTTGACCGGATCGAAAGTGGTTCGCTGCTTGAACGCGAACCGCCAGCGCACTCGCGGCTGAGGACTTTGGTCAACCGTGCCTTTGTCTCGCGCTCGGTCGAACGGCTGAGGCCGCGCATTCATGCGCTGGCGCATGAGTTGATCGACGCCCTGCCCGCTAACCAGCCCTTCGATTTACTGCCGTCTTTCGCCACACCGATCCCACTCACGATCATTTGCGAATTGCTCGGCGTTCCGGTGGCCCGCGCCGCTGACCTGCTGGGCTGGTCGCACGCCATGTGCGAAATGTACGTACCGCAGCGGTCCCACCAGACCGAAGAGCGGGCCAATCGAGCTTCGGCCGATTTCGGCGCGTTTTTGACGGCGCATATCGAAGAACACAGGCACATCAATGCCGATGATCTGCTGTCGGCGCTTATCGCGGTGCGCGACACGGGTGAAAAGCTCAGCGATGACGAACTGATCTCCACCTGCGTGCTGCTGCTCAATGCCGGGCATGAAGCCACCGTGCACCAGACCGGCAATGCGGTGAAAACCATTCTGGATCAGGGCGGCGATCCGCGCCGGTTCTTCGCGACGCCGGAAGCCGCAGCAGCGACAGTCGAAGAAGCGCTGCGGTTTGATGCGCCGCTGCATATGTTCACCCGCTATGCCTATGAGGAGATCGACCTCGGCCCGGTGACGCTTAAGCCGGGCGAACAGGTTGCCTTGCTGCTGGGAGCCGCCAATCGTGATCCGTCAGCGTTTGAGGCGCCGGATGAATTCCGGCCCGGACGGGCTGACCAGAAAAATGTGAGTTTTGGCGCCGGTCTGCATTTTTGCATCGGAGCGCCGTTGGCGCGGCTTGAGTTGCAGGAATCTCTGGCCGTGCTGTTTTCGCGCATGCCCGACCTCAAGCTCACGCAACCGCCGCGCTATCGTGACAGCTACCACTTTCATGGGCTGGAGAGCCTGCTGGCCAGCTCATAACTAGAGCCGGATGACGTAGTCCTTGCGAGTCGTTTCAATCACTTGCCAGCTTCCCTTGAAGCCAGGTCTCAAGATAAAGCTGTCGCCTGCTTTGACAGTGACTGTCTCGCCGCCATCCTCGGAAATCACCGAGACACCTTCGAGAATGTGGCAATACTCCCACTCGTCGTAGGAGATCCGCCATGTACCCGGCGTCGATTGCCAGATGCCGCAGTAAAGGCCGTCACGCTCCTCCAGATTCCAGGTGGTGTGAACAGGATCGCCGGCGAGCAGCTTTTCCGGCTCTGGTCTTGAGACTTCTGGTTCGACGGAAGGGGCGACCGGAATGAGGTTTGGAGTGGCCATGGTAACTCGCAATCACTGAAACGACCTGTACATTGCCCCGAAGCCTGTTGGCAAAGCAATTGAAAGCTCACCTTTACAGGGCCTGACCACTGGTGAACCGCATAGAGATCAGCAGACTTGAACATCGCACTCGCTGATCGTGAATTTCTTCTCAGGTTCGGTCAACGCGCCATCATACTGGTGACCATCGGCGCACTGGGCACGGGCTTCAAATGTCAGCCTCCCGGCCAATTCGCCTTCCTTGATGTTGAGAAAGTAATCGACCGCACAGTCTTTCTCGACAGCCAGTTGTGCGGAGAGTTGGTCGAGCCAGGCGGGATTGGCCGATTGCGCTTGGGCCAGCGGTGTCAGCGCCAGGCTCAAGGCGGCGGCAGTCATGATAATCGACATGTTGAATCGCGGCATGCAGGCCTCCACTGATTGGGTTCAGCTGAAGACTAGCGCGTTCCGACATGTTTGGGATTGTTGCAGATCAAACGGCCCGGCATCGTTTGCCGGGCCTTCATCGTTCAGTGGATCTGCATCAAGCCTTGGCGAGCGACTGTTCTAGATCGGCGATGATGTCCTTGACGTCTTCGATTCCAATCGACAGCCGCACCACGTCCGGACCGGCGCCTGCAGCGGTCTGCTGCTCCGGCGTCAACTGGGCGTGGGTGGTCGAGGCCGGATGAATGACCAGCGAGCGGGTGTCGCCGATATTGGCCAGATGCGAGAACATTTCGAGGCCATCAACAAACTTGACGCCTGAATCATAGCCGCCTTTGAGGCCGAAGGTGAAGACGGAGCCGCCGCCCTTGGGCGAATAGCGCTGCTGCAGAGCGTGGTTGGGGTGATCGGCCAAACCAGCATAATGAACCCAGGCGACCTTTTCGTGCTTGGACAGCCACTCGGCGACAGCCAGCGCGTTGTCGCAATGGCGCTGCATGCGCAGCGGCAGGGTTTCCGCGCCTGTCAGGAGCATGAAGGCGTTGAACGGCGAGATCGCCGGACCGAGGTCCCGCAGGCCGATCACGCGGCAGGCGATGGCAAAGGCAAAATTGCCAAAGCTCTCGTGCAGCACGATGCCGCCATATTCCGAGCGCGGCTCCGACAGGGTCGGGTATTTGCCGGATTTCGACCAATCAAACGATCCGCCGTCGACAATCACGCCGCCCATGGAATTGCCGTGGCCGCCAATGAATTTGGTCAGCGAATGAAGCACCACGTCGGCGCCATGCTCGATCGGCTGGATCAAATAGGGCGAGGCCATGGTGTTGTCGACGATCAACGGCAATCCATGCTTGTGCGCCACTTCGGCGATGGCGTTGATGTCAACAAAAGTGCCGCCCGGATTGGCCAGGCTTTCGACGAAGATCGCCTTGGTGCGCTCATCAATCTGGCTTTCAATGCTGGCCATATCGGCCGGATCGGCCCAGCGCACATGCCAATCAAATGATTTGAAGGATTTGCCGAACTGGTTGATCGAACCGCCATAGAGCTGGTTGGCGGCAACAAAATTGTCGCCCGGGGTCATGATGGTGTGGAACACGATCAACTGCGCTGCATGGCCAGAAGCCACAGCCAGCGCCGCGGTGCCGCCCTCTAGCGCGGCAACCCGTTCTTCGAGCACAGCTTGCGTCGGGTTCATGATGCGGGTGTAGATGTTGCCGAAGGCCTTCAGCCCGAACAGCGAGGCTGCGTGATCGGCGTCATCAAAGACGAAAGCGGTGGTCTGGTAAATCGGCGTTGCGCGCGCGCCCGTCGCAGGATCCGGCTGGGCTCCGGCGTGAATGGCAAGCGTGTTGAAACCTGGTTGATTGTTCGACATGGACTTCTCCCCTTGTACCCAACAAATAGTCTGGAAGGGGTTATCCCGCATGTGCGCGCCGCGGTCAAAGCAGAATTTTTCACAAACCCGCCCGTCCGGCGCTGGTTGATCCGATTTCCGCCGGAACGAGAGCAAGATTGAACTATTTTTTCCAGCTTTGCCGATCAGGGGGAACTTGGTTGAAATGTGCAGATCCGCTCATTGGTCGCTGGCCACAAAATCCGAACTGCTCCCGGCGTCCGGACTCAGTTCGGCGGACTGGCAGTTTGGCAAACGCGACAAAAGCCAATCGCGTGAGGGTCTGACCTGCTTGGGCAGATCCTGCAGAACATCATCGATCACTTCCGCCGAAACCGTGCTGACCTCGCAACCATAGCCCTCAACATCCCCGTCCGGGTTGTGCTCTTTCCATTCAAGATAATCTTCGCGTTCGAAAGCGAAAGCTGCAGCAATGCCCGCAATCGGCACGACCACCAGGGCGCGACGCAATCTTGCCGTCGCCTTGGTGCGAACAATTACGGCTGCGATGGCCTTGCGGTTGGCGATAGCGGTTGCTGCCGTCATTGTCGTGACCTGAGCAGTCAGGGACAGTGCCCAGATCCCCATACTGACTGCGGTCGTCGCCAATGTCATGCAAAGCATGGCGAGAAAAGTGACGTTGCGCAGCAGGCTGAAAAGACGCTTCATGTCGACCAACCCGGAGGCTTCATTGCGCGGCTCCCGTCAGTTTCGGAAATGACGACCGCGCGGGGATATTTTTCATCGAAATGAACCAAAACTATGACCCAATTTCGACAAAACCAGCTCCGCTTCTGTCTGTAAGTCTCGCCCATACATCCCATTCAAGCCGCAGCTTATCGTTCCCCTCACCGGCTTTCGGGCAGCAGTTTATCACCACCCTGCTTCCAACTGCGATAACTCTGGCGGCCCGTACTGCCCCGATGTTCATCGTTGAACAACGGGGCCAGCACAGATAAAAACCGCATGCGTCACTGGCCGGTTATTTTCCAGTACTGGCCTGAATAATCACCGGTATCGGCGAGCTGCAGCTTGTTGTTGACCCCATCATTGACAACATCGAGAGACTTGCCCTCGCCCTGCCACATGGTGGTCAATCTATAGTATCCGTTTGATTGACGCTCCACGCGCCAGTGCTGGCCTGAAAAATTCCCGGTATCAGCGAGTTGCAGCCTGTTGTTTGTCCCATCATTGACAACATCGAGAGACTTGCTTTCGCCCTGCCACTGAGTGGTCAAACGATAATAGCCGTCGTCGATCCTGGTAAACTTCCAGTGCTGCCCCGAATAATTTCCTGTGTCGGCAAGTTGCAACTTGTTGTTGACCCCGTCGTTGACCACATCGAGCGATTTGCCATCGCCCTGCCACATGGTGGTCAGCCGATAATATATTCCATTGTCAAATTCCTGGGCCTGCGCATTAAATGGAACAAACAGAATAAGTGATGCGAGCAAAGCCAAAACAGTTCGCTTGGGGATCGGCTGGATTTGCGAGTGATTGGCAAACATCTTAAAATAAGTTGTGTTTACCATAATGCATTACTCTCAGTTGATGGATATAATATGCTGATAATATTCAGCATTTAGGTGCCATCGTCAAAGAGAATATACTTGCATAAAGCCGGGCAATCTCCGCTGCAATGGCCAGAGAGGAAACGTATTGGCGCGATTTGCTCAGTCCGTGTCGTTTGGCAATCTCAAACCATAGCTCTGAAAACCTGCCCGCATCACCGGCTTTCGCGATGAAATCATGCCGCTGTTGACGCCGTTCCAGCCGATTTCGCCCGACAGCCGGGCGTATTCGATCTTCGGGCAACGGTCCATCACTACCTTGATCCCCGCGGCTTCAGCGCGGGCGCCAGCCTCGTCGTGACGCACGGTGAGTTGCATCCAGATCACCTTGGGCAAGGGATCCAGCGACAGCACCTCGTCGACAATGCCGGGAACGGCATTGGAAGCCCGGAAAACATCGACCATGTCTATGGCCACAGGAACATCGCTGAGGCCCGCATAGGTCATCTGTCCGAGGATGGTTTTACCCGCCTGCCCCGGATTGACCGGGATGACGTCATACCCCTTGGCCAACAGGTATTTCATCACGAAGAAACTGGGCCTTACATCATTGGCCGAAGCGCCGACGACCGCAATTGTCCTGACCGATTGCAGGATGCCGGAGATGTAGGAATTGTCGTAGGTGTCGTGGTTCATGGCCGGTTGGGTTCCTGGATGTGATGGCGGCCCGACCGCCGTTTCAAGCTTGATCACCGTCTTTATGACGCGCCAACGCCTCTTCGACAAAGTGCTCGGGGTCGTTGGTAAACTCCCTCATTATCCTGAAGTTGTCAGTTTCGCGATAGTCACGTTCCTCAATTCCGAACCGGGTGATTTCCAGCAACCGCGCGCCCGGAACCGCCATCAACAACGGTGAATGGGTCGCCATGATTACCTGTGCATTGGCTCGCCGCCCAACTTCAGCAAGCAGCCCCAATAGCTCCAGCTGCCGGCGTGGCGAAAGGGCGCTTTCGGGTTCATCGAACAGATAAAGACCTTGTTTGCGGCATCGTTCTTCGAAAAACCGGATAAAGCCCTCGCCATGAGACCAGGACAGGAAATCGGGCGGCGCCGCGCCGGCATCAAGCGCCGCTTCATCGAGGTAGCGGGCGATGGAGAAAAAGGATTCGGCGCGAAAGAACCAGCCATTGGTGAGCTTGGGCAGCCAGTGAGCTGTGAGACACGAGGCCAATCCGGCCCCCGATTTGGCCAGCGCGCGGGAATGATCCAGCGGCATATAGCCCTTGCCACCACCGTCTTCGTCAAAACCTGCAAGTGCTGCGATCGCTTCGATCAGGCTGGATTTTCCGGTGCCGTTCTCACCGACAAGAATGGTCACCGGTGTGGTAAACGCCAGCTCGAAACCGCCACCCCGGAGCCAGGGCAAATCGAACGGATAGCCGGACTGTTCGGCCAGAGCATCGCTGCGGCACAAAATGCGTTTGAGGAACGGTGCCGGCAGTTTTGTGTCGCGTGATTTGCGCGCCATGGTTTTTGTTCCCAGGAAAATGAGCCAGGCTGCAAAGCCCTTGCTACAATGATTATGCGAAATTGTCGTGCGGCTGTGACCGCGTCCTCCCCAATTCCCGCCATATTTCAGGTGTCACATCATCAAGGATCAGATGGAGGCCACAATCTTGCGCAAAGCTGAAACAACCACTCGCATGATTTCGATTGCGGCTGTCGCGGTTGCGGCGATGGGAGCTGCAACAATGAACGCCAACGCCATCAGTCGCATCGAAACCACCAAGACCGATTGCCAGGACATCCGCGGTGCCCTGATCGCCGAAGGTGCCGCCATCCTGCGTCATACCTCCAAAAACGGGCTGCCAATCTATGACCGCTATGTCAGCTCATCCCTCATGTGCAGGCGCTCTGAAGTCGGCGTCTGGGCCAGCGTGCCGGCGCGCGATACCAAAACTTGCCGGGTGATTGCCTGTGATCCCAACATCGGTGATGATGACGACGATCTGACACGGTTCCGGCCGCTGCTGCGGATCACGCAATAGAGCATGGTGCTACTCGGGCAAGCTCATATGCCCATCCTCGCCCAGCGGCATGAACGGATTGTGGGCCAGTTCCCATAAATGCCCATCCGGATCGGCGAAATAGCCCGAATAACCACCCCAAAACACCTCATGCGGCTTTTTCACCGGCTCTGCGCCGCATTCAACTGCAAAATCCCATGCGGTATCGACTTCGGCACGCGAACCGAGATTGTGACACAGAGACATGCCTTCGAAACTTTGCGGCTTGCTCGGCTGCTGACCGGCATCGGCGGCCAGCGCATCACGCCCGAACAGCCCCAGCACGGTGCCATTCATATGGAAGAACGTGACGTTGTCATTGGAGGCTGAAGACCGCTTGAAACCCAGTTTTTGATAGAACGCGGTCGAGGCGGCGACATCGGCAACGCCGAGCGTGATCATGGTGATGCGCGGTTCAAAACTCATGGTAGGAAACTCCTGCAGCAACTCTGTTTAACGAGTAAGGCGGCTTGTTTAAAATTAGAACATAAAGAGAACAAAACTGAAAACCACCCGCAAGTCAAGATGCGACTGAAGCTCGGCGTCTCCCGCCTATTCGCCGGTCCATTCCGGTGTGCGCTTGTCGATGAAGGCGTTCATGCCTTCCTCAGCGTCACGGGCCAGCATGTTTTCGACCATCACCTGGGCGGTGTAATCATAGGCATCGTCCAGCGACATTTCGGCCTGCCGATAGAACGCCTCCTTGCCGATCTTCACAGTCAAAGGTGATTTGGAAGCAATGACATCGGCGTATTTCATAACAACTTGAGTCAGGTACTGGCGCGGCATGATCCGGTTGATCAGGCCGAACTCGCGCGCGGTCGAGGCGTCGATGGTCTCGCCGGTGAGCAGCATTTCCATGGCCTGTTTGCGATGAACATTGCGGCTCAGCGCCACCATCGGGGTGGAGCAGAACAGCCCGATATTGACGCCGGGAGTGCAGAAGGCCGAAGTGTCGGTGCACATGGCCAGATCACACGACGCCACAAGCTGGCAGCCGGCGGCGGTGGCAAGACCGTCGACCTCAGCGATCACCGGCACGGGCAGATGAACTATCGCCTGCATCAACTCGGCGCAGAGCTTCATCGAGCGGGCAAAGAATGCCCTGCCGCGGTCTTCGTCAGCGCGGTGCAGTGTCAGTTCCTTGAGATCATGACCGGCAGAAAACAGCTTGCCCGGCGTCGCCGAGGCGATGATCACCACCCGAACGGCCTTGTCCTGACGGGTTGCATCCAGTGCATCCTTGAGCGCCTGCATCAGCGCAATGGACAATGCATTAGCCGGTGGATTGTTCATCTCCAGCCGCAGCACGCCGTTGCGGGTTTCGGATTTGACCAGACCGGCCGGCGTGCTCGGGTTCAGCTCTACGACGTTCATGCGGGAGACCTTTCTTATTCGGGCTTCAGTTTAACCCGATGATCAGGGCGCGGGAACCCCATCCCGGCGTTGACCCGATACAGAATTTCCGCAACGTTGCCTGGCAAACAGAATCCCGCCTCCGAACAGGATCACAGGAATGCCCACACCAGCCGCGCCGGTCATGACCGCTCCAGAAGTCTCCGCCTATCTCGACGAGGTCTTTCCGCAGATCAAGGCGAATGGCGACAACATTTCTGTGGCGGCTGTCTCTGCCGGAACAGCGCTTGTGCGGCTCGCGGCGGACGACAAGCACCTTCGCCCCGGCGGTACGGTCAGTGGGCCGACGCTGTTCATGCTGGCCGATCTTGCGGCTTACGCGGTGATCCTGGCCCATATCGGCCGCGTCGCGCTTGCGGTGACGACCAATCTCAACATCAACTTCCTGATGAAGCCCGAGCCGGGGCCGCTTGATGCCACTGCAACCATCCTCAAATTGGGCAAACGGCTGGTGGTCACCGACATCGGCATTCGCGATTCCGGTGGAGAACTTGTGGCCCACGCCACCGCCACCTACTCGATTCCACCGCGAAATTGAGCTGTTTAAAACGAGATTCATGCGGTATTATAATACCGTACACATAAGCTATTGTTTTCATTCATTTATTTTTACAATGCACACATTTCCACTGCTTGACGGTGTTTTCTGCCCCGCTTATAAGCACGCAGCGTCCATTTCCTTCGGGGTTTGGCGCACAGTTGGTTCGGGGTTTGATGTTGATCTGGTCCCGGGACAACCCAAGCAACAAGAAACGTCCGGGTGTCGGTTTGCTCCGATCCGGATCCTGAATGAAAAGAGAAACCCATGAAAACCTTCTCGCAGAAGCCTGCAGAGGTGGAAAAGAAGTGGATCATTATCGACGCCGAAGGTCTCGTCGTCGGTCGTCTGGCCACTGTCATCGCCACCATCCTGCGCGGTAAGCACAAAGTCACCTACACTCCTCACGTTGACGATGGCGACAATGTCGTAGTCATCAACGCTGAAAAGGCGGTTTTGACCGGCAACAAATATGCCGACAAGAAATATTACTGGCACACCGGCTATCCCGGCGGCATCAAGGAGCGCACCGCGCGCCAGATTTTCGAAGGTCGCTTTCCTGAGCGGATCGTCGAAAAGGCTGTCGAGCGCATGGTTCCACGGGGCCCGCTTGGCCGTCGCCAGATGAAGAACCTTCGGGTTTATGCTGGTGCCGAACATCCGCATGAAGCTCAGCAGCCGACCGTTCTTGACGTCGCGGCCCTGAATTCCAAGAACAAAAGGAGCGCCTGATTATGGCTGAACTCAATTCGCTTGAGGAGCTCGGCGCGACTGTGACCGCAGCAGCCGAACCGGCAGCCCCGGTTCACGTCCGCAAGGTCGACGACCTCGGCCGGTCCTACGCAACCGGCAAGCGCAAGAACGCGATTGCCCGCGTCTGGATCAAGCCAGGCACCGGCAAGATCACTGTCAACGGCCGTGATTTCGTCACCTACTTCGCACGCCCCGTGCTTCAGATGGTCGTCCAGCAGCCTGTCGTTGCTGCTGACCGCCAGGGCCAGTTCGACGTGGTCTGCACCGTTGCAGGCGGCGGTCTTTCCGGCCAGGCCGGTGCTGTTCGTCACGGCATCTCCAAGGCGCTGACCTATTACGAGCCGGGCCTGCGCCCAGTGCTCAAGAAGGGTGGCTTCCTGACCCGCGACAGCCGCGTTGTCGAACGTAAGAAATACGGTAAGGCCAAGGCCCGCCGGTCGTTCCAGTTCTCCAAGCGCTAACTGGCACTTCAAATATCTCAATATTTTCAAGGGGACTCTTCGCGGAGTCCCCTTTTTTTATATCTACAAAACCTTCACAACGGTTTGAATTCACTGTTGTTCTAGTTTACGTTTTTTTCAGAAGATCGACGCCAGAGAATAAGGATCGACCCTTTGAATGAACAACACTGCCTGAGAGACGGTCGAATCCTGGTCTATAAGCGAGTTGATAGTCCCTACTATCAAATGCGCCTAAAAATTCATGGACGAAAAGGTGCTGTTGTCCGATCGACCAAATCGAAGTCGTTCCCTGAAGCCTGTATCACAGCCAACGAGACTTATGACGACCTAAGGTTCAAAGTTCAGAACGATATTGAAATCCAACCACACACATTTAATTCGATTTGGAAGCGTTGGCTCGAAACCCATAAGAAC
>Ga0163215_101511_pt1 | contig 12829 bp, 12 predicted proteins | sample SynspAceP_FD_185934 | JGI IMG/M metagenome (GOLD analysis project Ga0163215, IMG submission 185934) | Saline lake microbial communities from Ace Lake in Antarctica - Synechococcus sp. Ace-P (Hybrid Assembly) | ecosystem: Environmental > Aquatic > Non-marine Saline and Alkaline > Saline | place... | reverse complement strand
GAGTCTGGTGTCCGAAGTGTACGCCTGCTTCAAGCAGCTGGCGCATGGAAAATTCCGGCAATGCCATGCCTATTACTCCTGTTTCCGGTTGAACCTCCGCAGGGCGTGAGCGCATATGCGCCACCGGCGGACCAATCCGGATTTCTCCCGGATCAACCCATGCCCCACGTGTGGAATACGCGTCGCTTACAGGCAATATTGCTGTTTTGCAAGCGTGAAGGCCTGGAAACCGCACACAACCGGTTGAAATCCCAATTTGGGAACAGTTATGGCTGCTTCCTCTGTCACCAGTCTGGCAGGATCAGTTGGAGGCCTAATTGATTTCATCTCATCTTGGTCTTTGGCGCGGCAAGCGCGCAACCGGGGCAACCGGAGCCACAGTGGCCGGCTTCAGGCTCAGGGGCGCAAGGCGCGGTTTTGCCTGCCGCGGCATAGGTGATCATGGTCTTGTAGCGCAGCGGGGGGAACAGCTTCCAGATGACGAATAGCGCAGCTCCGAGGACGATCAGATAGGTGATGATTAGATCAAGCATGGGTCAGCCTCCCAGATAGGTGGCTGTCTGATAGACGATGAATGACGCGGCGTAGGCCAGCGCCAGCATGTAGGCAAACATCAGCACCGGCCATTTCCAGCTGTTGGTTTCCCGCCGCACCACGACCAGTGTCGAGGCGCATTGCGGGGCGAACACATACCAGGCCAGCAAGGATAAGGCGGTGGCGAGCGACCATTGCCCAGCAATTGCCGTGGCCAGCCCTGCCTCACCGGATGTCCCGCCGCTAATAGCGTAGACCGTCGCCAGAGCGCCAACGGCAACCTCCCGCGCGGCCATCCCCGGGATCAGGGCCACCGAGATCTGCCAGTTGAAACCGATCGGCGCCAGCAACGGCTGCAGCGCGTGGCCGATGATGCCTGCAAAACTGTAGTCGATTGCCGGGCCCGCAGCGCCTTCGGGTGCACCGGGCACGGTGGACAGGAACCAGATCAGGATCATCATCGACAGGATGATGGTCCCTGCCCTGCGGATGAATATGTAGGCCCGCTGCATGACGCCCATGAAAAGGCTGCGCAGCATCGGCCGCTTGTAGCTCGGAAGCTCCATGATGAAGGGCTCGGTCTTGCCCTTCCAGACAAATTTGCGGAACAGGAATGCGACCAGAAACGCGCTGACAATGCCAGTCAGGTAGAGCGAGAACATCACCAGCCCCTGAAGATTGACGATTCCGGCGACGGTCTGGCGCGGCACAAACGCACCGATGATCAGGGTGTAGACCGGGATGCGCGCCGAACAGGTCATCAGCGGGGCGACCATGATGGTGGCCAGACGCTGGCGCCGGTTCTCGATCACTCTTGTGGCCATGATGCCGGGAATGGCACAGGCGAAGCTTGAAAGCAGCGGGATGAAGGAACGGCCATGCAGGCCGGCACCGCCGACCACGCGATCCATCAGAAAGGCGGCACGCGCCATATAGCCAAAATCTTCAAGCAGGATGATGAAGAAGAACAAGATGACGATCTGCGGCAGGAAGACGAGCACACCGCCAACACCGGTTATGATCCCGTCGGTCAACAGGCTGGTCAGCATGCTGTCGGGCAGCACCGATTTGGCGGTGGCGTTGAGATAGTTGAAGGCTTCCGAGATCAGCTCCATCGGAACTGCTGCCCAGGTGAAAACCGCCTGAAAAATCAGGAACAGCACGCCAAGCAGAATGATGATGCCGAAAACCGGGTGCAACACCACCGCATCGATACGGTTGGTCAGATCTTTCGACACTTCGGGAGCTGTGACAAAGTGCAACACCATGGCGTCGGCCAAATGATGGGCTTTGCGGATTTCAGCGCTGTCCTTTTCGCTCCAGCTCGAGGCTGACGCGGTGGTGCCCTGCCTCGCCATGTTGTCGATTTCGGCCAGAAGATCCGCGGTTCCGCTCTGGCCCACAGCCACAGATTTCACCACCGGAATTCCGAGTTCCCCTGACAGGCCGTCAGCGTCTATGCTGATCCCCCTGTGCTCGGCAATGTCGGACATATTGAGCGTCAGAATCATCGGGACCCCGACGTTTTTGAGCTCGAGAACAAGACGCAGCATCAAGCGGAGATTGGTGGCGTCGGCAACGCAGACGAGCAGATCGGGACGCTCGACCGTCTTCATCGCGCCGATAATGGCATCGCGGGTGACGATTTCATCAGGGCTGCGGCCGCGAAGACTGTAGGTGCCGGGAAGATCAAGAACCGAGATTTTCGCGCCGGCAGGCGAGACAAACGAGCCTTCCTTGCGCTCTACGGTGACGCCGGGATAGTTGGCGACTTTCTGTTGGCTGCCGGTCAACGCATTGAAAAGAGAAGTCTTTCCACAATTGGGATTGCCTATCAGCGCGATGCGATAATCCCGGGCGACATTCATCAGCATTATCTTGACCGTTCTGGCAGCAATCTCGGGTTGGCGCTGGAGCTGGCGATCATGACCGCATCAGCTTCGCGTCGGCCCAAGGCCACGCTCATGGTGTCGACGCGAACCGCAATCGGTTCCTTGCGGATGAACCCCTCGTGCAAGATCTCGACATGCGCGCCTTCGACAAAGCCGATTTCAAGCAGCCGTTTTTCCAGCTCGACGTCAAAGGCCAGGCTTCCCGGCCCGGAAGAGAAACTGGCGCCGCCCACAGACATGACGATGCCGCGCAGGCCGGGCCGGCCGCGCCCCAGTTTAACCAAGGGGTGCGCTTCGTTGCCATTGGCTGGTACGGGTTGTTTTGGGGACTGATAGGTCACGTTTTCGATCTTCCAACATCTGATTGCCGGGTCTCACAATAGCCCAGCTGCAGACTGCCGATTTGATTTATCGCAAACTTAAGTGGATAATTTGGGTATAGTTTAAAACGACTCTAAACTGGACGCACAAAATCAGTCCTCCGATGCAGCCTTGTCGCTCTTGAGCCGGGAGATTGTGCTGCGGCTGACGCCGAGCAGGCGGCTGATCGCGGCGGCTGATTGTCCGACCTTGAGCAGCGACAACGCCTTCTGCTTTTGCGGGATTGAAAGCTTTTGTGGACGACCTGCCGACACGCCAAATGTTTTTGGCCGATCATGATCGACCCGGCTCTTGACGTCCGCAACGGCGATTTCGAATTCGATCAGGCCGCGAATGGTTTCGATGACGCGTTCGCCGCCCTCGGCCTTGGTGTCGGCCCAAGGCTCCGCCAGCGACCGGAAATAAGCGCCCTTCTTGTGAATTTTTTCGAGCAGCCGGAGCAGGTCAGCAGCCGAATCAGCCAGCGATGTCAGGCGAGTCGTGACAACGGTGTCGCCAGGGGAAACTTCAGCAAGAAACGTTTCAAAGCCATCATCGGCCCCGTCTTGAGCGAAGCTGGTTTCACTCCACACCTTGTCGCAGCCCTGCCCCTCAAGCTGCGCCAGCTGGACTTTGCTCTGATACCATTTGGTCGACACCCGTGCGTATCCAATTTTCAAGTCTTCTCCCCCTTCCCCGTTGAACCGCGCCTGAGATGTTTTCAGTTGACATTTTGCACGGTATTACGGACGTTATTATGCACGGCATAATGCACGACCGCTAAAGCATTGCAAATTATACAACCGGAAAAACCGGCACAGCAATAATGAAAGAGGGGACTACCATGACTGAAGATCTGGTGATCAAGGATCACGACCCGAGCCTATACAATGAAGATTTGAAGCCAATTCTGATGAAGGACCGGACCTGGGGCTGGTTCGAGATATTCAACGTCTGGGCCAACGACGTCCAAAGCCTGTTCGGCTACACATTGGCGGCGTCGTTGTTTCTCACTTTCGGACTGAACGGCTGGACGGTGTTTGCCGCAATCATGGTGGCGGGCATTTTCGTCATGTGGCTGGTCAACCTGATGGGTGAGCCGAGCGTCAAATACGGCATTCCGTTCCCGGTGATGGCCCGGTCGAGCATGGGCATACGGGGCGCAAATCTTCCCGCCGTGCTTCGCGCCATCGTGGCGATTTTCTGGTACGGAGCGCAAACCTACTTCGCATCGACCGCTGTCGCCCTGCTGCTGAAAGCCATTTTCGGCGCCTCCGGTGACGCCATGTTCCTCGGTATGGGCGGGCTCGACTGGATCGCCTTCCTGATGGTCTGGTGCTTCCAGATCTGGCTGTTCTGGAACGGCATCGAATGGATTACCAAGTTTCTCAATTTCGCCGGACCGTTTGTCTATGCGGTGATGATCCTGCTTGCCGGAATCATCTGGTGGAAAGCCGGCAGCGGGCTGTTCTCCGAGCTGGGAACGATTTTCCAGGGCACGGGAAGCTATGAGGGAAGTTCCTTCACCGCGTTTATGGCCATCGTTGGCACGATGATCGCCTATTTTGCGGCGGTGGTGATCAACTATGGTGACTTTTCCCGCTTCGTCAAAAACCAGGGCGAAATGAAGAAGGGCAACTTTACCGGCCTGCCGCTCAACATCGCGTTCTTCTCGGCGATCGCATTGATCGTGACCGCGGGCACCGTGGCGATCTGGGGCGAAGCCCTGACCAACCCGACGGACATCATCGCCCGGGTCGATTCATTGCCGCTGACGTTCCTCGCTGCGATCATGTTCTTCGCGGCGACAGTCGGCATCAATCTGGTGGCGAATTTCATTCCGCCGGCCTATGACCTTGCCAACCTGTATCCGAGCAAGATCAACTTCCGCATCGGCGGGTTGATCACATCGGGCTTCGCGTTGATCATCGGCGGGCTGTGGGTGTCTGTCATCAGCCAGATCGGCATCTTCAATTTCGTCAACACGCTGGGTGCAGTCCTGGCTCCCATCTACGGGATCATGATTGTCGACTACTACATGATCAAGAACGGCAAACTGGATATCCAGAAGCTATTTTCCGCCGATCCCAATGGCGAGTACTTCTACGACAACGGCTGGAACAAGCGGGCGCTGATCGCCTTCGGCCTGACTTCACTGTTCTCGGTTGCGACCGTGTGGGCGCCTGCGCTGGCATTCCTGTCAGGCTTCTCGTGGGTGATCGGTGCAGCACTGGGCGGCCTCGTCTATTTCTTCGTCACCAAAAAATAGCCTGAGACAACCATATGAATGAAAGGGGCGCCCATTGTGGCGCCCTTTTTGCTATCGAACCACTGCTGTAAACAGAAGAGGAAGTGCTGCTCGCAACCGCAGACAACAGCCCCCCTCACGTGGCCACGGGAACGGTCCATTGGTCGATGTCGTCGCGTTCGCCGATCAATGCCAGGCCATGGGCAATCGAGATCAGTTCGCCGCCGGTTTCGATGCGGTCGGCGGCAAAACGGTCTGAAAAAATGCGGCGAACCGCAGGTACGAACGAGGTGCCGCCGGTCAGGAAGATCTTGTCGACCGAGTCCGCTTCGGTGCCGGTCTTTTCGAGAACATCATCGAGTGCGGCGGTGATGCTGGCCAGATCATCGGAAATCCAGCTTTCGAAATCCTGCCGCCGGACCAGTTTCTCGCCGGCTTTTCCGAGCGCGGCGAAACGGAACTCAGCCTCTTCGTCATGAGACAGCGCCATCTTTGTCGCAGAAATCGACTGATTGAGGAGATAGCCCTCGTCATGCTCGATGAGGTCAATGAACATCTCGAGCTTGTCAGGTTCCACCGCCTGGCGGACCAGGGACTTCAAATCGGCATATTCCTTGGTTGTCTTGAAGATGGACAGTTGGTTCCAGCGTGAGAAATTCCGGTAATAGCTTCCGGGTACATCGAGCCGTTTGCCAAAGCTCTTGAATTGGCTGCCCTTGCCGATTTCAGGCGCAACCAGATGATCGATCATGCGCGCGTCAAACTGGTCGCCCGCGATGCCAACACCGGACTGTCCAACGGGAATGGCGCTGATGCGACCGGCCTTGGTCTCGAACCGGATCAAGGAAAAGTCGCTGGTGCCGCCGCCGAAATCGGCCACCAGGACGGTGGCGTCGTGCTTAAGGTTCCGGGCGAAGTAAAAGGCTGCGGCGACCGGTTCGTAGACGTAATGCATTTCCGGAAAGCCCAAACGGGTGAGCGCCTCGTTGTACCGCCGCATGGCGAGCTCCGGATCGGGACTTGAGCCAGCGAAATGTACCGGTCGGCCAGTGACAATGCGCTTGACCGGTGACGGCCAGTTGTCGCCCGCGTAGTGTTCAAGCCGCTTGAGGAAGACCTCCATCAGGTCTTCGAACTGGAATTTTCGGGCATGCACCATGGTTCCTTGAAACAAGGGAGAGGCCGCGAAGGTCTTGATCGATTGCAAAAACCGGCACTCGCCCGGATTGTCGATGAAAGCGCGGATGGCGGCTTGGCCTGCTTCCACATGCAAGGCACTGGCGCCCAGTCGCGTGTCCTTGATGAAAGACAGCGCTGTGCGCATGCTGCTGGAGGTCCCGTCGGGCGTATCAAACGTGATCGAATTCGTCTCCGACCCATGGCTCAGTTGCGCCAGAACCGTGTTCGTTGTGCCAAAATCGAGCCCAAGCGCATTGGCCATCGCCATTGCTCCCATTTGTCTTGCTATTGAAATGAAGGCGGGGCGTCAGCCGGCCGCTAAAGAGCGCGCCTCATGCCACAGTGTGGCGGGTCAGTCCACCCGGCAGGCAAGCCAGGTGGAATTTGCCAGCGATTCCAGCTTGCCCAGGCTCAAATGTTTCACAACGGAAAGCGGCTCTTCCACGCAGCGATACGGTTGGTATCGCGCGCTTCATAGTCTCGGACCGCCGCATCGAGATCAGGAGGCCCAGAGGTTTCCCGGTCTTCGCCGATTTTTGTCAATCGCATCGTGTACCAGGCGGTGATCCCGCCTTCGGGAGGTGAGACAAACCTTGGAAAGACCGGATCTGGCGCTGTCGCGGTCTGCCACTCAGCCGGCAGTTTTGGGTCGAGCACAAGCGCCCGGGCAAGACCGATCATATCCACACTGCCCTCAGTCACCGCCTCAACCGCCTGCTGCCGGGTTTTAAACCCGCCGGTCAGCATCAATGGCTTTCTGGTCAGCGGCCGGGCGCGTTTGGCAAATTCGAGGAAGTAGGGTCCGCCGCCGGCGCTGTCGGAAGCGGACTTGGCGCCGGGAAAATAGGTGCCGCCGCTGATATCGATCAGATCCAGCGAGGTTTGATCGAGAGCCGAAACCACCTGGAGAGATTCGGCCTCATCAAACCCTCCCTGCAACTGATCCGTTGCATTGAGCTTGAGGGCGACTGGAAAGCCCGGACCAACCGCGCTGCGCACCTCGTCAATGACTTCAAGCAGCAACCGCATCCGGTTGGCAAGGGACCCGCCATAGGCGTCATGGCGGTGGTTGAACAAGGGCGAGAGGAACTGGCTGAGCAGGAAACCATGAGCGGCGTGGATCTGAACGCCGCCGAAGCCCAGGTTTTTGCCGAGTGCCGCGGTGCGCGCGAACTCTGATGGCAGGTCCCGGATCTCGTCCTCGCTCAAAGCCGCGCAGGTGAGCCCGGGAATATCCAGGGCGCTCGGCCCTTTGGGCTGACTTATGGGAGCATGAGCCATGGCGCCGGCATGGCCGAGCTGAAGCCAGAGCTGAGCGCCGTTGCCCGCTCCCTGGGACGCCAGCTTTGTGAAGCTGGCCATATCCGAACGTGCATTGAGCACCAGGTTGCCGGGTTTCTCGGCGAAGTGCGGATTTCCCTGCACCTCTCCGATGATCGAGACTGCAACACCGCCCTCGGCCCAGCGTTGGTAGAGGCGGATCTGGGCATCGGTTGGGCTTCCCTGCCCGTCGCCAAGCGAATCCGACATGGCGGATTTGGCGATCCGGTTTTTCAGGATAACTCCGCAAGGCAATTCGAGCGGCTGGAAAAGCATGTTGGCACCCTTTGGCATCAATGGCTACGCTCCAGGCGCCGCCGCGACTACTCCTTGCACGGCTCCGGCTCGTAGATATCGAGCTGCGCCAATTGGCCTTGCAGCACGAAGTCACCATAATCCATCGTCAGGTCGCGGGTGACGCCGTTTTCATAGAGTTTGAATGTAATGGAGTAGACCGGCAGTTCATCACCTTCGGCGGCGTCCTCGAAATAGGACATCGAGACCGGCCAGAAAGCGTCATCGGCAAGCTCGCCGGCCTGCTTGGCTTCGGTGTCGGTTCCCTCGACCGGCTGCTTGTCACCCAGGATCGTGGTGGTGATCATCGCCTTGTCGCCCTCGTCGGAGCCATCATAGATGCGCGATTCATAAAATCGCTCGCCATCGCGGGCCTTACTGATCAGTTCGATCATGTGCTCGGTCGGGAAACGCGCCATCGCGATATCGAGGGCGAGTTTGTCCGGCTGTTCGAGATCGAGCTCCAACCCATCGCCCTTCGCTTCCGCAGAACCGCGAACCTCATGGTCAAGTTTCTGGTCGACATAGGATCTGGTGACGAAGCGGAACGTTCCCTTGCGTACATCCTCAAACGTGGTTGTCTGCTGGTCCGTCAGCCGAGAGTCTTCGCCGGAGGCGATCTCGGTGACAAACCGGAAACTGACGGTGTAGCCCTCACAGGCAGAGCCGTTGAACTCATAGACCATGCGACCGACCATGCCGGAAATGCCGGAGCGCTCCGAGGCATCCTTGAGCGAAAGATCATAGACCGCGCGGTGGGCGGCAAGCCCCCCAGCTCCTGCGGCCGGTGCGGCTTGTGCCGATGTGGCCGCCATTACGGCGAGAGATGCAATTGCAAGCATGCGCATCAGGTTTTCTCCTGTCGAATCCTGTGCTGATGTTATATGACCAGAGGTGGCAAAAGCGAGGCGGAACTTGCATGAGCCGCAAATACGCTTGAGCAGCCTTAACAGAGCCGATTTTGGAGCCTTTGATGACCGACACGATAGAATCCCGCCTGGCCGCCCGCAACATTGTGCTTCCGGAAGCCGCAGCGCCAGCCGCCAATTACCTGCCCTATGTCATCACCGGTTCGCTGCTGTTCATTTCGGGCCAGTTGCCGATGGAAAACGGAGCCATTGCCGTCAAAGGTCTGCTCGGCAGCGATGTAGACGTTGCCACGGGACAAAGAGCGGCTGAACTTTGCGCCATCAACATTCTGTCGCAGGCCAAGGCGGCGCTTGGCGGCGATCTCACACGTATTGTCCGGGTGGTCAAGCTGAGCGGCTTTGTCGCTTCAGAGCCTTCGTTTATCGAACAGCATCTGGTCATCAACGGCGCGTCGAATCTGATTGCCGATTTGCTTGGCGAGCCCGGCAAGCATGCCCGCGCTGCAGTCGGCATGGCCTGCCTGCCGTTCAATGCGGCAGTTGAAATCGATGCCGTGATCGAGATCCGGTAGAATCAGCATGACACAGACAAATTGTGATCTTGGCTGGCTGACGGCCCGCCCTATCGCCCATCGCGGCTATCATGACATGAACCAGACCATCTGGGAGAACACACGAAGCGCATTTCAGCGTGCGATCGATTCAGGCTATGCGATCGAATGCGACCTTCAGATCGCCACCGACGGCGTACCGGTGGTGTTTCACGATAATGATCTGGAACGGCTTTGTGGTCTTTCGGGCGACGTTCGTGAACGGACATCACAAGAGCTGGCGCAACTGAGGGTCGGCGGCACCACGGACGGAGTTCCATCGCTGCCGCAATTGCTCAAGCAGGTCGCGGGAAAGGTACCGCTGATCATCGAACTGAAGGGCCGTCCCGGAGACGATGACGGTTTCGCCGATGCAGTTGTCGAGTGCCTTGAGAACTATGACGGGCCGGTGGCACTGATGAGCTTTGACCATGCGCTATTGCGCGACCTCAAAGAGAGCGGCGCCATCTGCCCGCTCGGGCTGACCGCAGAAGGCGTCAAGCCCGAGACATTCTTTGTCCATGAAGAAGCCATGCAACTGGGGCTGAACTTCATCTCTTACTGCGTGCATCATCTGCCCAGCGCCTTCGTCGAGGCGCAGCGGGCGCAGGGTGTGCCGATCATCACCTGGACAGTGCGGGATGCCGAAGCACGCGAAAAAACCAGGCTCTATGGCGATCAGATGACATTTGAAGGCTTTGATCCGGACACCATGGAAGACACCTGACCTTGTCAATCTGGCCAACGTTCATAGATTGAAGGGCAGAATAGCACCGGGCAAAAGCCCTGCGCCGGACGGAGCCTCATGAACACTGATACGACAGATTATACACTGACGACCGTCGAGGGCATGGCTGCGGTCACCGCGGATGAGTGGAGCCGTCTCGGCGGTGCCTCGCGGGGCTCATCAACTGAGTCAAGCAGCTCGCATTCCGAATCCGGAATTGTCTATAACCCTTTCGTCAGTCACGCTTTTTTGTCGTCGCTTGAGGATTCTGGATCCGTAACTGCGGAGACCGGATGGTTGCCCCGTCATATCGTTTTGCGAGCGCCCGACGGATCGCTTGAAGGGGCAATGCCCGCCTATATCAAGAGCCATTCGATGGGCGAGTATGTGTTTGATCACGCCTGGGCCGACGCGTTCGAGCGGGCTGGCGGGCGGTATTATCCGAAGCTGCAATGTTCAGCGCCATTCACACCGGCGACCGGGCCGCGTCTGATGGTCAGGCAAGGTGCCGGGGATGAGACACGCAGACGGGCGCTGGCCGCCGGCGGCCGTTCGCTGTGCACCCAGCTTGGCCTGTCTTCGGTGCACGCCACTTTTGTGCCCGAGGCTGAAATTCCGGCGTTTGAGGCCGAGGGCTATCTGCACCGCACCGACCAGCAGTTCCATTTCCAGAACACCGGCTACAAAACCTATGACGACTTTCTCGACACGCTGGCGTCGCGCAAGCGCAAGCAGCTCAAGAAGGAACGCAAGGCAGCACTCGAAAACGGCATTACGATCGAGTGGCTGACCGGCAGCGACCTGACCGAAAGCGTCTGGGATATCTTCTACGAGTTTTACATCGATACCGGCGGGCGCAAATGGGGACGCCCCTACCTGACCCGCCAGTTCTTCTCGATGATTGGCCAGCGCATGGCTGATGACGTACTTTTGGTGATGGCACAGCGCGAGGGCAAGTTCATCGCAGGCGCGATCAACTTTATCGGCGGAGATTGCCTTTACGGCCGGCACTGGGGCTGTGTTGAGGATCACCCGTTCCTGCATTTTGAAGTCTGCTATCATCAGGCGATTGATTTCGCCATCGCCAAGGGGCTGGCCCGCGTCGAGGCCGGTGCGCAGGGCGAGCATAAGCTGGCGCGAGGCTATCTGCCGGCCACAACCCATTCAGCCCACTACATCGACCACCCCGGTTTGAGGCGCGCAGTTTCAGATTATCTAGAGCGGGAACGACGTGAGGTGGATCATATTGGCCAGGTGTTGAGCGAACATGGGCCGTTCCGTAAAGGCGGCAGCGAGCCAGCCGCTGACGATGGCTGACAGCGCGTGGCGCTTGACCCTTGCGCCGTGCCGGATACAAACGAGCTTGTTCAAGTAAACGGAGACCCGCCCATGACCGCGCCCCATTATGACGACAGCAATGTGTTTGCGAAAATCCTGCGCGGCGAATTGCCGGCAGAGCGTCTTTATGAGGACGAGCACACCTTGGCGATCATGGACATCATGCCGCGAGGCGACGGCCATTGTCTGGTCATTCCCAAAGTCCCTGCCCGTAACATCTTCGATGTCGAGACAGACAGTTTGGCCCGCGTGATGGAAACCACGCAGGTGATGGCCCGAGCAGTGGTCAAGGCGTTTGGCGCAGACGGGGTGACGGTCCAGCAGTTCAACGAAAGCGCCGGTGGCCAGGTGGTGTTTCACCTGCATGTGCATGTGATCCCGCGCTTTGACGGCGTGGCGATGAAGCCGCATACCGGTACGATGGAAGACGCGAGCGTGCTGAAAGCCAATGCAGATAAAATCCGCGCGGCGCTCTGAACGGTGCTGACAACCTAATGTCGTGGTGCGAGGTTCAGGGTCAGACGGTCCATTCGAAGACATATCCCGCTGTCAGCGAACCCAAAACGGCGAGAGTGAGATAGAGTAGAAATGGCTTCAGTTTCAGCACTGGTGCTATTGCCATTGCGCCCCAGATGCTGACGACACCGCCAGACACCAGAAATGCCATGGCCGCACCCTGCGACATGCCATTCTCGATCAGAGCTCTTGTCAAAGGCAAGGCAGCATAACCGTCAATATAGGCTGGTGCGCCGACGAAGACGGCAGCAGGGATCGCCCACCATTGATCCTCCCCGACATAGGCTGCAAGCGAGCCGGGTGTCAGCGCCGCATTGAGGGCATATTCGGCAGCAAATGCCGGAATCAGGCAGATCAGGATCAGCCGGGTTGTTGCCCATGCCTGCCTGGCAAAGGATTGCCGCCTGCCCGGTGTTTTCCAAACGAAGGGATCAAATGCCTGCGCCTCGCCGCAGCATGCAGCGCTTAACTGCCGCGCCAGCCCGTTTTCACGCAGCGCATTGCGCGCCCAGGCACGCTGCGCGAACAAGGCTGTCACAGCCCCTCCAAAAATTCCAAGCCCGAATGCGGCGACGGTCTTACCGACAGCAAAAGACAGGCCGAGGGTCGCTGCCGTTGTGGCAAGCATGGCGGGATCAGTGATGGGAGACGACAGCCAGAAAGCCATGATCGGTGCGAGCGGCACTCCGGCAACCAGGAGACCTGTCATCAAGGGCAAAACCGTCACTCCACAGACCGGGGTGATGGCGCCAATCAGCGACGCCGCGGACACAGCCCGGACTGTGCGACCTTCAAAAGCACGAGATATGTGGCTGTCGGCGCCACTGGCCATGATCCAAGCCGCAATCAGGATGCCGGGCACAACAATTGGCGCAACGCTCACCAAGGCCCAGGCAACGGAAGACACCGCTGGAATGATGTGTTGCGACCAAACTAGCGCAACCGCCAGAAGCAAGCCTGCG
>Ga0163215_101507_pt1 | contig 12872 bp, 16 predicted proteins | sample SynspAceP_FD_185934 | JGI IMG/M metagenome (GOLD analysis project Ga0163215, IMG submission 185934) | Saline lake microbial communities from Ace Lake in Antarctica - Synechococcus sp. Ace-P (Hybrid Assembly) | ecosystem: Environmental > Aquatic > Non-marine Saline and Alkaline > Saline | place... | reverse complement strand
AAATCGCCCTTGGCTTTGACATCCATGTCAATCAGCGAATGGCGCGACAACTGATCCAGCATGTGATCGAAAAAACCAACGCCGGTCGAGATCGATCCGGTGCCGCTGCCATCAACAGACAGGGATACGGAAATATCAGTTTCGTTGGTTTTGCGGGCCACAGCAGCGCTGCGTGCAGTCTCGGTGGTAGCCATCAGTCGTCTCCGAACGGTGCATTGCTGCGCTCAATATCAGTCCGCAATCCAAATATCCAGAACGGCTTTGGTCGTGCTGTCAGAGCGAGGCTCGAGGTTCCGGGCCTTTGGATGGATTTGCATTCGCTCTGCAGACACTTACATAGGGCTGACTTCATCAGACTGCGGCCAGTTGCGCCGCTTGCAGGAAAGGATGTCCCATGGGCGAGCACAACCCCTTTGGCCAGATGCACGCAACCACAATCATCACCGTGCGCAAGGGCGCTCAGGTGGTCATGGCCGGTGACGGCCAGGTCAGCCTTGGCCAGACGGTGATGAAGGGCAATGCGCGCAAGGTCCGCCGCATCGGCAAGGACAACAATGTGATTGCAGGATTTGCCGGAGCGACGGCTGATGCGTTCACGCTGCTGGAGCGGCTTGAAGCCAAGCTCGAGCAATATCCTGATCAGCTGACCCGCGCTGCCGTGGAACTTGCCAAGGACTGGCGCACCGACCGTTATCTCAGAAAGCTCGAGGCGATGATGCTGGTCGCCGACAAGACCGTGACACTGGCGATTACCGGTAATGGTGATGTGCTGGAACCCGAACATGGTACCATGGCGATCGGGTCTGGCGGCAATTATGCCTATGCCGCGGCCCGCGCCCTGATGGACACCGACAAAACCGCCGAGGAAGTTGCGCGGCGGGCCATGGAGATTGCTGGCGACATATGCGTCTACACCAATTCCAACATCGTGATCGAAACCCTTGAGCTCGATTGATCTAGCGCGGATTGGCTTCCGGCCGGTCACGAAGGATGATCTTCCGCTGCTCGAGCAATGGATGAGTATGCCGCACTGGCGAGAGTGGTGGGGTGAGGCAGAAACCGAACTTGGCTATCTCCGCGACATGCTCGCAGGCCGGGACACGACCCGTCCGTTCCTGTTTTTGCTGGATGATACGCCCGCAGGCTACATCCAGAACTGGTACATTGCCGATCATCTGCGCGAACCATGGCTAAGCAAAGCGCCGTGGCTGAAACAGGTGCCCACAGGCAGCATCGGCGTCGATATGGCGATTGGTAATCCAAACCTGTTGTCCAAAGGACTGGGCTCGGCGGTTCTGACGGCTTTTACCACCCGGCTCCGCTCTGAGGGTTATGAGGACATTCTCATCGATCCCGACACGACCAATACGCGGGCCATTCGCGCTTATGAGAAAGCGGGGTTCAGAACGCTCATTGTTTCACGTGAATCACCGGAAGACGGCGACACTTCTGTTCAAATCATGAGACTAATGCCCGAAGATACCCAAACCGACAGCGAGATGGCCACATGATTGATGAAGCGACACTTGATCGCGCGGTCTCCGCAGGCATTCTTGATGCAGCGCAGCGGGCGGCGCTTGTGGACCTCGCCTCTCGCGGCGGCATCGCGATATCGCAGGTAGATGATACCGCCTCATTGTCTGTTGATGACCAGATGCGGCTTGTTGGCGGCGGCAATGATATTTTCGTCACCGTCGGCATTGTCCTGTTGTTTTCCGGCGCCCTGTTCGCACTGCAGGCGGTGTTACCGCAAAACGGCATGATGCTTACAGCACTGTTGGCGGCGGCAAGTTGGGGTGTTGCCGAAATTGTTACCCGTCAGAAGCGGATGCGGCTCTCAAGCACTCTTCTGGCTCTGGTGTTCAGTGCTTCGACTCTAGCCCTGCTTTCCGAGTTCATCAGTACGCGGTTCAGTCTGCCGGGCACGATCAACGCCTTTTCCCTTTTGGCTCTGCGAGATGATGCAATCCCGATCGGACTAATCCTGGGTGGCGGCCTCATTGCTGCAGCAACACTGTATTTCGTGCGGTTCAAGGTTCCGGTGCTCGCGGCAGTCGTTGCGATCGCCACTACTGGTCTCGCCTTTCTCGCTGCTGTGCTGGTCTATTATGACCAGATGGTCAGCGGCACTGTTGCCGCTCCCGCGCCAAATCAGTTGGCCGAAATTCTGGCCAGCTCCCTGACAATTCCGCTGATATGCGGGATGATTATCTTTTCTGTGGCTGTTTTTCTCGATCTGCACGACCGGGACCGGCAGACTGTCTGGTCGGACTGCGCTTTCTGGCTGCATGTGGTTTCCGCGCCTCTGCTGGTGCATCCGCTGTTCATTCTGGCCACCGGCCAGGACGTGCTGGCCGGTCGCATCGAGCCGGGGATGGGCGCCAGTGTTCTGCTGGGCCTGATGATGGTGGTGTTCGTCTTGGTGGCGCTTGCCATCGACCGACGGTCGCTGCTGGCACCAACGCTGGCGTATTTCGGCTCCGTCGGGATTTACTACCTCGTCAACGGCGCAGCCAACACAACCGGAATCCCGCCGTTCGCTCTGATTCTGGTCACCATCGGCGCCATCGTTATCCTGTTTGGCGCAGGCTGGCAGCGGATCCGCGGGTTGATTATCCGGCCACTGCTTCCCACATCGCTCCTCGACAGACTCCCCCCGATAAAGGCATGATCCCGACATGAGCAATTTCTCCCCCCGTGAAACCGTCACCGAACTCGACCGGTTCATCATCGGCCAGAACGACGCCAAACGCGCCGTTGCCATTGCCCTGAGAAACCGCTGGCGCCGGCAGAAGCTCGAAGGGCTGCTGCGGGAAGAGGTGATGCCTAAAAATATTCTGATGATCGGACCGACCGGCGTTGGCAAAACAGAGATCTCGCGGCGTCTCGCCAAACTGGCAGGCGCACCTTTCGTCAAGGTGGAAGCGACCAAGTTTACCGAGGTCGGCTATGTTGGCCGCGACGTTGAGCAGATCATTCGCGATCTGGTGGAAGTCGGCATCACGCTGGTGCGCGAGCGCAAGCGCGGCGAAGTCGAGGCCAAGGCGAAGCTGAACTCGGAAGAACGGGTGCTTGACGCTCTGGTTGGCAACACCGCTTCTCCGGCAACCCGGGACTCTTTCCGCAAGAAGCTGCGTGATGGCCAACTTGACGACAAGGAAATCGAAATCGAAGTCGCCGACACCTCATCCGGCATGCCGCAATTTGAGCTGCCCGGTATGCAGGGCGGCAATGTCGGGGTCCTCAATCTTGGTGATCTGTTCGGCAAGGCAATGGGTGGGCGCACCCGCAAGATCAAGACAACGGTGCGCGAATCCCACGAATCGCTGCTCAATGATGAATCGGACAAATTGCTCGACATGGAACAGATCCATCAAGAGGCGCTGATATCGGCACAGGAAGACGGCATCGTCTTCATCGACGAGATCGACAAGATCGCCACGCGGGAAGGCGGAACCGGTGCAGGTGTTTCCCGCGAAGGCGTTCAGCGGGATCTGTTGCCGTTGGTCGAAGGCACGACAGTGGCGACAAAATACGGGCCGGTGAAAACTGATCACATTTTGTTTATTGCTTCCGGGGCGTTTCACGTTTCCAAGCCATCTGACCTGTTACCCGAATTGCAGGGACGTCTGCCAATCAGGGTAGAGCTCCGGGCGCTTGGCAAAGATGATTTCCGGCGCATCCTGACAGAAACCGAAGCCAGTTTGATCAAGCAATATGTGGCTTTGATGGCAACCGAGGATCTGACGCTGGTGTTTACCGAGGACGCAATCGATGCGTTGGCCGAGGTCGCCGTGCATCTCAATTCAAGTATTGAAAACATCGGCGCGCGGCGTTTGCAAACAGTCATGGAACGCGTTCTTGACGAAATTTCTTTCACCGCGCCAGATCAACCGGGCTCGACAATCACGATCGATTCCGACTATGTCCGTGAACACGTTGGCGACCTTGCGCAGAATACGGATCTGTCGCGGTTTATTCTTTAGTCCGCGATCCTGTAATATGCGTAGCAAGTAGAACGTGGACCTGGGCCGGCGACCAGGCCGGAAATTTGTTTCGTCTCGAAGAGGATCATGATTGTGCCCATCTGCAAGCTCAACGCCGTGATGACGATATCAATCGTGCTCACTATGAGCTTGGCCTCGGGGCCTCAAGCGTATTCTGCAGATCTGGTGCCGCCGGGAAACCGTAACGCCCGGCAACCTGATATTCCAGGTGCATCCAAGCGGCGCACCGAAGCAACAAAATCCACATTTGATGCGAAATACGAAAAAATTCGCGATCTGATCGCGGACGACACCAAGCTCCGCCGGAAAATTCGCTCGGTATCAAAGGCCTATAAAATCGATCCGATTCACATTGTCGGAGCGCTTGTCGGCGAACATACCTACAATGTTGACGCTTATGACCATCTGCAAACCTACTACATCAAGGCTATTTCGTACGCTGGCGAACGGTTTCGCTTCGAACATGATGGTGAGAGCGTCGTCGATTTCGTCAAACGCCCCGAATTCGAAGTGTGCGATGAGGATTCCGGATCGGCAGAGCTATGGACCTGCCGCGAGGAAATCTGGGAGGAAGCCTATCGGGGCAAGACGGTTTCAGGAACATCCTTCCCGAACGACAGATTTGGCGCGGTGTTCTTTCAGCCGTTTTATGCTGGACAAACCTTCGGATTAGGCCAGCTCAATCCCTTGACTGCACTGATGTACACAGATCGCGTCAACAAAGTTTCGAGACTGAGAAAACTCAGTGCCGGCAATGCCTCCGAAGTCTACAAGGCAATTATGGAGCCGGATTCGACATTGGCTTACATGGCCGCGTCAATTGCAGAATCCATCGAGAACTACCGGAACTTAGCCGGATTCGATATTTCAAAAAACCCCGGACTCACGGCTACTTTATACAATGTCGGCAATGCGTCGCGACGGGCCAAGGCATTGGGTGACGAAAACAACAAGCGAAAGAAACGCGGCCTGAAACCGCTTCTACCAAGCGAAAATTATTACGGCTGGCTGGTCAATAAACACGAAGAAGAGCTGCGCGAAATAATCGAGCGCTGAAGCGCCCGCCCCCCGGACAATTAATTCTATCGCAGTCGCTTGTCTTTCGACCCGACAGGGCTTCGCGGATCGCTATCGAGCGCACCGGCAAGGCCATTGCCATCGATCAGCTCGCAAATTTTCTCCAGCGTCTGCGGATCAAGCCGGCCGATAACCGATGCCAGCCTGTTGGCGATTTCCGTGGCTTTCGGAGCCAGGCCTGACGTATCGATGGTTACTTTCGGCCGGGACAGACCAGCCAGCATCTGCAATTCCTCGGCCTCATCCCAGATAATGTGAAAATAGCCGATGACGCGCTGAACGAATTCCCAACTTGGCTCCGACCGGTTTCCGTGTTCAAGCGCTGACAAATAGGCGGGCGAAACACCGATAGCCTTTGCCATCTCCCGCTGAGTGACACCACGCTCGGCACGCAGACGCCGGATGGCCTGACCAAACGGTGTCATCGCGGGTTCCCTTTCTCCCGACGCAATCGAATATAGAGAGCGCCTTCGCCGCCGTGACCGCGTGCAGCATCTTCATGTCCGGAAATCAGAAACCGGAACTCCGGCTTTGTCAGCCAGACAGGTACTGCCCGCTTGAGCACCCCTTCACTGCCGCGCGACGCGCCTTTGCCGGTAATGACGAGCACATGCCTGAGGCCGCGCTCATGAGCACGCGCCAAAAAACCGAACAGCAGATTATGAGCTTCGCTCTGGGTCAGCCCGTGAAGATCAATGCGTCCGTCAATCGGTAACCGGCCGCGCGCCAATTTGCGAACAACCGGTTTTTCAATCGGATGCGGTTTTGACCGGGAAGGTGGATTGAGCCCAAGAATGGGCTGAGCAGGTTTGGCTGGTTTGTTTGGTGGCGCTGGCAGTTGTGAAGCCGGAGTCTCGACTGCAAACCAGTCGTCCTCCGGAATTTCCTTTCCCGGAAATGCTTCCACGGTGCGCGCTATGCGAGCCCAGATGATCCGGTCTTCGTGGCTGAGTTTGGACTTGTCAGTGCTCATGGCCGGCCCGTCGCGCTATCTCCGATCCTGCCGGAGCAAGGATCACAAACCGGGCCCCTGCCTTGATCGAACCAGCTTTGTCGCCGGCTTCGGAACCACATCCGGTAAACAGATCTCCGCGGGCCGGGCCGACAATCGCGGTGCCAGTATCCTGGGCAATCATCAGCCGGGCGAACGGCCGTGGCTCATCGAAATCTTCGAGCTCAGGCGCCGACACGTATATTGGTGTGCCGAAGCTGTGAATGTGCCTATCGACCGCAAGAGAGCGGCCAGGCTCAAGCGGAACCTTGGCAGCCGCCACAGGGCCTAGATAATCATTCTCAACTGCTGCTTCCTGGAAGAAAATAAAGGACCGATTTTCCTGCATCAGCTTGTCAGCCCGCTCGTCGTCAACAGAGAGCCAGCGCCGAATAGCAGCCATTGACACTGAGGTCGGGTCAATTTCTCCGCGTTTAACCAGCAATCCACCGATGCCTGTGAACGGATGACCACTTTTGGCCGCATAGGTAATCCGCTTGATCCGGCCATCCGTGAACACAAGCCGGGCACACCCCTGTACGTGAGCAAAGAACACATCTGCGCGGGATTTTGCCCAGGCAATCTCGAGGTCCTGCCCATCGAATGCGCCGGTTTCAATAGCCGGCCGGTCCGGACAGACTTTGTCGCTGCCAGCTTGGTTGAGTGCAAATGCGTAGCCGGCTGGGATTCCTGCCGGTGGATTGTCTGGATCCGCAACTTTGATGAGATTTTCAGGCTTGCGCAGGAATGGAAATCGATAGCCGGATTCAATCCCGTCACTGACCTCGACTTCAGGCTCGTAATAGCCGGTTACCAATCCCGCTTTTTCATCGGAGTTGATCTCCACCGGCCTGAACCAGGTTTCGAAAAACGCGCGCGCTTCAAGATTCGATAAATAGCCGGATTCAGACTTCACTTCCGCCAGTGCTGCGGCAAAGGCGGAAGCAAAATCGGCATGGCTCAAGCCCAGCGAACCGGTGCGATAGGGTTTTTTCCCTGTTGCATAACCGGCCGAACGCCGGAAGGCGGCAAATGCCGCCTTCGGTGCATCATCGGTCCAGCCAGGAAGCGTCGAGAAATCTTCCCGCCGAAGCGAAAGACCCATTACTGATCAGCTTCCGTCGCAATCAGGCGCCAGTTGGGATCGCGCGAACGCGTATCACGGGCGAAGGTCCAGACATCATTGACGTCTGTTACCTCGACAAGATCACCTTCTATGACCTCACCATCCTTGTCCAAGGTTGCCGAAACCAACTGACAGATAATCCGAAGCGTGATGTTGGCTTCAGAGCCCTTCATCTCGGCCTGGATGATACTGGCTTTTTCAATGCCGACGAAATTGGACTGAACAGTCTCGTTTCGCGCTTCCCGTTCATCGATGGCGGCAACGAAACCGTCGAAAACCTCGCGGGACAACAACCCCTTCAACGTTTTCCGGTCACCTTCCGCATAGGCTGACACGATCATCTCATAGGCAGCAGAGGCACCACCAACAAACTCATTAGGCGCAAAAGAAGAATCGGCAGTCACCACCTCGCGCAACCCCTTGTTGAGTTCGCTACCCGGTTCGGCATAGGCATCAACGGCGGCAAACACATCCGGTTCTGCAGTTTCCCGGCCATGCCGCGGCAGAGTCACAACCTTAGGATCATCCAATCCATCAACAGCTGGTGTCTGATCACGGCGAGCCATCTGATCCTGCGGCGGGGGTTCATGCCCGGTTCGCTTGCCAAGGACAGACCTCAGCTGGATGAATATGACCACCGCCGCCACAAAAAAGAAGAACGTCACAAAATCAAAGGAACCCATTCCCGCCTTCTTTCGGTTACATCATTAATCAGGATGCATATAATGCCCTCGGGCCAATCAATCAAAGGGTCCATTCATTCTATTTCACATAGCCTGTTCAAACAGGCGCACATCGACTGCGGATAATCTGACATGCGTTTCTCCCTGATACCGTTTTTCCTGCTCGTCGTACCACTGGCAGAGATCGCAGCATTTGTCGTCATTGGCGGCCAGATCGGTGTTTGGGCTACGCTTGGAATGGTGCTTCTCACAGCAATTGTTGGCAGTTTTCTGCTCAGATGGCAGGGAGTGGGATTGTTCAACCGCATCAACACGGAGATGCGCGCCAATCGCGTTCCAGGCCGTGAACTGATTCATGGTGTGATGATACTTGTCGCTGGCGTTTTGCTGCTTACGCCCGGGTTTGTGACCGATACCCTCGGGTTCCTGCTCTTTATTCCTGCCGTTCGTGATCTCGTATGGCGCTCGGTAAAAGACCGTATAGTCGTTCAAACGATGTCGAGTGGCTTCGGAAGCGCAACTGGCGGTGCTGACCCCACATCGAGGAACCGAGGCGCACGGGATGGGGTGGTCGATCTGGATGAAGACGAGTTCCAGCGCAACGCCGATCCGTCGTCCCCGTGGTCGGAAGACCGCGACCGCCTGACCAAGGCTGGCAAGGGCGGCGACGGTTCAAACGGGTTGTAAGCCCGATGCTGAAATGCTAGCCCATGGCCGGACAATTTACCGTATGACCGCATTAGCGGATGAAAAACAGGGAAGAGCCAGATGGCAAAAGATACCACCGCCAAAGGCGGAACCGCAGCGACCGAAGCCAATGGCGGCGGCGAAGCACCAGCATTGAACGTTTTGGCGCAGTACATCAAAGATCTTTCTTTCGAAAATCCTGGTGCGCCAAAGTCCCTTGGTCCGCGCGAAAAAGCGCCGCAGATCAATATCAACGTCAACGTCAACGCCAATCCGTTGAGTGAAACTGAATTCGACGTTGTTCTGACGCTGAACGCAGAAGCCAAGAACGACGATGCAGTGGTTTTCAATGTCGAGCTGACTTACGGTGGCGTCTTCCGGGTCGCAAACTTTCCGCAAGAGCACATGTTGCCGCTGCTGTTCATCGAATGCCCGCGGATCCTGTTCCCGTTTGCACGCCAGATCGTTGCAGATGCAACGCGCAACGGCGGCTTCCCGCCGCTTTTGGTCGATCCGATCGATTTTGCCCAGATGTTCCAGCAGCGTATGGCTGAAGAGAACACCAAGGCCCAGGTTGAAACCAAGCCTAACTAAGATCTCTTCTTAGAATAGATTTTGAATTATGTGATTGCCGCCTTCGGGCGGCTTTTGCATTTCAGGCTGCCTGAAACCCGATCAGCTGTTGCCTGACACCTTGCGCCACAAGGCGTTTGAACCAATACGGTCAATCAACACCGCCTGAGCCTGAAGATCAGCCTCCGTCAACCGTTGGGGAAGCGGCCGTGGCCGTTCACCGATAGCAATAATCTCTTGATCAGAGGCCCGATTGACCGCTTCAGTGTCCTTCGATGACAACCCAAGCGCTGCCTGCCGGCCACCCAACATCTCGATATAAACGTCTGTCAGCAACTCGGCATCAAGAAGGGCGCCATGCCTGGTCCGATGCGAATTGTCGATGCCATAGCGGCGACACAGCGCGTCAAGACTGTTGGGGCCCATCGGATGACGCCGGCGTGCGAGCGAAAGAGTATCAACCACCAGATCCGGCGCAACCGCCGGAATGCCTACCCGTTGGTATTCGGTGTTGAGAAAACCCATATCAAAATTCGCGTTGTGGGCGACGTAGTGAGCACCTTCAAAAAACGCGGCGATCTCCTCCGCAACGGCAGCAAACACCGGCTTATCAACCAGGGATGCATCGGTAATGCCATGAACCGCCAGCGCGTCGGGATGCACTTTGCGACCATCAGGATTGATGAACAAATGCAGCGACTTTCCAGTCGGAAACTGGTTCTCAAGCTCAATACAACCGATTTCAATGATCCGGTCGGCCTTGTTATCAAGACCGGTGGTTTCCGTATCGAATACAATCTCACGCATTTTTTTCACCCTCGCTGGTGGATTTTGAGAGGGTCGCGACAATATCGGCGACCTGGCGTTGAGCTGCTTCCAGCCCCTGCCCAGTGTCGATCACATAATCGGCGTGGGCTCGCTTTTCAGCATCGGGTGTTTGACGCGCCAAAATTGCTTCGAATTTCTCAACCGTCATGCCCGGACGCGCCATCACCCGCTGGCGCTGGATATCTGGCGCGCAGCTGACAACGACAATGGTATCCACACGATCTGTCGCACCGGTTTCGAACAGCAGCGGAATATCAAGCAGCACCATGGCTTCATCGCGCGCCCGCGCTTGATCAACAAAACGATGCTCACAAGCCCGCACCAAGGGATGAATGATCGCCTCAAGGCGCTTGAAACCTTCTGGTGCTGCCATCAGTTTTTCGGACAAGACCTGCCGATTGACCACGCCATCGGGTGCGGTTCCCGGAAAAGCAGCATCAATCAGAGGGGCCGCCTCGCCACTATATAGCTGATGGACAATTTCATCGGCGCTGATGACCGGCACGCCCAGTGCTTTGAACATCTCCGTGGTCGTCGATTTTCCCATTCCGATTGAGCCGGTCAGTCCGATAATGATCATGAATGCGCCTCCATATCGGCAATAACCAGCTGTCTGAGCTCCGGGGTAACCTGCGGGGAGATCCCGAACCATTTCTCAAAACCCGGTGCCGCCTGATGCAAAAGCATTCCCAGTCCGTCAACGGTGGCAAGGCCCTGGCGCTTCGCCATCTGCAAAATAGGTGTTTCTAACGGTATGTAGACAATGTCTGTGACCAGAGCGCCGGCCTTCATGACAGTGAAATCAATTGCCGGAACCTCGGTCCCCACCATGCCGAGTGAGGTGGTGTTTACAAAGAGATCGGCGCCGCTGATCAATTCCGAAAGCTGATCAATTCCGTGAGCTGAAGCGCCCGGGCCAAAGGTGTCCACCAATGCCCGGGCCCTCGCCTCGGTTCGATTGGCTATACAGACCGAGGTGAAGCCGCGTGCGAGCAATGCATGAATGACGGCACGGCTGGCCCCGCCAGCGCCGAACACCACCGCCGTTTCTCCATTGTCCCAACCCGGAGCTTTTTCGTCCAGATTGGCGGCAAAACCGTGAGAATCCGTATTGGTCGCCTTCAAACGACCGTCCTCAAGCCATAACGTATTGGCTGCGCCGATCTGCCGGGCGGTTTCATCCACTTCGTCAACCAGATCCGCAATGGCTTCCTTGTGCGGAATTGTTACATTTCCGCCAACAAGACCGGATGAACCGTTTTTGAGTGTATCGACAAAGGAAGCCAGATCTGCGGGCGCGATCTGGATTGGATCATAGTGACCTTCAAGCCCGGCCTGCTCCAGCCAATACCGATGGATCAAAGGCGAGCGTGAATGGCCGATCGGGTACCCTATGATAAATGCCCGGGGCTGCCGATTGTCTGACTTAACCATCTATTGCCTCAAGCTCCCTGAGTTTGGCCAGTAAAGGCAACATGGGCATCCCTATGATGGTGAAATAGTCACCCTCGATGCGCTCAAACAGCTGAATGCCCTCTCCTTCAAACTGGTATGCGCCGACAGATGAAAGTGCACTTGCACCTACGTTGGAGAGATGACGGCCGATAAAGCCCGGATCGAGATCTCGCATGGTCAGTCTTGCAACCGACATATGCCGCCAAATGGTTTCGCCATCTCTCGCCATGACAACAGCGCTGTTGAGTTCATGCGTCCGGCCGGAAAGATCGAGAAGCCGGCGCCGGGCCTCATCCATGCTGGCTGCCTTGTGGTATATTTCCCCCTCAAGCGACAAAGTCTGATCAGAGCCAATGACAATCGCTCCGGGATTGCGGCTGGACACATCCTGAGCCTTTGCTTCGGCAAGAACGGAGGCCACATCCTCCGGATTCACACCGGTGAGAGTTTCTTCGACAGCCCGTTCATCAATTTGCGCCGGCTCGACATCAAACGTCAGGCCAGCATTTTCGAGCAAAGTTCTTCTGAAAGGGCTTGCTGAAGCAAGCACGAGGCGCGGCGCCATGGGCGTCTCCTGATACAGGGTCTGTCGGACAGGTCGGGGTTAACGCCACTTGGGGCGCAAGGCAAGAATGGCCGCAGCGGTCTCTTCAATCGAGCGACGCGTGACATCGATTACGGGCCATCCGTGGCGTTCACACAGGGACCTTGCGTATTTGAGCTCTTCACTGATCAGCGAGCGATCAGTGTAATGCTCGCCCTGATAACCTGCTGTCGCGCCCAGCACCCGGTTTTTTCGGACTTGAGCAATCCGGTCGACGGAGGCAATAAGGCCGACAACAAGCGGCTTCGTTGCCTTGATCAAGCCTTCGGGAAGCGGCACGCCGTGCACAATCGGAATGTTGGCGGTCTTGATGCCGCGGTTGGCAATATAAATGCTTGTCGGTGTTTTTGATGTCCGGCTGATGCCCAATATGATGAGATCAGCCTCATCAAAATCAAGCGGCAATTGCCCATCATCATGATCAAGGGTGAAGTTCAGGGCATCGATCCGCTTGAAATATTCCTCGCCCATCGCGTGCTGGGCACCGACCCGGCGGCGCGAGGGTGCACCGAGATAGGATTGGAACACGTTGATGACCGGCTCGAGCACCGACACGCTGGGCAGACCCATGTCTCGGCATTTGAGCTCGATAATGGATGCAAGCTCGGAATCGACGATGGTGTAGAGCACAATCCCCGGCGCGCCATCAATGGCATCAAGGACGGCGAACAACTGCTTTCGCGTGCGGATCAACGGATAAACATGCTCCAACGCTTGCGCGCCCTGAAACTGTGCGGCGGCGGCTCGCCCGGCGGCCATCAACGTTTCTCCGGTCGAATCGGATATCAAATGCAGATGGAAATAGTTTTTGGTCTGCTCCACAGGATTCTACGAGGGGTGT
>Ga0163215_101502_pt1 | contig 12981 bp, 7 predicted proteins | sample SynspAceP_FD_185934 | JGI IMG/M metagenome (GOLD analysis project Ga0163215, IMG submission 185934) | Saline lake microbial communities from Ace Lake in Antarctica - Synechococcus sp. Ace-P (Hybrid Assembly) | ecosystem: Environmental > Aquatic > Non-marine Saline and Alkaline > Saline | place... | reverse complement strand
CTCTCGGGGTGGATTTTGACGTCGTCGCAGCACTTGAGCCGGATGCGGCGCTCGGCAATGGCGGCCTCGGACGACTGGCCGCCTGTTTCATGGAATCGATGGCAACGGTCGATGTTCCTGCCTATGGCTACGGCATCCGCTATGTCCACGGCCTGTTTCGCCAGCAGATGAGCGACGGCTGGCAGGTCGAACTGCCCGAAACCTGGCTTTCCCACGGCAATCCCTGGGAGTTTCAGCGCAGCGAAAGCGCCTATGAAATCGGCTTTGGCGGATCGGTCGACATTCGCGAATCCGACACCGGCGAGACCCAGCGTTGCACCTGGAAGCCGCAAGAACGCATGATTGCCGTTGCCTATGACACGCCGGTGGTCGGGTGGCGCGCCAACCGGGTCAATACGCTCAGGCTCTGGACCGCACAGCCGATCGACCCGATTCTGCTTGATGCCTTCAATGCCGGCGACCATATTGGCGCGCTGCGCGATAGCAACAAGGCGGAAGCGCTGACACAGGTGCTCTATCCTGCCGATGGCACGCCTGCCGGCCAGGAATTGCGCCTGCGTCAGGAGTATTTCTTCTCGTCCGCCTCGCTGCAGGACATTCTGCGCCGCCATCTGCAACAATATGACGATCTGACATCGCTGCCCGACAAGGTCGCCATTCAGCTCAATGACACCCATCCGGCAATCTCGGTGGCCGAACTGATGCGGTTGTTGATCGATGTCAATGGCATGGAATTCGATCCGGCTTGGGACATCACCCGTGAAACCTTCAGCTACACCAACCACACGCTTCTTCCCGAAGCTCTGGAAAGTTGGCCGGTGCCGTTGTTTGAACGGCTGCTGCCCCGCCATATGCAACTGGTCTACGCGATCAACGCCAAGGTGCTGCTCCATGCCCGCAAGGAACGTGGCTATGACGACGAACAGGCTCGCTCGGTCTCATTGATCGACGAAGGCGGCGAGCGCCGTGTGCGCATGGGCAATCTGGCCTTTGTCGGCTCGCATTCGATCAATGGCGTTTCGGCGTTGCACACTGATCTGATGAAGCAGACCGTATTCTCGGATCTTCACGGTCTTTACCCGGACCGGATCAACAACAAGACCAATGGCATCACCCCGCGCCGCTGGTTGATGCAATGCAATCCGGGCCTGTTCTCGCTGATCCGCGAAGCCATCGGTGATGAGTTCATGGACGATGCGGAAGCATTATCTGCGCTTGATCCCTTCGCGTCAGACTCCGAATTCCGCGCCCGCTTCGCCGCGGTCAAGCGCGACAACAAGATACGCCTTGCCAATCTGGTGGCCCGCCGCATGGGCATCAAGGTCGACCCTTCGGCGATGTTCGATATCCAGATCAAGCGCATCCACGAATACAAGCGGCAATTGCTCAACATCATCGAGGCCATAGCACTCTACGACCAGATCCGCTCCCATCCCGAACGCAACTGGACACCACGGGTGAAGATTTTCGCCGGCAAGGCGGCGCCGAGCTATCACAACGCCAAGCTGATCATCAAACTGGCCAATGATGTGGCGCGGGTGATCAACCATGATCCAGCGGTGCGCGGTCTGCTCAAGATTGTTTTCATTCCCAATTACAACGTCTCTCTGGCCGAAGTGATCGTGCCTGCTGCCGACCTTTCCGAACAGATCTCGACCGCCGGTATGGAAGCGTCGGGCACCGGCAACATGAAATTTGCGCTCAACGGCGCACTCACCATCGGCACACTTGACGGCGCCAATGTCGAAATCCAGCAATGTGTCGGTGAAGACAACATCGTCATCTTCGGGATGACCGCAGCGGAAGTTGCCGAGCGCCGTGCCACCGGCCACAACCCACGCGCAATCATCGAAGCCTCGCGGGAGTTGTCGCAGGCCCTGACAGCAATTTCGTCAGGTGTTTTCAGTCCCGATGATCGGCACCGTTTCACTGAATTGACCGACGGGCTCTACGAGCATGACTGGTTCATGGTCACTGCCGATTTCGACGCCTACGCCGAAGCTCAACGCCGGGTCGACAGTTTATGGCTTGACGAAGAGGCATGGTATGGCCGTACTATCCTCAATACCGCACGTGTTGGCTGGTTCTCCTCGGACCGGACGATCCGACAGTATGCAAAGGAAATCTGGAAAGCCGGCCCATGACCCAAAAGGGAACCGTGCACGACGCCGATCAGAAAAACATTCATCTGACGGTTGACGAAGCAGAAGCGATTGCTTCCGGAACGCATGGAAATCCCTTTTCTGTTCTCGGTGTCCAGCAATTTGGTGACGGGTTTATCGCCCGGGTGTTTGCACCCAACGCCGATGAAATTTCTGCCCTCACGCTGGATGGCAAACCCGCCGGAAAACTTGAACCCGGTGCGGCGTCAGGACTGTTCGAAGGCCACATCGATATTACCACCCGCCAGCCGTTGCGCTACGCAGCAACCAACTCCACCGGCTCCTGGGTCATCGACGATCCCTACAGCTATGGTCCCGTGCTTGGGCCGATGGATGACTACTTCATCGCCGAAGGCTCGCATTTGCGGCTTTTCGACAAGCTTGGCGCCCACATGATCCATCATGAGGGCGCTGATGGCGTGCATTTCGCTGTCTGGGCGCCAAATGCACAGCGTGTTTCGGTCGTCGGCGACTTCAATGATTGGGATGGCCGCCGTCATGTGATGCGCCGCCGTGCCGAGATCGGGGTCTGGGAAATCTTCGCCCCCGGCGTAAACCCCGGCACAGCCTATAAATTCGAAATTCTTGGCCCCGATGGCGAAAGATTACCGCTGAAGGCTGATCCCTTTGCGCGCCGCGCCGAAATGCGACCTGCGACCGCTTCGATCGTCGAACCCGATCTCACTCATGAGTGGAAAGACAGTGCCCACCGCGCGCATTGGAGCAAGGTCGACGCTCGCCGGCAGCCGATGTCGATTTATGAGGTGCATCCCGGTTCCTGGCGCAGGCATGTCGATGGGTCGTTCATGTCCTGGGACGAACTGGCCAGTGAACTGATCCCCTATTGCGTCGAAATGGGCTTTACCCACATCGAATTCCTGCCCATTGCCGAACATCCCTATGATCCGTCATGGGGATACCAGACCACCGGACTTTACGCGCCAACTGCCCGCTTTGGCGAACCCGAGGGCTTTGCCCGCTTTGTCGATGGCGCCCATATGGTCGGTATCGGTGTTTTGCTCGACTGGGTACCTGCGCATTTCCCGGTCGACGCTCATGGACTGGCCCATTTCGACGGCACGGCGCTTTATGAGCATGCCGATCCGCGTCAGGGTTTCCATCCTGACTGGAACACCGCCATCTACAATTTCGGGCGGCGGGAGGTCTCATCCTTCCTTCTCAACAACGCGCTGTTCTGGGCCGAAACCTATCATGTTGATGGCTTGCGGGTGGATGCTGTGGCCTCGATGCTCTACCTCGACTATTCCCGCAAGGAAGGCGAATGGGTCCCGAACAAGGATGGTGGCCGCGAAAACCTCGATGCGGTCAAATTCCTCAGGCAAATGAACAAGGCGGTCTATGGCAGCCATCCGGGCATTGTCACGATCGCCGAGGAATCGACATCCTGGCCCAAGGTCTCGGCGCCGGTGCATGAGGGCGGGCTGGGCTTTGGCTTCAAATGGAACATGGGCTTCATGCATGACACGCTGACCTATTTTCAGCGTGATCCGGTGCACCGCCAGTTTCACCACGATGAGCTGACCTTCGGACTGATGTATGCCTTTTCCGAGAATTTCGTGTTGCCAATCTCACATGATGAGGTGGTGCACGGCAAAGGCTCCATGCTGACAAAAATGCCCGGCGACGAATGGCAGAAATTTGCCAATCTGAGAGCCTATTACGGCTTCATGTGGGGCTATCCCGGCAAGAAACTGCTGTTCATGGGCCAGGAATTTGCCCAGCGCGGCGAATGGAGCGAGGCCCGGCAACTGGACTGGGATCATCTCGACGATCTGCGACACCACGGCATGCAGTGTCTGGTACGCGATCTCAACAAGCTTTATGCGCAAACAGCCGCCTTGCATGCGCGCGATTGCGAACCGGAGGGCTTTGAATGGTTGATCGCTGATGACAACGCCAATTCGGTGCTCGCCTGGGTTCGCCGTGCGCCAGGTGAAAAACCGGTGGTCATCATCTCGAACCTGACGCCCACCGTCCGAACTGGATACCGTATTGCAATGCCGCAGGACGGCGTGTGGCTTGAAATCTTCAACTCGGATGCCACCATCTATGGTGGCTCCGGCAAAGGCAATCTCGGTGAGGTTATCACGCGCCTGGAGGATGGGCGCGCGATCTCGGAACTGACATTGCCGCCACTGGCGACATTGATGTTCACGATCGGCTGATCTGGCCGGAAAGAACACGAAAGGGGAGGAAAAATGGAGAACAAGAGGGTCCAGCCTCTGGCGCGTGACGCCATGGCCTATGTTCTGGCAGGCGGTCGTGGCAGCCGTCTGAAGGAACTCACTGACCGCCGAGCCAAGCCGGCGGTTTTCTTCGGCGGCAAATCGCGGATCATCGATTTCGCCCTGTCCAACGCGCTGAATTCCGGCATCAGGCGCATCGGCGTCGCCACCCAGTACAAGGCTCACTCGCTGATCCGGCACATGCAGCGTGGCTGGAATTTCCTGCGCCCCGAGCGCAATGAAAGCTTCGATATCCTGCCCGCCAGCCAGCGCGTCTCGGAAACCCAATGGTATGATGGCACCGCTGATGCGGTCTTCCAGAACATCGATATCATCGAAAGTTATGCCCCCAAGTACATGGTCATTCTGGCGGGCGATCACATCTACAAGATGGACTATGAATTGATGCTGCAGCAGCACGTCAATTCCGGCGCCGATGTCACGGTCGGCTGCCTTGAAGTCCCGCGCATGGAAGCTGTCGGTTTTGGCGTCATGCATGTCAACGACAATGACGAGATCATCGATGTTGTCGAGAAACCTGCCGATCCGCCGGCCATGCCCGACAAGCCGGATATGGCGCTGGCCTCGATGGGTATTTACGTCTTCAACACCGATTTCCTGATGGATGAGTTGCGCCGCGATGCCGCCAATCCGGATTCCAGCCGTGACTTCGGCAAGGACATCATTCCCTACATCGTCGAACACGGCAAAGCCGTGGCGCACCGATTTGCTGAATCCTGTGTCCGCGAAACACCGGAAAAAGAAGCCTATTGGCGCGATGTGGGTACGATCGATGCCTATTGGCAGGCCAATATCGACCTGACCGACATCCTGCCCGAACTGGATCTATATGACCGCTCATGGCCGATCTGGACCTATGCCGAGATCCGGCCACCGGCTAAATTCGTCCACAATGAAGAGGGCCGCCGCGGCATGGCGCTGTCCTCGCTGGTCTCCGGCGATTGCATCATCTCGGGCTCGGAACTGCATCGCTCGCTGATTTTTACCGGTGTTCTATGCCGCTCCTATTCAAAATTGAACGAGGCGGTGGTGCTGCCCGAATGCGTGATCGGTCGGCATGCCAATTTGTCAAAGGTGGTGCTCGATCGCGGCGTGAAAATTCCTGCCGGATTGGTTGTGGGAGAGGACCCCGAACTTGATGCCAGCCGGTTCCACCGGTCGGAATCGGGGATCTGCCTGATCACCCAGGACATGCTTGACCGTGCAGGATTGATTTACGAATGAAAGTTCTCTCCGTCGCCTCCGAAGTCTATCCGCTGATCAAGACCGGCGGGCTTGCCGATGTCGCGGGCGCCCTGCCCGCGGCACTGGCCGCGCACGGTGTCGATATGCGGGTTTTGCTGCCCGGCTACAAGCAAGTGATGGCCAAGCTGAAAAGGCCGGTTCCGGTTCTGGAATTCGCCGATTTGTTTGGTGCCAGCGCAACCGTTCTTGCCAGCAAGATTGACGGGGTCCAGTTCCTTGTTCTGAACGCACCGGACCTTTATGACCGTGACGGCGGGCCTTACACCAATGCAGCAGGCGCTGATCATCCAGACAATTGGCGCCGCTTTGCCGCACTGTGCCGCGCTGCAACCACGATTGTGGAAGCCGGACTGGATGGTTGGATACCCGACATTGTCCATGCCCATGATTGGCAGGCCGGATTAGTGCCGGTCTATATAAAACAGGGCAAAGCTGCAGCCACGCCGACGGTCATGACGATTCACAATATTGCGTTTCAGGGACAGTTTGGACCTGACATCTTCCCTGAACTCGGGCTGCCGCCTTCGGAGTTTTCAGTCGACGGGCTCGAGTATTATGGCGATGTCAGCTTCCTCAAGGGCGGTTTACAGATGGCAAGTGCCATTACCACTGTCAGCCCAACCTATGCCCAGGAAATCCGGACGCCCACCTTTGGCATGGGACTGGAAGGCTTGATCAACGCCCGCGCCGGTGCCTTGCATGGCATCGTCAATGGGATCGATCCCCAGGTTTGGGATCCGGCAACCGATCCGCTAATCCCGGCCAATTTCAGCCACTCCAAGCTGAAGAAGCGTCAGCACAACCGCAAGGCATTGGCCGACCAGTTCAACCTGGCCGACACCGATGGTCCGGTGTTTACCGTTGTCAGCCGCCTGACCTGGCAAAAGGGCATCGACGTCCTCACCGAACTTGTCGATGACATTGTCGCCATGGGTGCCAAACTGGTGGTGCTCGGCTCCGGCGATCAGGCACTAGAGGCAGCCCTGCTGGCTGCCACCGCGCGGCATCCAGGCCATGTCGGACTGGTCATCGGTTATGACGAGCCGTTGTCGCATCTCATGCAGGCCGGTGGCGACATGGTTTTGGTGCCATCGCGGTTCGAACCCTGCGGCCTGACCCAGCTTTACGGATTGCGCTACGGCAATGTTCCGGTGGTTGCCCGCACCGGTGGCCTTGCCGACACGATTATCGACGCCAACGAAGCAGCCAGTGCGGCGCGCGTTGCAACCGGTTTTCAGTTCTTCCCGGTCACGCCAGACGCTCTGCGCGAAGCCTTGCGCCGCGCTGTCCGTGCTTTTGCCGAACCAAAAGTTTGGGCGCGACTTCAGAATCAGGGCATGAACGCAGATGTCTCCTGGGATCGCAGCGCTTTGCGTTATGCTGATCTGTACGCCGAACTTCTTGCGAATAAAGAGTAAAACTCCATGAACCGGACTGTATCCGTCACCCCTTTCCCTGATCAGAAACCCGGAACATCCGGGCTTCGCAAGAAGGTCCCGGTGTTTCAACAGCCCGGTTATACCGAGGCTTTCATCCAGTCGATATTCGATAGTCTCGAGGGATTCGAGGCCAAGACCCTGGTAATCGGCGGCGATGGCCGGTTTTACAATCGTGAAGTTATCCAGACCGCGATCCGCATGGCGGTAGCCAATGGTTTCGGTCGCGTTCTCGTCGGACAGGGCGGAATTCTATCAACACCGGCGGCTTCGCACCTGATCCGCAAGAACAAGGCTTTCGGTGGGCTGATATTGTCGGCAAGCCACAATCCCGGCGGTCCGACCGAAGATTTCGGCATCAAATACAATATCTCCAATGGCGGCCCGGCGCCCGAGAAAATCACAGAAGCGATGTATGCCCGCACCCAGATCATTGATCGGTATCTGATCGCTGATTTCGATGACGTGGATCTCGACCAGACCGGCAAGTTCGAAGCTGGCGGCATGGTGATCGAGGTTGTCGATCCCGTTACCGATTACGCCGAACTGATGGAAACACTGTTCGATTTCGACGCCATACGCGCGCTGGTTTCAGGCGGTTTCCGGGTTGCCTTCGACGCCATGCACGCCGTCACCGGCCCCTATGCGCGCGAAATTCTGGTACGCCGCCTTGGCGTCGATCCCGCTCTGGTGTTCAACGCCACCCCGCTGGAAGATTTTGGCGGGCATCATCCCGATCCAAATCTGGTTCACGCCAAGATGCTCTATGATTTGATGATGGGACCGGACGCACCCGACTTCGGCGCAGCCTCAGACGGCGATGGCGATCGCAACCTGATCATCGGACGCAACATATTCATAACGCCTTCGGATTCGTTGGCGATGCTGGCTGCCAATGCCCTTCTCGCACCTGGCTACACCGGCGGGCTCAAAGGCATTGCGCGCTCGATGCCAACCAGCGGTGCGGCCGACCGGGTCGCCAAAAAGCTCGGCGTCGAAATGCACGAGACCCCGACGGGCTGGAAGTTTTTCGGCAATCTTCTCGACGCCGGACGCTGCACGATCTGCGGCGAGGAAAGTGCGGGCACCGGCTCCGATCATGTCCGCGAAAAGGACGGGCTGTGGGCGGTGCTGTTGTGGCTCAATATCTTGGCGGTTCGTCGCCAAAGCGCCCTGGAGATTGTCCACGACCATTGGGCCGAATATGGCCGCACCTATTATTCCCGTCACGACTATGAAGCCATTGAGACCGAAAACGCCAACCAGTTGATGGCTGCGATTGAGGAAAGCCTCGATAGCCTCGCTGGCCGTCAGGTCGGGTCCTTGACCGTCGAAAGGGCCGACAGCTTTTCCTATCATGACCCGGTGGACGGATCGGTCAGCCGCAATCAGGGGCTTCGGATATTTTTCGAAGGCGGAGCACGGCTGGTCTTCCGCCTGTCCGGCACCGGTACGTCCGGTGCAACACTTAGGGTTTACATGGAGCGCCACGAACCGGACTCCAACCAGCACGATCAGGAAACGCAAGCCGCCCTTGCACCCGTCATCGATGCCGCCGAAGCGCTTGCTGGCATCCGCAAGCGGACCGGGCGTGACGCTCCGACTGTCATCACCTGATGAGGGATTTCGCTGATTTCGGCGTTCCGTCGAAGCCGGGCGCGGAACTGACGGCTGCCGGCGTTCGTTTCGCTGTACGGGCGCCGTCAGCAACATCGGTCACGATCTGCCTGTTCGATGGTACGGATCAGGAGATCGCGCGCCATGAACTTGCTGAAACTGAGGGTGGCTGTTTCACGGCCTTAGTCGCAGGCATCCAGGCCGGTGTCCGCTACGGGCTTCGCGCCGACGGCCCCTGGCAGCCTGCGCAAGGCCATCGCTTTGATCCTTCAAAGCTGCTCGTCGACCCGTTTGCAGTGCGGATTGATCGTGCATTTATCTATGATCCTCGTCTCGGGGAATTCGGCGAAGACACCGCCGCAATCGTGCCGAAAGCCATTGTCGAGAAACCGCTTCCGGCGCTCAATCCGGGGCGGCCGGGTGTAAAGCCCGGCGGCCTGATCTACGAGCTTCCGGTTCGCGCCTTCACTCTTCTACATCCTGAGGTCCCCGAGGCCGATCGCGGCACAGTGCGGGCGCTGGCGCATCCAGCGATCATCGCACATCTGCGTTCGCTGCATGTCAGCGCCGTGGAACTGATGCCCATCGTGGCCTGGATTGATGAAAGACATCTTGGTCCGCTGGGGTTGACCAATGCCTGGGGTTACAATCCGGTTACCATGCTGGCGCTTGATCCGCGGCTGGCGCCCGGTGGCATCGCCGATCTCCGCTACGCAGTCGACGCGCTGCATACCGCAGGAATAGGCGTCATTCTTGATGTTGTCTTCAACCACACCGGGGAAAGCGACCAGCATGGTCCGACCCTGTCACTGCGCGGACTTGGCAACGCGGCCTACTATCGTCACGATCAATCCGGCGACCTGATCAACGACACCGGCTGCGGCAACACGCTCGCCTGTGACCGGTTCGAGGTTCAGGAGCTTGTGCTGGCCAGCATGCGGCATTTCGTGACCCAGGCCGGAATTGACGGGTTCCGTTTCGATCTGGCCCCTATCCTCGGTCGCGACCAGAATGGCTTTTCATCAGATGCAAAGCTATTGCAGCTCATCGTCGATGATCCCGTGTTGCATGACAGGCTGTTGATCGCCGAGCCATGGGACATTGGTCCGGGCGGCTATCAGCTTGGACATTTCGGCCCGCCATGGCTCGAGTGGAACGATCACGCACGCGACGATATCCGCCGTTACTGGCGTGGCGATGAAGCCATGACCGGTGCGTTGGCGACCCGGCTCTCGGGCTCGTCCGACATTTTCAGAAGCAAGGGCGCCAGCAGAACCCGCAGCGTCAACTTCGTTGCCGCCCATGACGGCTTTCCGCTTGGCGATCTCGTGGCATTTGAGACCAAGCACAATGAAGCCAATGGCGAGGACAATCGCGACGGACACAATGCCAATTGTTCCTGGAACAATAGTGTGGAAGGCGCAAGCGATGACCCGGCCATCCTCGCAAGCCGCGAAGCCGATGCACAAGCGCTGATTGCCACGTTGTTTGCGACCCGGGGTACCATCCTGATGACCGCCGGCGACGAGTTTGGCCACACACAGGGCGGCAACAACAACGCCTATGCGCAGGATAACGCCGTGACCTGGCGGGACTGGAAAGGCCTCAATCAGCCGCGGCTCGAGTTCACTCGCGCCTGGGCGGCATTCAGGGAGGGCTCGTCACATTTGACGCGCACGGAGTTCCTCAAGGATGCAAGGGATTCGAATCAGCCCGATCAGGTTGCCTGGCTGACTGCCGACGGCCACGCAATGACACCGTCTGAATGGGAAGATCCGCACAGAAACGCATTCATGATGGTGCTCGGACAGAAAGGTCAACGCACCGCGATCGTCTTCAATCGCGGCCGCCACGCGGTTTCCTTCCAGCTACCGGACACCACCGGCAATTGGAACCAAACCACACCGGGCGCATTGGGTGATCGAACTATCCCTCCCCGTTCGGTAATCTGCTGGCAAGAGAACGCTGGTACTGTTTCGAAATGAACCAAAGACAAGTCAGATCATGCCGTTAACGTTTGGGAATTATAAAGCCATCAGCACGCAGGCTTGGATAAGTTGATGTAATACTGCCATATAATTCCAGTTTGCCACCAATCTGACCCACCTTTTTCATTTGGAGATGTATGTGCAGCGAGTGATATCAATTGCCGAGGTCAAGGATCTGGTCGGTACCGAAGTTGGCGTCTCCGAGTGGATTGACGTCCCGCAATCGCGTATCGACCTGTTTGCCGACGCCACCGATGATCACCAGTTCATCCACGTTGATCCGGAGCGCGCAAAAGAAACGCCATTCGGCGGAACCATCGCGCACGGTTTTCTGACGGTCTCCATGTTGTCGGCAATGCACTCGGACGCCGTCCCAAGATTGCGCGAGGAAAATGTCGGGATCAATTACGGTTTCAACAAGATGCGTTTCATGGCCCCGGTGCCTGCGAACGGGCGAATCCGCGGACGTTTCTTTCTCAAGGAATCACGGTTGCGCGGTCCCGGCCTGCTGATGACCACCTTTGACGTAACGGTGGAAATCGAGGGCAGCAAGAAACCGGCCTTGACTGCATCGTGGATGACCATCATCAAGTTTGATCCCAAGGACCTGCCGCAAGCGTAAGCCGCGCAAACCGATCTGCCCCTAAGCGAGGCAGTCCTTCGCGGCTTCTGACAGCAGGCCAAAGGCGTAATCCGAGAACGAACGCCAGCATTCCACCCGGAACTCGGTCTCTCCGGTGCGAATGATCACAACCTCGATCTTGCCCATAACCGTGCGGCTTGCTGCGCCAATCGGAAACACCGCATCGTTCAAATTCTGCGGGCATCCAGCTTCCAGAGTGGCGCGCGCGCCCTGGCCCGTGACCAGGATCGCCGTGTTCCGGTGAGAAACATCGACCGCCGAATGCAGAACCTTGGCCTTGGCCAAGTCCGCCATCGGGTCGCCGGTCTCATCAATGATCAGCCATTCATCAGGACCAAGCCAGACGGCCAGACGGCCATTTGCGTTACGGATTGAGGTTTTCGGATGAAGCGGCAGGTCGAGGCCGAGTGCCTTGGATACCGCTTTGACGCTCTCTGGTGCAACCCTCAACGACACACGGTTTGCAGAGGCTGCCTGTATCAGCGCAACCCCTGCGGAGCCGCTGACGCGCCCGGCAAGCGGTTCGTCACGGACGGCTTGAGCGGATTTAGCCATTCAGACGCACTCCCTCTTTGTCGATGAACACGGCATCGGTGATTTCCACTTCGATGGTCCGTTCCGGCATTGGCACATATAGTGTCTGGCCCTTGAGCGCGCGGCCGTCGATCACCACGCCCATGGCAATCGACCGGCCGCAATTTTCTGACCAGTAGGACGACGTGACATGTCCTATCATGGTCATCGGAATGACCTGATTCGGATCGGCGACAATCTGCGCGCCTTCTTCCAGAACAATGTTCGGATCCTTCGTCGTCAGACCGACAAGCTGCTTGCGCCCGCCGCTGACCAGATCAGGCCGTTTCATGCCGCGAATGCCGACGAAATCCGGCTTTTTCTTCGCCACCGCCCAGTTCAGGCCGGCGTCATCGGGCGTCACCGTGCCGTCGGTGTCCTGGCCGACGATGATATAGCCCTTCTCGGCCCGCAGCACGTGCATGGTCTCGGTTCCATAGGCGCAGGCGCCCAGTGGCTCGGCCCGCGCCCACAGCGCTTTCCAGACCGCCTCGCCATAATCGGCGGGCACATTGACCTCGTATCCGGCTTCTCCGGTGAACGACATACGGAACAGACGAGTCGGCACACCGCAGATCTTGCCTTCGCGGACACTCATATGCGGCATCGCTTCGGTGGAGAGATCAATCCCCTCGACCAGCGGCGCGATGATCTCGCGCGCGTTAGGTCCCTGAACCGCAATCACCGCCCATTGTTCGGTGGTTGATGTCAGCCAGACTTTCAGATGCGGAAACTCGGTCTGCAGATAGTCTTCCATGTGGTGCATCACTCGCGGCGCGCCGCCGGTGGTGGTGGTCACATGAAAGCGATCCTCGGCCAAACGCCCGACAACGCCATCATCATAGATGAAACCATCCTCGCGCAGCATGATGCCGTACTTACAGCGGCCCGGCTGCAACTTGTCCCAGCCATTGGTGTACATCAGATTGAGGAACTCGGCCGCATCAGGGCCAACGACCTCGATCTTGCCCAGCGTCGTGGCGTCAAACATGCCCGCGCTCTCGCGCACAGTCCGGCACTCGCGATTGACAGCTTGGTGCATGTCCTCGC